>Ga0207733_100895_pt1 | contig 11593 bp, 13 predicted proteins | sample A23P3SouthBayCA_FD_187735 | JGI IMG/M metagenome (GOLD analysis project Ga0207733, IMG submission 187735) | Aerobic enrichment media microbial communities from Eden Landing Ponds, California, USA - A23 P3 (SPAdes) | ecosystem: Environmental > Aquatic > Marine > Unclassified | place: Emeryville... | reverse complement strand
TCGTCGTGTTCGTCAGCGTCGTCGTCGGTTTCCTCTTCGTCGTGTTCGTCAGCGTCGTCGTCGGTTTCCTCTTCGTCGTCCTCGTCGGACTCCTCTCCGACCTCGTACTCGTACTTCTCCTCCACGAGCGTGAGCGAGTCGTCCTGCACGACGAACTCCAGTTTCCCTTCGGCGTGGTCGGACTCGTATTCGACTTCGAGTTCGTCAAGTGACTCCTCGTCTTCGGTCAGCGCCGACCGGTCGACCGTCGCCGTCCCGTTCGCGTCCGTCGTGACGGTGACGTCCTCCTCGCCTTCGACGGTGATCGTCGCGTTCTCGACTGGCGTGTCGTCGTCCGCGACGGTCACCGTGACCGTTTCGTTGCCGAGCGTCGCGTCCATCTCCAGCGCCGAGACGGCCGACGCCGACTCGTTCGTGTCGGTCTGTGCGACGCCGGTTGCGGCGACGCCGCCACCAGCGACGAGCAGTACGGTCAGGACCACGATCAGTGGTTTCGAGAGTGTCATCGCGGTCGGTCCGTGTTCCGACAGTTGCATAAACTACCCCGACGGTCAACGTCGATTGTCCCGATTTAACCCCGATTAAGCCCACCCAGTGTGTCACGTCAGTGACCGCACGGCGTCGACCAGAAACACGACGCCGAACCCGCCGAGCACGAGCGCGCTCGCGCCGGCGACGAGGGGCGCGAATCTGGCGACGCGGCGCTGGGCCGCCCGTAGCGCCGCCGGGAAGCCGGTGATCCACAGCGTGATGCCGAGGAAGAAGCCGGCGATGAGTGCCGGGCTCCCGGTCCGTACCACCAGCAGGCCGGCGAGATCGCCGCCGACGTAGGGGGTGTAGGAGAGCACGTCGAGTCGTCCGGGTTCGAGCAAGCCGACGCCGATAGTCAACCAAAAGAGGATCTGGTAGGGGTTCGTGAGCGCGAGGACGAACGCCTTGCGGAAGCCGGTGGCCGCCCGCGCCGCCGCGCCGTCGGTCGCGGTGGGGACGGCTTCCACGTCGCCCACGGCATCCATCGCGGCGCCGTAGGCGAAGTAGAGCATCAGGACGCCGCCGACGCCCACCATCGCGGCGCGGACCGTCGGGAACCGCTCGACGAAGGTGACGACACCGAGCAGCGAGCCGACGAAGAAGACGGCGTCGGCGGTCATCGCGCCCAGTCCAGTCCGGGCGCCCGCGAGCCAGCCGTTGGTGACGGACTCCTCGGCGATGACGGCGTTCATCGGTCCCGGCGGGGCCGCCAGCGCGAGGCCGAAGACGACGCCCGCTAAGAGCGACGGGAGGGGGTTCGGCACGGGTAGCCGTCGCCGCCGGCGAAAAATAACGTTTCCCGTTCGGCGGAGCAGTCGTCAGAACAGCGTCAGCACGGCCGTCGACGCCATCTCGACGACGGTTTCCCAGACGGAGAAGCCGGTGACGATGCTCAGGACGGTGTCCGCCGCGAAGAAGGCGAAGAGACCGGCGGAGAAGAAGTGCGCCTTCCGCAGGTCGAGGCGGTGGGAGAACTTGTGGAAGAAGAAGGCGTTCGCGAGGCTCACGGGGATGATGGCGAGCATCTCGCCGGCCCAGATGGCGGGATGCGCGCCGTACTGGGCCGCGAGGCCGATGGTCACCAGCTGCGTCTTGTCGCCGAACTCGCCGGCCGCCATCATCGCGAAGATGGGGACGAACCCGCCGAGTGCGTCTGGCAGCTCGCGGCCGAACACCTGCGGCTGGAAGTCGCCGCCGAGCGAGACGACGCCGCCGTCGGTCGCCGCCGGATCGACGCGCTCTGCTTCGCCGCTCGACGGCGCCGAGCGGTAGAGCAGGACGGCGAACACGAGGAAGAGCCCGCCGGTGAACGCGTCCAGCACGACCGGCGGAAACATCCGCTGGAGCGCCTCGCCGAACAGGATTTCGAGCACCGTCCACCCCGCGAAGGCGGTACCCGCGGCGCTCACGACCACCCACGGGTTGTAGCGGGTCGATAGCCCCGCGATGATGAACTGCACCTTCTCGCCGGGTAGGACGACGAGCTGGGCGACGAAGGCGACGGTGAGGATTTCGAGCCAGCCGGTCACGCGTCGCTCACCTCGGCTTCCGCCGGCCGGACCCGAATCGTCCGCGCGACCGACTCGGGGAGGCTCTGCTCTCTGTCGCCGATCCGTACCGTCACCATGCCGAACGGCGCCACGTCGACGATGTCGAGTTCAGTGCCCGGTCGTACGCCCGCGTCGTCGAGATACGCGAGTTCTTCCTCGTCGCGGTCACGGACCCGGCTGACGACGACCGTCTCGCCGGCCTCGTGCTCGCTCAGTGGCGTCGTTTCGTCGCTCTCCAGCGGCCGGAGGTCGGCTCCGGGGATGGGGTCGCCGTGCGGGTCGACCTCCGGGTCGCCGAGCGCGTCCGCGACCCGCTGCTCGAACTCCTCGGAGATGTGGTGTTCGAGGGCGTCGGCCTCCTCGTGTACGTCGGTCCACGAGTAGTCGAGGTGCTCGGCCAGATACGCCTCCAGCAGGCGGTGGTGGCGAAGCACCTCCAGCGCCACCGTCTCCCCTTCCGGCGTGAGTTCGACTCCCTTGTACTTCTCGCGCTCCAGCAAGCCCTGATCGGCGAGCTTCTGCACCATGCTCGTCACCGTCGGGGCCGTCTTGCCGACCTCGTCGGCGATAGCGGAGGTCGTCACCGGCGCGCCGTCCTCCGACTGGAGCCGGTAGATCGCTTTGAGGTAGTCCTCCATCGCGTCGCTCAGCATCTCTCTATCTGAATTTGACGTGTCTAATCTATAAACCTGTTGTGTCGAAACCGTTCGCCGCGGCCCCGTCCGCGTCCGTTCAGACGCCTTGGCCCATCAGGTGACTCCGGAGCACGTCGGCCGTCTTCACGCCCGCGTCGGCGTTGACGACGAGCACCGACTCGTCCGCCCCGAGGTCGCCACGCTCGGCGAGCGCCCACGCGCCCGCCGCGGCCGCGCCGCCCGTCGCGCCGACTTCCGTCCCGAGGCGCTGGGTGAGCGCGACGGCGCTCTCCAGCAGGTCCTCGTCGGCGACGGTGATGGCACCACCGTCGGTGTCGCCGAGGGCATCGAGCGCCATCGCTCCGCCCGCCGGCGCGGGAATTTCGAGTTCGCCACAGATGGTGTCGGGGTACTCGACCGGCGTCGCCGTGTCGGCACCGGCGTCGTGAGCCTCGACGATGGGCGCACACCCCTCGGGCTGGACGGCGTAACACCGCGGGATTCGATCCGTCAGGCCGAGCGCCACGAGGTCACGGAACCCGTGCGCGACGCCGACGAGCGTCTCGCCCGTGCCGACGGGGAGGACCACGGCGTCCGGCGCCGTCCAGTCGCGCGCGGCGGCCACCTCGTAGGCCAGCGTCCGGTACGCGTCGTGGCGGTACGGCGTCGTGAACGCCTGTAGGGAGTACCAGTCGCGCTGGAGGTCGGCTTCGAGGGCGTCGCGGGCGTCCGGATACCGGCCGCCGATCACGCGCATATCCGCGCCGTGGACGTTCACCATCGCCTTGTTCGGGAAGGGAGCACGGGAAGGGAGGTAGACGTAGCAGTCCCTGTCGATCCGGCCGGCGTAGGCGGCCGCGGCCTGTCCCGCGTCGCCCGGCGCCGCCAGCGCCAGCAACTCGGCGTCGTGTGCCCGCGCCATCGTCACCGCGGCCGACAGCCCCCGGTCGAGGACGCTCCCCGTCGGATTGCGCCCCTCGTCTTTGAGGTGGACGCTCGCTACCCCGAGTTCGTCGGCGAGTTCGCCGGCATCGAGCAGGGGCGTCGCCCCCTCGCCTGCGGAGACGGCGCGGTCGGTCGGGACGGGCAGGAGGGCGTCGTAGTCCCACATCGAGTCGGGCGTGGTCGGGAGCGCGTCGGCGTCGACGGCGTCGAGGTCGTAGATGGGGTCGAGTGGAGCGTCGGCGTCACTCCGCCCGACGTGGTGGGGATCGTACCGGTCGCCGGTCGCCGCGCAGCGGAGCCCTTCGAACGCGTCGGAGGTGTCCATGCCGGCGGTTGCGACCGGAGGGGGAAATCTCCGTGGGTTCTTTGTCCCGGCTCACCCACTCCCCGGCATGGACGATCAACCGTCGGTCGCCGTCGTCGGCGCGGGGCTGGCCGGCCTCGTCGCCGCGCGCCACCTCGCCGGCGCTGGCGCGGACGTGACCGTCTTCGAACGACGCGACGATGTGGGCGGCCGGGTCCGAACCCGCCACGAGGACGGCTACACCCTCGACCGTGGCTTTCAGGTGCTCTTCACCGGCTACCCGGCCGTGCGGCGCGAACTCGACCTCGACGCCCTCGACTTGCACTCCTTCTCCCCGGGCGCGGTCATCGCCCGTCCCGGCGAGCGGTCGGTGCTCTCCGACCCCCTTCGCGACCCGTTCTCGCTCACCGACACGCTGTTCAACCGCGAGGTGACGACGACCGACAAACTCCGGACGCTCGCGCTCCGCCAGCACGTCGGGAGCCGCGACGAGGCGGACATCTTCGCCAGCGCCGACGCCCCCATCGACGACTACCTCCGCGACTGGGGCTTTTCGACCCAGTACGTCGACAACTTCGTCGCCCCCTTCTACGGCGGCATCACCCTCGACCGCTCCCTCTCGACCTCGAAACGCGTCTTCGAGTACACGTTCAAAGCGATGAGCGAGGGCCGGATCGCGCTCCCGGCCGAGGGAATGGGTGCGATTCCCGCCCAGCTGGCCGACCGTGCCCGCGACGCGGGAGCGACGATCCACTGTGCGGAACCCGTCGCAGCCGTCACGGCCGACGGCGACCGGGCGACCGTCGAGACGGAGACGCTGACGGTCGAAACCGACGCCGTCGTCGTCGCCGCCGATCCGCGGACCGCCCGCCGCCTGACCGGCGTGGCGTCGATTCCGACGACCGCCCGCTCGTCCGTGACCTGCTACTGCTCGCTCCCCGGCGACGCCCCGCTCGACGACGGGCGGAAGATCCACCTCAACGCCGCCGACGACCGGCCCAACGCCGTCGCGCCGCTCTCCGCCGTCGCTCCCTCGTACGCGCCCGACGGTCACCACCTCCTCGCGGCGACGTTTTTGCGAAGCGAGGGATCGAAGACCCCTCGAAACGACGGCGAAGCCGTCGGTCCGCTCGATGCCGACGACGACGAGCTTCTGGAAGCGACCCGCGACGCCCTCGAATCGTGGTACCCCGAACGCCTGTTCGGTGGCCTCGACCACGTCCACACCGAGCGGATCGAGTTCGCGCAGTTCGCCCAGCCGCCGGGGATTCACGACGACCTGCCCGACACGCGCGACCCCGCCGGCCCCGTCTACCTCGCCGGCGACTACACCGCGTGGTCGTCGATACAGGGAGCGATGCGGAGCGGGCGGGAGGCGGCCGACGCCGTCGTCGAGGACTGCTAGTCGAACCGCGTCTCGGTGCCCAGATACCGCCCCTCGACCGCTTCCCCGATGTCCGCGTAGAACAGCGCGAGCGTCGCCTCCAGATCCCCGATCAGGTAGTGATCGACGACTTCGGTCAACTGCGCCCGGAACCGCGTGCCCGTCTCGGTGCCGAGCGTTCGGAGATACGCCGGGCCGAGTTCCTCGCCGAACCGGGCGTTGGTGAGCGGCTCGCCCCGCCAGACGGTCGTCGCGGGGGCGTGGCCGTAGGCCTCCAGACACGCTTCGAGCCGCGGCCACGGCGATCCCTCCTCCTCGGCCCGTCGTTTGCGATCCAGAAAGAGGTCGAGGTGGCTCGGTTGCTCGGTGAGCGCCGGCAGGTCGGCGCTCGCGCCGAGCCGGTCGAGCCGGTCCGCGACGAAGGGCAGGTCGAACTCGACGCCGTTGTAGGTCACGAGACGGTCGGCCTCGGCGTCGTCGAGGTGCGCCAGCGCTCGCTCGACGAGGGCGGTCTCGTCGTCGCCTCGGCGATGGACCGTTTCGTAGCTCGCGTCGGCCAGCGGGTCGCCCCGGTCGTGGACGCCGACGCCGATGGAGACGAGTTCGCCGGCGGCCGGGTCGGTCGCCGTCGTCTCGATGTCGAGAGTCGCGATCCGCTCGTGTCCGGGGTCGTCGCGGGGGTAGCGCATGGGTCTCGTCCACGATTGTGTGCGGGATGGGATTTAGGATGTCGGTGCGGACGCGCCGTCCGCTCGTCGTCCCTACGTTTTACCACCTAGCACGCGAGACGTGTCGGTATGGATACCCGTCCCGACTGGCTCTCCCTCGACGCCGACGAGACGGTCGTCTGGCAGGGCGCGCCTCGCATCCGGCGCATCCTCCCGACGGCCGCCGCCGCGACGCTCTGGATCGTCTTCCTCGTACTCGGTGCCCTCCTCGGTCCCCGAGTCGCGCCCGAAATCGCGCTGGTGTTCTCGCGTCTCGTTCTCGCCGGCGCCGCCTTCCTGCTCGCACTTCCGGCCCTCGCGTCCGTCGCGTGGGCCTACCTGCGGACCGTGAACGTCGACTACGTCCTCACGGATCGGAACCTGTACCGCAAGTCGGGCGTCCTGTCGACGCGCGTCTCTCGAATCGGCCTCGCGACCGTCCAGAGTACGAGCCTGACCAAGAACGTCTGGGGGAACCTCTTCGATTACGGAACCATCGAGATCAGCACCGCCGGATCCGACGGCGTCGACCTCCGCCTCACGGATCTGGACGACCCCGAACCCGTCCGAGCCGAGATCCGACAGCGGACGGGCAGTCGGCAGTCCGAACGCGACGCCGCTCCGGCGACGCCCATCGACGCCGCGACGGCCGACACGCTCCACGCCGACTTCCGGGCGCTCCGCGACGCCGCGACTCGCGTCGAACGGGCGGTGAGCGAGCGATGAGCGAGTCGACGGAGACGGGCGCCGAGTCCGTGACCGAGATGGACGCCGACGACGCCACCGCGCCGCCGGAGTGGCTCTCGCTCGACCCCGGCGAGGAGATCGTCTGGATCGGCCGCCCCGCGTTCGAGACGCTCTACGGCACCATCCTCAGCGGCCTGCTGTTGACCGTCGTCCTCATCGGATTCCTGATCCTTCTGGGCGTCCCGTTCGCGTACCTCCGCATCCAGAACACCGACTACGTCGTGACCACCGAGTCGCTGTACGTCAAGTCGGGCATCTTCTCGACCAACATCGAGACGGTGGATCTGGACCGCATCCAGAACACGGAGTACAACCGGAGCTTCTGGGGCAAGCAGTTCGGCTACGGGAGCATCTCGATCAGCACCGCCGGGAGCAGCGGCGCCGAAATTTCCTTCGACGGGATTCCGGACGCGCCGGCCGTTCGCGACCGGATCACCGAACTCCAGCGGCGTCACTCGGGCCGCGGCGACGACGGAACCGGCGGCGGGGAGGGCGAGACGCCCGCTAGCGCCGATCAGATCACCGAACTCATCGAGGAAGTGCGCGCCACCCGCGAGGCGTTCGAGCGGGTCGAACGCCACCTCGTCGACGGCGAGGCGTCGAGCGTCCAGTCGGCGTCCGGAGGGCCGGAAGGCGAGGATTCGGACGACAGCGCCGGCGACGACTCGTAGGCGAGCCCAGCCTACTCCCGCAGAAACGCCTCGTCGCCGTACGCCTCGAGCATCGACAGGAAGCCCTCGCGCTGCCGTTCCAGTTCCGGCGGCAGGTCCGCGTACGCGTGGTCGAACATGGATTCGGGGTCGGCGTCTTTCTCCGACGCCTCGTCGATGATCGCCGCGACGTGATCCTCGATTTCGGCCTGAATCTCGGCGTCCAGTTCGTCGTCTAGCCGCCCCGTCCGGCGGAGGAACGCCTCGAATCGCGTCAGCGGGTCGCGCTCCTTCCACGCGTCCACCTCCTCGTCGTCGCGGTAGACGGTCGGGTCGTCGGCGGTGGTGTGCGCGCCGAAGCGGTAGGTGACGGCTTCGATCAGCGTCGGTCGCGTCTCCCCCTCGGCGGGGTCGCGCGCCCGCTCGACCGCTTCCTTCGTCACCGCGTAACAGGCGAGTGGGTCCATGCCGTCGACGCGGACGCCCGCCATCCCGTAGGCGTCGGCTTTCACTGCGATGGTGTCACTCGCCGTCTGGTTCTCGACGGGATGTGAGATGGCCCAGCCGTTGTTGTTACAGAAGAAGATGGTCGGCGTGTCGAAGACGCCCGCGAAGTTCATCGCCTCGTGGAAGTCGCCCTCGCTGGTCGCGCCGTCGCCGAAGTGGACGACCGTCGCCCTGTCGTCGCCTTTCAGCTTCGACGCCCACGCCATCCCCACCGCGTGCGGGAGGTGGTCCGCGATGGCGATGTTGAGCGGGAAGACGTGTTTGTCCGCGAGGCTGGCGTTCCCCGACTCGTGACCCATCCAGTACTCCAGATAGCCGGCGTCGAGGTCGCGGACGACGACGGCACCGTGTTCGCGGTACTGATAGAGGATCCAGTCGTCGGGCGCGAGAGCGTACGTCGATCCGATCTGTGCGCCCTCCTGTCCCGCGCCGGAAGCGAAGGTGCCGATCCGACCCTGCCGCTGGATGTTGATCGCCCGCTGGTCGAAGTGGCGGGTCAACCGCATATCGCGATACATACCGACGAGCGTCTCGTCGGTGAGGTCGGGCATCGCCGCCTCGTCGACCACCCGCCCTTCCTCGTCTAAGATCCGGACGAACTCGTCGGGGTCGTAGTCCACGATCAGTCACCTCCCGCGAGTCGGTGTGGTCGCTCGTCGCCTTCCGCGCGCCGCGGGCGTCGCCGTCCGTGCATACGTCCGCCGAGACGCTCCGCCGAGTAAATCCTATCGACGGAGGTACGGTCGCAGGTCGGCGAGTGGGGGAAACCACAGCGTCTCGCCGGCGTCGCCGCGGGGCGGCTGTCCCGCCTCGTCGTCGACGACGCCCGGCCGAACCGCGTCGAGGTCGGGCACCAGCGGCGAGTCGACGGCGTCACGGCGCTCGATCCGCAGCCCCGCCGCGAACGTCGAGAACGCCGGCAACACGAGCGTCGGCCGGCCGCGGTAGCCCGCGGGCGTCCAGAGGAAGCAGTCTCGCTTGCGCCCCTCCACCTCGATGGCGGGGTGGAGGTGGCCACAGACGTACCGCTCGGCGTCCGCCGCGGGCGCCTCGTGCCCGTGACAGACGAGCGTGCCGCCGTCGAGGTGGTAGGCGTCGTGGACCGGACCGGGCCAGACCCCTTCGAGGCCGGTGTCGTGGTTGCCCGCGACGGCAATCGGTCGGGCGCCTGCAGCGCGGACGGCGCCCGCGAGCGCCCGGACCGTCCCCGCCGTCCGGTCGCTCGGTGCGCCGAACCGGTGGCACAGGTCGCCCGCGAAGACGACCGTATCAGGCTTCGTCGCGGCTATCGTCGCCGTCAACCGATCCAGCAAGTCCCGCCGCTCGTCGAGGAGGATGCCGGCGTTCGTCGCCGCGGCACGGCCGACGTGAAGGTCGGCAACGACCAGCGTCCCCGCCGCGGGGAGATACACCGCCCGGCCGTAGGTGTCGGGGGGAGTCACGGCCACGGCACCGTCAGTCAGCGTGTTCCTTCGCGGTAGCGTACGCGTCCTGCAGGCGTTTGAACGACTCGCTGTCGCCGCCGTGGTCCGGGTGGACGTTCTTGACCTGCCGGCGGTAGGCGCGTTTCACCTCGTCGGCGTCGGCGGTCGGCGGCAGGCCGAGGCGGGCGAAGGCCGTCCCGATACGGGCCGACGAGGTGGCTGCGCTCCCGCCCCCATTCGGCGTCTCGAACGGCAGTCGACGGCCGAGCTGGTGGCCGGGCATCTCGTGTTCACAGAGGACGGCGTCGGTTCCCGCGCGTTCGATTCGGAAGTACGCCTGCGGGTCGAAGGTGATCGCCACCTTCCGGTCGGGCAGGTAGAAGGCGACGGTGTCGTCGTGGACGGCGGCGTCCTCGACGTAGCGCTCGCCGATGGAGCCGAGGTAGCGACGGATCTCCGCCCGTCGTCGGTCGGTGCCGTCGACCCGCGGGCCGCGCTCCGTCGGTGGCGACGGAAACAGGCGGCCGCCGACGACGAAGATGCCGGCGACGAGGACGACGGTGACGGCGCCCATGGCGGCCCCCGCCAGTAGCCACGGCGGCACCAGTTGGACCCACTCCGGTAGCACGACCGCCCGTTGGCAACGCGTGATAAAGAACTTCTCGCCCTAGCCGATGTACCGCAGGTCGTCGTCGGTCGGCATCTGTGCGCTCTGACTTTGCATCTCCTGAATCTTGCCGACGACTTCCTCCATCTCCTCGGCGCGGTCCTCCAGCGACTCGTAGTCGATGTCGAAGCCGATCACTGTCTCCAGCACTTCGAGCACCGCGCGTGCGCTCTTGGGGTCGACGAGGTAGCCGCTCGTCTCGCCCATCAGACAGGTGGCGTCGAGGCCGCGGCGGCCGCCGAGGCCGAGTAACAGGCCACTCACGCCGACGATGCCGCCGGCGGGTTCGTCCTCGCGGAACTCCACGCCCGCCGCTTCGAGGTCGGGTTTCAGATCCGCGTCCGTCACCGCGCCGAGGACGTGGTACTCCTCGATGAGTTCGCCGGTGGGCACGCCGCCGAGGGCGAACACCTGCTCGACGCCCATCCTCTCGGCGATGTCGAGAAACGACTCCGTGAGGTGGTAGTGGCCCTCGTTGCTCCCGGCTTGGTGGTCGCCGGTGAGCACGAGCACGTCACGCCCGTCGGTCTCGACGGCGTGGAACTCCGCACAGACCAGTTCGGCGACGCCCTCGTCGTCGATGCTCACCTGTGGCGGGAACTCGTCGGCGTACACCCGCCGGACGAGTTCGCTCTCGAACTCCTCCAAGAGATACTCCGCGGCGAGTTTCCCGACGTGCCCGACGCCGGGAAGTCCCTCGACGAGCACCGGGTCCGACAGCGTCGGCTCCGCGACCGTCTCGATCTCGATGGCGTCCATACCGCCTATTCGCGTTCGCGGCGCTTAAGAGCGCGTCGGTACTCCCCGTACGGGTCCGCAGGATCGAACGGCGCCGGGGCACTGTTGACCGCCTCGGCGCCGCAGTCGGGACACGTCGATCCGAGCGTGTAGACGGGGCGGTCGTGGCGGTCCTGCCACGCCGAACACACCCGGATGTCCGATTTCATCGTGGGTCGTTACTCGTCGTCGGTCTCGCGCTCGCGGTGATACCGCGCCGTGCCGCCGACCGCCGAGATTGCCTCGCTGGCCCGCTCTGCGCTGGCTTCGAGTGCCGACTCCGCGGTCTTGTAGTCCGGCGCCTTGACTTGAATCCGGTACTCGGGCGAGCCGACGTACGAGACCGTGAGCTCGATCTCGTCGCTCACGTCGCCGTTGCCCTCGGCGGCTTTGAGCGCCTCTTTGATGTGGTCGACGCCGTCGCCGGTCGGACACTCCAGATCGACGTAGCCCGTGACGTTGACGTAGGGGACGGAGACGTTCTCGCGGGCCGTCTCGACGATGGTCTCCACGTCGTCGTCGTCGAGGTCGACCTCGTCGAGCGCTTCGGCGCCGTGGATCGCCGCCGACTCGAAGGCGTCGTAGAGGGTCTCGAACTCCGCGAGGAGGGCGTCCGCGATTTCGCTGTAGCGCTCGTCGGACACCTCCTCGCCGAAGGCGATGGACATCCACTTGTCCGCCTTCTGCTCGTTTTTCCACTCCTGAATCTTCTCCTTGCGCTGGTGCTCGTTGACGTCCTTGATCGAGAGGTCGATCTGCTGGGAC
>Ga0207733_100894_pt1 | contig 11610 bp, 9 predicted proteins | sample A23P3SouthBayCA_FD_187735 | JGI IMG/M metagenome (GOLD analysis project Ga0207733, IMG submission 187735) | Aerobic enrichment media microbial communities from Eden Landing Ponds, California, USA - A23 P3 (SPAdes) | ecosystem: Environmental > Aquatic > Marine > Unclassified | place: Emeryville, CA... | reverse complement strand
CACGTCGAGGAAGCCGGCTGCCAGTTGCGCTCCGATATGGTCGAATCCGTCGAGCGAGTCGACGGTGCCGATCGTCCAGGATTCGTCGTCGAACCTCAGGAGGGCGAGCCAGTCACGACCGAGCGGGTGGTCGCCGCGACGCGCTACGACGGCGAGTACCTCTGGTCGCTCGGCGACGACGCGATGGTGACCACCCACGAACACCACGACGGCGAGGTCGAGGAGACCTTCGACGACGACTATCCCGGGGCGGACGGTTCGACGCCGATCGACGGCCTCTACGTCGCCTCCCCCTCCGACGCGGACGAGCAGGCTGTCATCGCCGCCGGTCGCGGGGCGGAAACGGGACGGACAGTGATCCGGGACGCCCGACTCGATATCGGCATTCCCGCGGAGTTCGCCGACCACTACGACTGGGTCCGCCGGGAGGCCGAACTGACCGGGGAGTGGCAGGACCGCGACCGCTGGCGCGAGTGGTTCGCCGCGAAAGTCCCCGACGAGCACGACTTCGACCCGGACGAACTCGCCACACTCCGAGAGGCCGAAATCGACCGCATCCTCGACAGCTACGTCGACGACGAGATTATCGACCGCCGGCGCGAACGCGGTCACGGGCGCCTGCTCGACCACCTCGATAGCGAGCGGATTCTCGACTACGTCGACGACGAACAGGTCCTCGACCACCTCGACGACGAGCGGATCCTCGAACGCGCTCGGGAGATAGACGGCGAAGACGGCGAACAGGAGTTCGAAGAGTCCGCGGAGGCGGGTGAGTGACGATGGCGAGCGAATCGGCGGGTGCGACCGACGCGGTCTCGCGCCACCGGCGCGTCCTCGACTGGCTGTCGGGGTCGCTGTGGACGGTCGTCGTCGGGAGCTTCGCTGTCGTCTTCGTCGCCGGGCTCACCCAGGTCAGCTTCGGGGCGTTCACGATGACCCTCGTCGAGGCCTGGCAGGCCGTCTTCAACCCGGACGTCATCTTCGATCCGCAGGCCTGGCGACACTTCGTCTTCGGGTCGGAGTTCCCGGTGCTCGGGGCCGAACTGCCCGAGATGAACCGCCGGAGCCTCGTCGTCTGGAACATCCGCATGCCACGCGTGGTCGTCGCCGTGCTCGTCGGGATGAACCTCGCCGTCTCGGGGGCTATCTTCCAGGCGGTCACCCGCAACGAACTCGCGAGTCCGTTCATCCTGGGGGTCTCCTCGGGTGCCGGACTGATGATCCTGCTGACGCTCGTCGTCTTCCCGATGCTCTCTGCGGTGCTCCCGCTGATCGCCGCCGCGGGCGGCATGGCCGCGTTCCTCGTCGTCTACGCGATCGCCTGGAAGAACGGCACCTCGCCGGTTCGACTCGTGCTGGCGGGCGTGATCGTCAGCACCGTCTTCGGGAGCCTCCAGACGGGCCTGTTTTTCTTCGCCGACGACATCGGCGTCGTGCAGTCGGCCATCGCCTGGACGACCGGGTCGCTCACCGGCACCGGCTGGGAGCAGGTCCGGACGGCGCTGCCCTGGACTATCATCGCACTGTTTCTCTCGCTGGTCAGCGCGCGACAGCTCAACGTCCTGTTGCTGGGCGAGAGCACGGCGTCGTCGCTGGGGATGAACGTCGAGAAGGTCCGGTTTCTCCTCTCGGCGGTCGCGGTGCTGGCCGCCGCGGCGTCGATCGCCGTCGCCGGCATCGTCGGCTTCGTCGGCCTCATCGTCCCGCACATGGTCCGCAACGTCGTCGGCAGCGACTACCGGAAACTCGTCGTCGGCTGTCTGTTCGCCGGCCCGGCACTGATGGTCGCCGCCGACGTGGGCGCTCGCCTCGGGCTGTCGGTGCTGCTGGGCAGTGACGGCCAGATGCCGGTCGGCATCGTCACCGGCCTGCTCGGCGGGCCGTACTTCCTCTATCTGATGCGCAAACAGGAACGGATGGGTGAGATCTGATGAGCCACGAGGGCCCGGAGTCGATGGACCGGGGACGACCGGTATCGGTATCCACGACCGGCGACGCCAGCGAGTTCGAGGGCGAGGACCTCGTGATCGGCTACCCGTCGGCCGAGGAACCGGTCGTCGACGGCGAGCGCATCCGCGTCGAACCCGGCGCAGTGACGGCGCTCGTCGGCCCGAACGGCAGCGGCAAGAGCACGCTCCTGAAGGGGCTGGCGACCCAGCTCTCGCTCGACGGTGGGGCGGTCCACCTCGACGGACGCGACGTGCATACGCTCGATACGAAGGAACTCGCCAGGAAACTCGGCCTGCTCTCCCAGGAGAACGTCTCGCCCAACAGCCTCTCCGTCGAGAAACTCGTCGAGCACGGCCGCTACCCCCACCGCGGGTTCTTCGACGGGCTCTCGGAGGAGGACCGGGAGGCCATCGAACGAGCGATCGACCTCGCGGGCGTCGACCACCTGCGCGACCGCCAGGTCGGGAGTCTCAGCGGCGGGCAGAAACAGCTCGTCTGGATCGCGATGGTCCTCGCCCAGGAGACGGACGTGCTCCTGCTCGACGAGCCGACGACGTTCCTCGATCTGCACCACCAGCTCGAAGTGATGGAGATCGTCGAGACGCTGCGCGACGAGAGCGACATCACCGTCGTCGTCGTCCTCCACGACATCGACCAGGCGGCCCGCTACGCCGACTACATGGTCGCGCTCGAAGACGGGTCCATCTACGCCCGCGGCCCACCCGAGGAGGTGGTCACCGAGGAGTTGCTCGCCGACGTCTTCGAGATCGAGGCGACCGTCGAGGCGACCGACTGGGGCCCGGACGTCAGACCGATCCGCCCGCTGCACGAGGACGCTCCGACCGGTTCTCCGTCCGACTCGCAGGAGTGAGTTTTTTAGGCTTGCCTAAATACCGCAGCTGTTAAATGCTTTTAGGCTAGCCTAAAAACATGGCAGACGACGAGAGATCGGCAGGGGAACCGACGCGGCGAGACTACGTGAAATACGGCGGTGCGGTTCTCGCGAGCGGTATCGTCGCCGGCTGTAGCGGCGGCGAGTCGACCCCGAGCGACGCGAACGGCGACGACGGTGCGACCGACGGCGACGAGACCCCGACCGGAACCCCGGCACAGACGCCGACGGCGACCGCACCACCCGGAGGTGAGACGGCGACACCGACGGACAGCGGGACGGCGACGGCGACACCGACGGCGGAATCGGGACCCTACATCGTGTCGATGGCGCCGATGGGGGAAGTCGAGTTCGAGGCGGTGCCCGGGAGCATCTTCACGCGGCTGACCCACCTGGCGGGGATGGCGTTCGCGCTCGGGCGCGGGAACGACGTCAACGCGATGCACGCGCCCGACTACTACGACGCGCTGTGGAACCAGTTCACGCCGCGACTGCCCGGCGTCTCGCTGGACTGGAGCGGACTGTACTCCTCGTGGGAGCCGAGCAAGGAGAAACTCTACGAACTGGACAGCGACATCCACCTGGCCGACCCGGCGAGCGTGTTCGCGCTCGGTAGCTGGAACATGGCCGACGTCGAGGAGGTCCGCGAGGGGATCGGGCCGTGGTTCGGGAACCACTTCAGCGACACCCACGCCGAACCATCCTCGGAGTGGGCGGACGACTACGAGTACTACGGCCTCTGGGAGATGTTCGGGAAGGTCGCACAGGTGTTTCGCGAAGGCGAACGCTACGAGGCACTCGCGGCGGTCCGCGCGGACCTGCTCGGGACGATCGAGGCGGACCTGCCCCCGGAGAGCGAGCGCCCCACCGCGCTGCTGGCGGGCATGAGCGACGTCGAGAACCCGTGGGTCTACAGGACCGACATCCCCGGCTTTCTCGCGGCCCACGTCCGCCCGCTCGGGGCGCGCGAGGCCCTCGGCGACGACGTCGATTCCGGCAGCCAGATCGACATGGAGGGGCTGCTCGCGGCCGACCCGGACGTCGTCTTCGCGCTCGGCGGGATGCACCCGGGGACCGACGTGGCGGGGATCCGGAGCGCGCTGGCAGACCACTCGGTCGGGAGCCAGGTCACTGCCGTCCGGAACGACCGCGTCTACGCCCAGGGCGCGCGCTACCAGGGACCGGTCCTGAACCTCTTCCAGATCGAGATGACCGCGAAACAGCTCTATCCCGATGTCTTCGGCGAGTGGCCGACCTACACAGAGGGACCGTATCCCGAACTCCCCGGGGACGAACGGCTGTTCGACCGCGAGCGGGTCGCCGACGCCATAAACGGCGACATCTGACCGCGAGACTCCGCCGCCGACACACCACTGAGATAGCCATGGTCGGAACGACACTCGTCGAACTGCGAGCGCGCGTCGAAGCCCTCGCGAGCAGCTGTGGGTCCTACTACGTGGTCTGCGGGCGAACGGGCGAGCGTCCCGTCCCTGTGTCGGGCAAGCGCTTCCCCGACCGGGCCACTGCGGCGCGGGCCGCGCGGGCGACGGCGCGATATCGCCGGGCACTCCGGCGCTACGACCCGCGACTTCCGTATTACGACCTGATCGTCTGCGAGCAGACCGGACCGCTCACTCCGGCGGACAGTCCGGAGAACAGGTCCACCTCGGCGGTGGGCGCCTGGACGCTCTCGGCGCCGGTGCTCGACGGGCCGACCGGGCCCGGACGGTCCGACCGGATCGAGTTCTGCCACCGCGTTGCCGCCGCGGTCTTCGAGACGCTCTCCGACGGACCCTTCGACGGCGTCGAGACCGCCGTCATGGACGCGTACTTCGACCTCGCCGAGAGCGTCGCGGACCCCGACGACCTCTGTCTGTGCCTCCTCGAGAGCACTGCGACCGAGATCGGCGCGCGGCTGAGTCCCCGCCGGCAGGCGGCCCTCCTCACCGACGCCGCGGCGAGGCTCGTCCCAGCGACGCCGTCGAGTGAACCGGTAGCATCGGCGCTGACCGTCCTTCAGCGTCGCGGGCTGGTCGGTACGTTCACGTGCGCCCCGGCCGCGATCGACCGTTCTTCGGGGACCCGCTCGGTCGCCGTGACGCTCTCGGAATATGCGCTCTCGCCCCGCGAGGGGCGACTACCCGTCCTGCCGCTCGCGGTCGAACTCTATCGACACCGGCCGACGTGGTCGCCGACGGCGATCCGGGTTGCCGACGCCGACGCCGATACCGCCGACGACCGGAAAGACGAGTGGCGCGTCACGGTCGAACTCGGTGCCGAGGCCGACCCGGACGGCCTGTCGAGCGTGCCGATCCGCGAGCGAGTCTGAGCCAGCCATGCCCGACGAATCCGAGTACCTCCTCGTGCTGTACGTCGCCGAGCAGGCGGACGGCCCGCCGGTGGCGCCGGGGCACGTCGCCGAGGAACTCGACCGCTCGCCCGCGGCGACGACCGAGATGTTACAGCGACTGGAGAGCCGCGGGCTCGTCACTTACGAACCCTATCAGGGCGCGACGCTGACGGTCGACGGACGGGAGCGGGCCGCCGACGTCCACGAAACCTATCGGACGCTCACCCGGTTTTTCAGGGACGTGCTCGACCTCGACGACTGCGAGGCGGAGGCTCGCCAGCTCGCAGGGACCGTCAGCCCCACCGTCGCCGACCGGCTCGCCTCGACCCTTCTCGCCGACGACGATGCCGCCGAGATGCGAGAGGCGCCGCTGTCACAGTCGGAATCCCGGTGACCTGCGCTCGCTGTGTCAGCGAAGCCAGACCGAAACCAACCCTCTCGCCGTCGAAGCGAAACCGCACCCTTTTTGTTTTAGGTATGCCTAAACGCCGATAATGGCCGCTGGCACGCAGTCACGCGCGAAACGCGAAACCGAACCGGACACGGACGAACGGCCCGAGATCTCCGTCTGCGAGAGTGCGCCGGGGAAAGCAGTCTTTCTCGAAACCGGGAACACCGACGGCTGGATCGCCAGCGACGCGACCGTGCCCGTCACGCAGTAGTGGGATGTCCGAGACAGACGACGACGCCGAGCCAGAGCCCGAACCCGAGGACGAACGCACGACCATCCGGACCGGTCGCGAGTTCGAACAGGAGTACCGTCTCGATGCCAGCGAGGCGGGTGCGTTCCTGGTCGCGCTGGGCGAACAACTCCAGGAAGGCGACGAACTGACGATCGCGACCGACGAGTGGGAGCTGCCCTTCGCCTTCGGCGAGCCGGTCCAGCTCGAACTCGACTTCGACGGCGTCGGCGACCCGGAACTGGAGATCGAACTGGAGCTCCCGGGCCGTACCGACGAACAGGCGCCCGATATCGAGTAATCTTCTGGACACGCGAAGTTGGAGCCGACTGGACAGAGAATTCTTTGATCGTTCTCGTGGCCGCCCTCGTGCTCGTGGGATGGAAGCCCTCGGCGTGCTCGCAGTCGCCTGAGCGACATATTCGCGCTCTCAGCATCGCCCGCGCGAATAGAGGCCGCTCAGGCGACTGCGGCCTTCGGCTCGCGACCCCGCCTCGCCCTTCCAGTCCGCCGGAAGAGCAAGCTCTTCCGAGCCCTGACTCGCTTCGCTCGACAGGACGCCAGGGACGAAATCTGTGAGGACAGCCACCGAACGTTCAACGTCGAGACGGCCTGTGCGACGTACTTCTTCCTGGCGGACTGAAAGGGCGAGGGCCGCTGGCGGGGCGAAGCCCCGTGGTCGCCTGAGCGGGCCCTATTCTCGCGAGTGCGGCGCAGTGCGGTTGTCCGAGCGAGAATATCCCGCTCAGCGTCCGCCAGCGGCCGGAGGGCTTTCAGCCATCGCTGCGAGTAGCGCTCGAGCCACCAGCTAACGAGCGGGTCGAGGACGTTCGACTCTCACTGACGAGTCAAGTCGAGATCGTATCGAAAACAACCAGCGAGCGGGCCGAAGAACTTCGAAACACGCCGATCCAGTCACTGTCACCGACCGAGAGCGGATTCGCTCCCAGTCACTCCATCGCGGCCTCGGTGACGAGCGTGTCGTCTTCGAGGTAGTGGTGGAAGTGGTGGGCGTCGTCTTCGAGGGTTTCGAGCTGTTCGCGCAGCATCTGGGCCGTGGCGTGGTCGCCAAGCCCCTCGGCGAGTTCGACGTGCTCGCGGTAGCTCTCGATGATGTCGCCGTACATCTCCAGGTCGTTGGCCAGCGACGTGCGGATGTCGTAGACGTCCTCGTCTTCCGCCTCGACGGTCGCCTCCTCCGAGAGCGTCGCCATGCTCGCGTGCGGGACGCCACCGAGCGACTGCAGGCGCTCGGCGATCTCGTCGGCGGCCGCCTCGACGTTCTCGTAGGCCTCCTGGAGGAAGACGTGGATGTCGAGGAACTCCGCACCCTCGACGTTCCAGTGGTGCTTGTGGAGCTGGTGGTACAGCACGTACGCGTCGGCCAGGTCCGCGTTCAGCGCCTCGATCACCTGCTCGGCTTTCTCCTCGTCGAGCCGCACGGGGTTCTCCTCGACGGTCCCTGCCTCCTGTCGGACGGTTTTCTGGGTGCTCATTGCAATCGTCAGTTGGGTCGCTATCCTCTTAAGACTTTTCAAGATACAGACAATTTTTCGTGTCGCCTAAACTTCGGCGGGCGTCGCGGGGTCGCGCTCACGCGGAGAGTTCGATGGCCGCCGAGGTGAGGGGGTCGGCTTCGTTTCGGTAGCGACGATAGAGGTCCTCGGCCCACTCGCGGGCGTCGGGGTCGTCGGTCGCGACGGAGGCCACCGGAAGTGCCGTCTCGTCGTCGAAGCCGCTGACGAGGACCGTCTCGTCAACGGTGGCCATGGTGAACGGAAGGTCGGAGTGAGTGTACAGCGACGGTCCCTCGGCGGTGACGATAGTCCCGAAGGCCTCCGCGGCGGCGTTTCGGTCGGCTTCGAGCGCCAGCGGGGTGCAGATCACCTCGAACTCCGCGCCGTTCTCGGCGTGCTCGACGCCCTGTTCGGTCACCTCCGGGGGACAGCCGGCGACGACCATGCTCCGGAAGCTCTCGAACGAGGAGAAGTGTTCCACCCACATCTCGGCCGGAGCGTTCGGGTTCTGTGGGCTCGCGACCGCGAGTTCGGCGTCGGCGAACAGGTCGACGTGGCGCGTGAGTTCGGGCGAGGAAACCGCCCCGAGCAGCGGGTCCAGCCGGTCGATAGCCGACAGCGACCGCTCGAACCGGTCGGCGGCGTCGACGACGGCACAGCCGGCACCCGTCGTCCGGTACCCTTTCGGTGTTCGTTCGAGCAGGCCTTCGTCGGTGAGTGCCGTCGTCCGGCGATAGACGGTCGCGCGCGAGACGTCGAGTTCGTCCTGGAGGGCCCCCCGGTCGACCGGTCCGTCGCGGGCGGCGGCGAGTAACGGAACCCGGTTCAACAACCGACGGCGGTCGTCCCCGTCTAGATTCATACATTTCGCAGGCAAGTGGTAATTGTAAGTGTTTCGGTAGGTATCTCGGGGCGTGAAACATCGTCTCAGTCCGTGATTATAACGCGACACTGTCCATCTCACGAGTCATGGGACAGATAGCTGTGGTCGTGGTCGTCGACGGTAGTCGACGCGGTGGGACGTGTGGAGTGATTGCGTGACGGGAGAGTCGAGCGAACTGAGAGCGGTGGTGCTGGCGACGCTGGTGGCGTGCTCGCTGGTCGGGGGCGTCACGGTCGTCTCCGGGACGACAGCGGCGGCCGGGAACACCGCACCGGACTGTAGCAGTGTCAGCTACAGCGGGGGCGGAACGTCGGGCAACCCGTATCAGGTCGGAACCGTGGCCCAACTCCAGTGTGTCGAGAATCAGGGACTCGACGCGGACTACGTCCAGACCCAGGACATCGACGCGAGCGGGACGGCGAGCTGGAACGGTGGGAGTGGGTTCGACCCGATCGGTGACACCAGCAACGGGTTCGGGGGGACCTTCGACGGGAACGGCTACACGGTCTCGGGACTGACTATCGACCGAGCGAGTACGGATTTCGTCGGCGTGTTCAGAGAGGTCGACCCGGGGGGAGCGGTCACGAACGTCAGACTCGACGGCGGGACGGTCACAGGCGGGGAGCGCGTCGGAGCGCTCGTCGGCTCCAACAACGGCACCGTCAGTCAGTCTGTGGCGACCGGAGACGTTACTGCGAGCACTAGCGACGTCGGCGGACTCGTCGGCGTCAATGGAGGGACGGTCGAAGCGTCCAGCGCCACAGGAGACGTTACCAGTGCCTCCGGCAATGTCGGCGGGCTAGTCGGCGAGAACGACGGCACGGTCGCAAATAGCTACGCGACTGGCGACGCGACGGGAGACAGCTATCACTCCGGCGGGTTAGTCGGCGTCAACTTCGGCACGATCGCAGATACCTATGCGACTGGCGACGTGGCGATCGACTCACTGTATGCCGGCGGGTTGGTCGGCTCCACCTACACGGAGATCAGACGGTCGTACGCGACCGGTGCGGTCAGTGCGAACGACGACAGCGGCGGCGGATTGGTCGGCCGACTCGCCTATACGACGGTCTCGAACTCCTACTGGGACAGAGGAACGACGAACCAGGACCAGGCCAGAAACACCGAAGGCACGCTCTCGGACGTCGCTAGCTTCGGAGCGACGGCCGACACCGCCCCCGCGCCCGAGATGCAGGGGTCGAGCGCCGAAACGAACATGGACGGTCTCGATTTCACGAGTACGTGGGAGACCGTATCGAGCGGTGACACCGATGCAACGGCCGACGGTTACCCGATACTGAGCACGCTCGACAGGAAGGCACAGTTGGAAGCACAGGGGATCTACACGTCGGAGATCGAGGTTTCGTCGATCACCCGGAGCAGTCCGGCCAGTCGGGAGACGAACGCCGATAGCGTCGCCTTCGAGGTGACGTTCCCCGAAACGGTCGAGAGCGTCTCGACGGACGATTTCACCCTCAGCGGCGCCGCGTCGGGCACGATAGGTAGCGTCAGTAGTTCCAGCGGGTCGGTGATTACGGTCACAGTCACCGCCGTCTCGGGTGACGACTCGCTGGGGCTGGATCTCGCCAGCAGTGGCGACGTCACGGACACGGACGGAAACGCACTGTCCACGACTGAACCCGGAACCGACGAGACCTACACCATCGACAACACGGCGCCGTCGTTCAGTGCAGGCGCCAGGAACACCGTCTCGAAGGACGAGGGTACGACCGGGGTCGTCCTCGACGTCGACGCCGACGACGACAGCGGCAGCGACTACGACACGAACGTCGACTACTCGCTCGGTGGCGCCGATGCGGTCCCGTTCAGCATCGACGCGAACACCGGGAAGCTTTCGCTCGACGCCCCGCAGGACTTCGAGAGTCCGGGTGACGGTAACACGGATGGAGCGTCCGAACTGACGGTCACCGCGACCGACGACGTGGGCAACAGCGAGTCCCAGACCGCCACCGTCACCATCGACGACGTGGACGAAACGCCGTCGTTCACCTCGGACAGCTCCGCAACCGTCGCCAGGAGCGACCCACAGACCACGCTCGTGCAGGACGTGAACGCCAACGTCGGTGGCGATGCCGACAAAGGTGTGAGCTACTCGATCACCGCCGGGAACGCTGACGTCGCGGGCGACGGTGGCGATGCGTTCGCCATCGACGGGTCGACCGGAGAGATCACCGTCAACGACGCCGACGACGTCGACGTGTCCAGCACCGGTAGTTTCTCGCTGGACGTCGTGGCCAGCGAAGGCGCCGAATCCGGGACACAGACGATAACGGTCTCGGTGGCCGACGGCGTTGCACCGACCATCTCCTCGTTCGACGTGTCGAACCCCGCCGGCCAGGACGTACAGGTCACCTTCGAGTCCGACGAGCGACTGTCGACGATAGCGGTCGGCATCAGCGGTGTTGAGTCGGAGACGTTCTCGGCGAATGACTTCACCGAATCCGGCAGTGGCCCGTACACGTACACGGCGACCTACAGCGGGAGTAGCGACGGCAGCTACGACGTGGCGCTTTCCACCGCCGCGGACGCCGTCGGCAACGACGGGAGCCAGGCCGTCGGGTCGGCGATGGTGACCATCGACACCACTGGCCCGTCGTTCACATCCAGCGCGACAGTGTCGGTCCCAGAGAACAGTGACGCCACCGCACTCGACGTGACCGCCGACGACGGGAGCGGTGCCGACACGGGCGTGACCTACGCGCTCGTCGGCGGTCCCGACCAGTCGGCGTTCGATATCGACGCCAGCACGGGCGTCCTCTCGTTCGCCAGCGCGCCGGACTTCGAGAACGCGACGGATTCGGACACGAACAACGAGTACGTCGTCGACGTCGAGGCGACCGACGGGGTCGGCAACACTAACACCCGGACGATCACGGTCTCGGTGACCGACGTGGACGAATCGCCGATCGCACCAGACCGGTCACAGGCCACCGACGAGGACACCCCCATCTCTGTCGCTGACGGCGACGGTGCGGACCTGCTGGAACTGGCCAGCGACCCCGACGCGGGAGACTCCCTGTCGGTCGTGTCGATAGACGGAGAGAGTTTCAGCGTCGGGACTCCCGTCACGTTCGACTCGGGTGCGACCGTCACCGTCGCCGCCGACGGCAGTTGGCGATACGATCCCGACGGCCAGTACGACGGCCTCAGCGGCGGCGACTCGGCGATAGAGACGTTCACCTACACCGTGGCCGACACCGACGGGGACACCGCGCAGGGCACCGTCACCGTCACCGGCGTCGGAGACCCGCCGACCGCGAGGGCCGGCCCGAATCGGACCATTACCGTGGCCACTCCGATCACGCTGAACGGTTCGG
>Ga0207733_100893_pt1 | contig 11651 bp, 9 predicted proteins | sample A23P3SouthBayCA_FD_187735 | JGI IMG/M metagenome (GOLD analysis project Ga0207733, IMG submission 187735) | Aerobic enrichment media microbial communities from Eden Landing Ponds, California, USA - A23 P3 (SPAdes) | ecosystem: Environmental > Aquatic > Marine > Unclassified | place: Emeryville, CA... | reverse complement strand
GAGAGCCTCTGGAAACGCCGGTTCGCCGCCCACCACTCATACACAATTCACGCCCACCAGCACCGCGCTGGTGGGCGTTTTTCATTTATACACCCGTCCGACCAGTGGCGACGCCGACCGGCGGACCCGTCCGGGACCGGCAGCTCCCCGGCGGAACCGTGATTCAAAGCACCGACGAGGTGATCGCGAGAACGAGCACGGCGATCACGAGCCGTTCGCGATCGTCGTGTGCACCCGGCGAATCCTACTCACGTCGAGAACCGCCGCAACGAGCACCAGCCCGAAGAACACGGTACGTACTGAAACGAGTCTCCGCTGAATAACCGAAGCGGCGTGCTGATCAGCACCGAATCATGCCCGACATCTCCTCCCGTAAGCGACATGGCTCTATCGCGTGGCACAGACGGATCGGTACGAACGCCCGACGAGACTCGTGGCTGAGCGGGACGTAACCCTGCCGCCGTAAGCGACCCGGAGCTACGCGCTCAGAACACACAAGGAACTACTGGACGGACTTCGATACGAGCGGAAGTGGACGAGAATGCTCCGGCAGGGATTCGAACCCTGGTCATTGCCGTGAGAGGGCAATATGATTGGCCGGACTACACCACCGGAGCGCGGTGATACACTACGTGAGTGCAACTCAGCGTATGCCTGTGAACTGTAAAACGGTGTCGGTTCGCCACCGCCGTGTGTGGGTTTGGCGTGCTTGCTGACGGGTTAGACGGCGTCTCCGACCACGCCGGCGATCCCGTCGGCCCACGTCAGGAGTCGTTCGTCCGCATCGAATTCCGCGGCGACTTGTACACCGACGGGAAGCCCGTCCACGTCGCCGGCCGGGAGACCGATCGTCGGGAGTCCGGCGTGCGTCCACGGGAGGTTCATCGCCGGGTCGCCGGTGTCGTCGATACCCTCGGGTGCGGGCCCCGGCGCGGCCGGCGCGATCCAGGCGTCGATCCCACGGTCGTCCGCCGTCTCCGCGAGCGAGTCGCGGAGTGCGTCCCGTCCTCGTCGACCGCGGACCAGCGCCGACACCGGTGCGGACAGCCCGTCCTCGATCAGTTCGCGGGTCGCGTCGGCGTACCGGTCGCCGTACCGCCCGTACCATTCTCCGTGGGCGAGCGCCGCCTCGGCGGCGACGAGCGTGTCGTGACGGTCGTTCACGTCGCCGATGTCGGGGAACGCCGCAACGCGGACGAGGTCGTACCCGGCGTTCGCGAGCGCGTCGACCGCGCGTTCGAACGCCTCCAGTCCCACCTCGGACGTCTGGTCGAGGTACGGCCCGCTCGGGACGCCGAGCGTCGGCGGTTCGGGTGGGTCGTCCGCCCGTTGTTCCTCCCAGTCGTCGAGGAGGACCGACGCCGCGAGCGCCGCGCCCGTGACGTCGCGCGTGAAGGTGCCGACGTGATCGACCGACCTCGACAGCGGTATCACGCCGTCGGTCGGAAGCCGGCCACGCGTGGGTTTGAACCCGACGACGCCGCAGAACGCCGCGGGTCGGACGATGGAGCCGACGGTCTGCGTGCCGAGCGCGAGCGGCGCGGTCCCGCTCGCGACCGCGGCCGCGGATCCGCTCGAGGACCCGCCCGGCGTGTGGTCGAGATCGTGGGGGTTCCGCGTCGGCGGGGGCGAGAAGTACGCGAACTCGGCCGTGTGCGTCTTCCCCGCGACGGTCGCGCCGGCGGCTCGAAGCCGCCGAACCGCTGTCGCCTCCTGCCCGGCGAGCGCCTCCGGGGGCAGATCGGACCCGGCACGCGTCGGCAGTCCGTCGACGTGAAAGATGTCCTTCACGCCCACGGGAACGCCGAACAACGGGGGGCGGTCCGTCCCGTCGCCGGCGTCACTGTCGGAGTCGGTTCGGGGATGCCGTTCGAGGAGGGCGTCCGTCTCGGCGGTCAGCCACGCGCGGGATATCCCTCCGTCGACCCACGCGTGTATCTCCGGATCGCGCGCTTCGATCCGATCTCGGAGCGTGTTCGCGTACGCCGTCGGGTCTCGCTCGCCGGTCCGGAACGCGGCGGCGAGCGGCGCGAGCGCCTCGCCGGTTCGATCTCCGTTCATACGGTCGAGTTCCGGGTCCCGGGTAGTAGTTCTTCGGAGCCGTCACCCCCGGTCGGCGATCGGGGAAGGAACGAGACGGCGACTCGGCGATCCGCTCCGATCAGGTCCGCTTCGAGCGCGCCTCACGCACGTCCGCGCCGTCACGAAGCTTGTCCTCACAGTTCGGACACACGCGCACGGTCTCCCGTTCGCCGGGCGCGAACACCCGAACGTAGCTCTCTGTTACGAACCCGCCACAGTTTGCACACTCCGGCATCGAACGGAACCATTCGCTTGATCGCTAAAAAGGCACTCCCGGATCGGTTCGCCTCCCTGGCGAACGTCGACTGCCAGTCACGCACCACGGACGCCGATCACACGACGCGGTCGCCGTCGGCGAACACCGCATCGGGGTCCTGCCACGCGTCGGCGTCGACGGCAGGGTTGTCATCGAGGACGACCAGGTCCGCGCGGTAGTCCTCGGCGACGCGGCCGACGTCGTCGAGCCCGCACAGCTCCGCGGCGGTGACGGTCGCGGCCTCCAGCGCCGCCTCGGGGCTCAGCCCGAACTCGACCATGTACGCCAGCTCGTCGGCGATGTCGTCGAAGTAGTTGAACGGCGTTCCGGCGTCGGTTCCCATCGCGATATCGACGCCGGCCGCCTCGGCGTGATCGAACGAGGAGGCGAACGCCTCGCTGGACGCGACGGCCTTCTCCATCGCCGACTCGGGGATCCCGGCGTCGGGGTTCTCGACGATGTTCTTCAGGGCGGCCGCGGTCGGCACCCAGTAGGTCCCTTCCTCCGCCATCGCCTCCGCCGCCTCCCGGTCCATGAACGTGCCGTGCTCGATGCTCGTGATGCCGGCGTCGACGGCGTTGAGCAGTCCCTCCTTGCCGTGGGCGTGTGCTGCCGTCGGGGTTCCCTTGGCGCTCGCAGCGTCGACGAGCGCCGCCAGCTCATCGGCGGTGAGCTCCGGCGCGCCCGTCTGTGCACCCTCCGTGAGCACGCCGCCGGTCGCCATGCACTTGATCACGTCCGCGCCGCGTTTGAGTTGCTCGCGGGCGGCCCTGCGGACCTCGTCGGGGCCGTCGGCCTCGCGGCCGAACCAGTGACCGTGCCCGCCGGTCATCACGACGTTCTGTCCGCACGCGAGCACGCGCGGGCCGTCCAGTCGCCCCTCGGCGACCGCCCGACCGGCATCGAGCGCGAGTGTCCCCGAGGCGCCCAGGTCGCGGACGGTCGTGACGCCCGCCTCCACGGCCTTCCGGAGGTTCGCCGCGGCGATGTACGCGTGGTCGAAGTCGCTCTCGTCTTCGGCGGTCGCAACGTCGGGGCGGCCGTCCATCATCAGGTGGACGTGCGAGTCGATCAGGCCGGGAGCGACGAACTGCCCGCTCACGTCGGTCTCGGAGTCGCCGCGCCCCACGTCGCCGACGGCGACGATCTCGCCGTCGGTGATCGCCACGTCCGCCTCGCGCGCGCCGTCGGCGTCGACAACAGTTCCGTTTCTGAGTACGTGCATACCCCGACTGTGGCCGGAGGGGGCCTAAATTCGATGATCGCGGCGGTCGAAGGGGATCGGACCGAGCGGAGGCCGGTCTCCGGGTGACCAACTGGTGTAGGAGTGTGAACGGGTGAAACCATGAACGCCGTCGACCGCGACCGCGGCCGGCCGGTCAGGCCTCGAAGTCGATGGTACTGACCGTCTCGACGTTGCCCTCAACGTCCGTGTTGTACTGGAGGAACGCGTACGTGACGGCCGTCATGTCGCCGTTCTCGTCGAAGTCGACCGACGAGGAGGCACCCTGGTAGTACACGTCCTCGCCGTTCGCGACGGCCCGCAGCCCCTCGGGGAGGTTCCCGGGCGTGACCTCCATCCCGTCGTTGGGGTTGGCGACCGCGCGCAACTCCTCTTTGATCACGTCGCCGTCGTTCTCGCCCGCCTTGACGTTCGCGAGCAGGCAGACGGCCGAGGCGTCGTACGCGTGGGCGTTGAACACGCCGGGCGCGCGGTCGTACTCGTCCTCGTACAGCGAGGCGAACTCCTCCTGACCGGGACCGGTCGCCTGCGGCGTCGTGGCGTAGACGTTCGCCATGTCGTTGCCGACCTCGTCGGGGAGTGTCGGGTCGACGAGACCGTCGGTCACCAGTACGTCCGTGTCGTCGCTGTAGTTGGCGTAGAAGTCACGGAAGATCTGGATCCCCGACGCCGGATACCCGATGACGACGAGCATGTCCGGGGAGTCGCCCATCGCGGTCGACAGCGGCGACGTGTAGCTGGACTGCTCCGGCGTGAAGGCGATCTGTTCTTGCACGCTTCCGGAGTATTCCTCCTCGAACGAGCCGGCGAAGGAGTCCGCCAGCGCCTGCCCGTAGTCGTTGTTGACGTACAGGACCGAGGCGCTGGAGTTGCCGAGCTCGCCGTCGGCGACCTGCGCCATCACCTGCCCTTGGAGCGCGTCGGAGGGCGCCGTCCGGAAGATCAGGTCGTTGTCGTCCAGCGTCGTCACGTTGGGCGACGTCGAGGACGGGGAGCAACCGATCATGCCGTTGGGGATGAACACCTCGCGGGTGACTTGGAGGTTCACCCCCGAAGAGGCCGGCCCACACACGGTCGGGTAGCCGGCGTTCGCGAGGCCGTTCGCCGCCTGGATCCCCGCCTGCGGGTCGGTCTGGGTGTCCTCGACGGTCTGATCGAACTCGACGGGCATGTCCCCGGCGGCACGAAGCTGCTTGACCGGGAGGGTGCCGCCGTCCCCGATCGGACCGCCGAGCGACGCCAAGTCCCCGGTGAGCGGCATCAACACGGAGTGGCGAACCGTCCGCATCGACTCGGACTCGTCCGACATCTCGGTGGTCATCTCGTCGGCTTCGGTCTCCTCGCTGTCGCCGCCGTTTCCGCCGCCGCCGTCGCTGCTGCCGGAGTCGTTCTGAGTGATACATCCGGCGAGTCCGACGACGCCTGCCGTGCCGGCGCCCTTCAGTACGTCACGGCGATCGATGTTGCGTGCCATGTGTGAGTCATTGCCGCAGTTGTTTATAAAGTTGACCGAACGTGCCAAACTCATACGGCCGGTCGCGCGCGGGACGGGCGGACCGACACGCCCAAGCCGACGCGCCGGCGATGACTCGGCAAATGGCGTACCCCTCGTTCGTCGTCGGCATCGCCGGGGGGACCGGCGCGGGAAAGACGACGGTTTCCCGCCTGATCACCCAGCGCGTCGACGACTCGGTGACCCGGATACCGATCGACAACTACTATCACGACCTCTCGCACCTCGACCTCGAGGAGCGCGCGGAGGTGAACTACGACCATCCCGAGGCGTTCGAGTGGCCGCTCCTGCGCGAGCACCTCGAGACGCTGCTGTCGGGCAACAGCGTCGAGATGCCGCAGTACGACTTCGAGATACACAACCGGAAGGAGGAGCGGAAGACCGTCGAGCCGACCGACGTGATCGTTCTCGAGGGAATCCTCGCCCTGTACGACGAGGAGATAAACGACATGATGGACCTTCGACTGTACGTCGAGACCGACGCGGACGTGCGCATCCTCCGGCGCATCGAGCGCGACGTGGTCGACCGCGGTCGCGATCTGGAGGGCGTGATCGATCAGTACCTGTCGACGGTGAAACCGATGCACGAGCAGTTCATCGAACCGAGCAAGAAGCACGCCGACCTGATCATCCCCGAGGGGGCGAACTCGATGGCGATCAACCTGCTGGAGGAGAAACTCCGCAACGAGGTCGAGGGGGAGGGGGTACGCACGTGGGAGCGCGAGGAACTGGAGCGCGAACTCGCCGGCGAGCGGACCCCCGACCGCGACGCCACGGCGACATCCGAGTGACGACCCCGCGGGTCGCCGGCGCGATCGTTCCCGCTTCCCGTCGTTCCCGTTCGGTTCTCGCGATTCCCCGCCGAACTCGCCGTCGGATCCGCCCTAGCCGCGCGTGCGAGTGAACGCGTCGGCGCCCTCGTACGTCCAGAGGTCGTTGGCGCGCATCGTCTCGCCGATCGCCTTGTGGAAGGCGACGATGTCCTCGAACTCGGTGTCGTCGTCGATGTCCCGGAAGACGTCCTCGACGGCGACGACGGTGTCCGCGTCGAGTCGGACCGGGTGGTCGCCGAACTCCTCGCGGTAGTCGCCCGCCCGAAGCGGGAAGTCCTCCTCCTCGTCGACCTTCTTCACCAGCACCGCGTGGCCGTACTTTCGGCGCCCCTCGCTCCCCTGTTCGCCGTCGGGGTCGTGGGGCCAGTCGTGGGCGCTCATTACCCGGCGCTAGTCCCGGGGGGCGATTAGTCGTTTCGTTCCCCGCACCGCCCTTCGGGGGGTGTGGTAGCGAACCGGTCCGTGGCGGACCGGGGTGATCCCACGGCGGTCCGTGCCGACACCGACGCGTACATGTCGCCGGAGAAGTCTCGTTCGCGTATGAATCGGAACGACAGATCCATCGTCGGGCTCACGATGCTGGCCCACGGGATGGTCCACACCTACGAGCTGTCCATCCCGATCTTCATCCCCATCTGGCTGGCGGAGTTCGACGTAGTGGCGCTGGGTCCGGTCGAGGTCGCGGTCACCTCCGCGACGCTCGGCCTGCTAGTGACGGTCGGGTACGGCCTGTTCGGCTTGGGGGCGCTTCCGAGCGGCGTACTCGTCGATCGCGTGGGATCGAGCCGTCTGATCACCGCCTGCCTCGTCGGGATGGCCGCCGCGTTCGTCCTGCTGGGTGTCGCGCCCGGGCTCGTGGCGATCACCCTCGCGATGGTCGTGTGGGGGGTCTCCGCGTCGGTGTATCACCCCGCGGGACTGGCGTTGCTCTCGAAGGGCGTCGAGGAGCGCGGCACCGGCTTCGCGTACCACGGGATCGCCGGCAACCTCGGGATCGGTCTCGGACCGCTGCTCACGACGCTCATGCTGCTGTTCCTCGGCTGGCGGACGGCCGCGGCGGTCCTCGCGGCGCCGGCGCTGCTGGCTGCGCTGTACGCCGTCCGCGCGAGCTTCGACGAGACCGCCGCCGTCGACGCCGCCGTGGACGGCGGCGAGGAGGCTGGCGACTCGAAGGCCGACGCCGGCGTGGACTCGCTCTCGGAGTTCGTCGCCGAGTCGCGCGTGCTGTTCTCGGGCAGCTTCGCGCTCGTGTTCCTCGTCGTGATGATGTCCGGACTGTACTACCGCGGCGTGCTCACGTTCATGCCGGAGCTGCTCGACGGCCTCCCCGGGTTCGATGCGGTCGTCGTCGGGTCGCTGCTGCCCGACGGGATCGCCGACGTCCTCGGCGGGCTCGCGAGCCGGGAGGTGTCGCCCGCCAACTACGTCTACTCGGGGCTGCTCATGATCGGCGTCGTCGGCCAGTACGTCGGCGGGAAGCTCACCGACCGCATCCCCGTCGAGCGCGGGATCGCGCTCAGCTTCGGGCTGCTCGGCGTGCTGGCGCTGTTGTTCCTCCCGGTCGCGAACCTCGGGTTCGCGCCGTTCCTCGTGTTCGGGGCTGTACTCGGCGCCACGCTGTTCGTCGTCCAGCCGTTCTATCAGGCGACCGTCGCGGAGTACACTCCCGCGGGCACCCGCGGGCTGTCGTACGGCTACACCTACCTCGGCGTGTTCGGCGTCGGCGCGCTCGGCGGCGCCGTCGCCGGCACCGTGTTGACCTACGCGAACCCGCCGACGCTGTTCGGCGTGCTCGCGGCCTTCGGGTTCGTCGCGTCCGCGACGGGTGTCGTGCTGTCGCGCCGATAGTCGCGCGAGGACCGTCGCGGCGACGACCGCTCCCGACCGCTTCCGACTGCGCTCCGGGGTGACGCGCGTCCCGCAACGCCCAAACACCCGCCCGAACTACCCGGAGACGATCAGATGGACCCGAAAACCGAGATGACGAGCGTCGACCTCGCGGCCCTCGCCGGGGAGCTCTCCCGGTACGAGGGGGCGAAGGTGGACAAGGTCTACCTCTACGGCGACGACCTCGTCCGCTTCAAGCTCCGCGACTACGACCGCGGGCGGGTCGAGCTCCTCGTCGAGACGGGCGACGTGAAGCGGTGTCACGTCGCCGACCCCGCACACGTCCCCGACGCCCCCGGCCGCCCGCCGGAGTTCGCCAAGACCCTCCGCTCGCGGCTGGCGGGCGGCGAGCTCGCGAACACGGCCCAGTACGAGTTCGACCGCATCGTCACGTTCGACTTCGAACGCCCCGACGCGAACACGAGCGTCGTCGCCGAGTTGTTCGGCGAGGGCAACGTCGCGGTCCTCGACGAGACCGGCGAGGTCCAGCGCAGTCTGGAGACGGTCCGCCTCAAGTCGCGCACCGTCGCGCCCGGCAGCCAGTACGAGTACCCGCAGTCCCGGATCGACCCCTTCGACGTGCGCTACGAGGTGCTCGAGGCCCGGATGGAGGAGTCCGACACCGACGTGGTCCGCACGCTCGCCACGCAGCTCAACATGGGCGGCCTCTACGCCGAGGAGTTCTGTACGCGCGCGGGCGTCGAGAAGACGCTCGACATCGCCGACGCCGGCGAGGAGCAGTACCGCGCGATCTACGACGTGATCCAGCGCATGGGCGACCGCCTCCGCTCCGGGGATCTCGGCCCCCGCGTGTATCTGGAGGACGACGCCGTCGTCGACGTGACTCCGTTCCCGCTGGAGGAGCGCGACGGCATGGAGACGGAGGCGTACGACGACTTCAACGCGGCGCTGGACGAGTACTTCTACCGGCTCGACCTCACCGAGGACGAGGCAATCGACGACTCCCCCGACTTCGAGGCGGAGATCGCCAAGAAGCAGCGCATCATCGACCAACAGGAGGGCGCGATCGACGACTTCGACGAGCGCGCGGCCGCGGAGCGTGAGAAGGCCGAGGCCGTGTACGCTCACTACGACCTCGTCGCGGACGTACTCTCGACGATCCAGTCCGCCCGCGAGGAGGGGCGAGGCTGGGAGGAGATCGACGAGACGTTCCTCGAGGGCGCCGACCGCGGCATCCCCGAGGCGGAGGCCGTCCGCGGCGTCGACGGATCGGAGGGGACCGTCGACGTCGACCTCGACGGCACGGTCGTCACCCTCGACGCCGGCACCGGACCCGAGAAGAACGCCGACCGGCTGTACACGGAGGCCAAGCGGATCGAGGAGAAGAAGGAGGGCGCGCTCGCGGCGATCGAGAACACCCGCGAGGAACTGGCCGCGGTACGAGAGCGGAAGGCGGAGTGGGAGGCGGCCGACGACGACCCGGACGCCGAGGACGACGGCGAGGAAGACGAGGGGGACGCCGACGACCGCGCGGACGTCGACTGGCTCTCCCGGCAGTCGATCCCGGTCAGGCAGCAGGACAACTGGTACGACCGCTTCCGCTGGTTCGAGACCAGCGACGGGTTCCTCGTCATCGGCGGGCGCAACGCCGACCAGAACGAGGAGCTCGTGAAGAACTACATGGAGGGCCGGGACCTGTTCTGTCACGCGCAGGCCCACGGCGGCCCGGTCACGCTCATCAAGGCGACCGATCCGTCGGAGGCCGCCCGCGACGTGACGATCCCCGAGCAGTCCCGGACGGAGGCCGCGCAGTTCGCCGTCTCGTACTCCTCGGTGTGGAAGGACGGCCGCGGCGCCGGCGACGCGTACATCGTCACTCCGGATCAGGTGTCGAAGACGCCCGAGTCGGGCGAGTACATCGAGAAGGGCGGGTTCGTGATCCGCGGGGACCGCGACTACTACCGCGACATGCGCGCGGAGGTCGCGGTGGGCGTCCAAGTCGAGCCCGAGACCCGGGTCATCGGCGGTCCGCCGAGCGCGGTCGAGCCGCGGGCGGCGACGACGGTACGGCTGACGCCGGGTCGGTTCGCCCAGAACGACGCCGCGATGAAGTGTTACCGGCGGCTCAAGGAGCGGTTCGCCGACGAGGGGTTCGTCCGCAAGGTCGCCTCCGCCGACCTGATCCAGGAGTTCCTCCCGCCGGGCGAGAGCGACCTGCTCGGGGAGTAAGCGTGCTCCGGGAGGCGCTCCGGTACCCGCTGGGGGCCCCGGACGACCGCGGCGCGACCGCGGAGACGCTCGCGACCGGCGGCGGACTCCACCTGCTCGCCGCGCTCGTCGCGCCGCTGTGGCCGATATCGCTGCTCACACCGATCGCGTCGGTGCTCGTCGTCGGCTACCTCGTCCGCGTGTTCGGCACGGCCGGCGAGGCGGAGGAGCCCGCGACGCTCCCCACGTTTCGGCGGCCGGTCGGCCTGCTTCGGGACGGACTCGTCGCGAGCGCGCTCTCGGTGGCCGTCCTGCTGGTCCCCGTCGTCGTCCTGCTCGTCACCGTCGCCGGCGCGACGTCGGGCGGGGCCGGCACCGGTCCGATCGACCCGACGACGCCGCTGGGCTACGGCGTGACGCTCGTCGGCGGGACGGTGAGCCTGCTGCTGGCGATCGGCGTCGCGTATCCGCTGCCGGCGTTGCTCGCCGGCTACGCTCGCGCGGGGTCCGAGGCCACCGTTCGTGCGCGCGTCGCCGAGGGTATCTCGGTCCGGGGGCTGCGACGGACGGCCACGTCCGGGCGGTACTTCTACGCGTGGACCGTCGGTGCGGTCCTGCTCGCGTTCGGGGCGGCGCTCGCCGGTGCCGGCTCCCGACCAGTCAGGCTCGTCGGCTTCTTCGGGCTGTTCTATCTGGAGGTCGCCGCCGTCGCGGCGTGGAGCCGCGGGATCGGTGGAAACCGTTAACCTCGGCGCTGGCCACGGTCCGGTATGTTGGAAGACGCGCTCGGGTATCCCCTGCGAACCGACGACCGGGTCGCCACGCTGATCGTCGGCGGCGCGCTGATCGTCGCGAGCGTGTTCGTGCTCCCGGCGTTCGTCCTGCAGGGGTACCTCCTTCGGGTCCTGCGCTCGGCGGCGACCGGCGAGCGGGCCGCCCCGTCGTTCACGGACTGGGGCGAACTGTTCGTCGACGGCCTGAAGCTCGTCGTCGTGCAGGTGGCCTTCGGGTTCGTCATCTCGATCCCGATCGTGGCGGCGGTGGTCGCCTTCCTCCTCGGGGGTGTGACGGGAAGCGAGGCGGGCGTCGCGGCGTTCGGGACGGTCAGCCTCCTCCTGGTTCTGCTCGCGACGCTGCTGTCGATCCTCGTCGCGTACGTGCTGCCGGCGGCGATGACCAACTTCGCGCTCGCGGGCGAACTACGCGGGGCGTTCGACGTCGAGGCGCTACGTGAGGCCGCGTTCTCCGGGCGATACCTCGTCGGCGTGCTCTTCGGTGTCGTGCTCGGGGGCGTGATCAACAGCGTGGCCGGACCCCTCGCGCTGCTCCTGATCGGGATTCCGGGGCTGTTCTACGGGCAGGTCGTCACCTACTACTGCTTCGGCCGCGGGTTCGCGGAGGCGACCGCTCCGGACGCCGACACCGACTCGGAGGCGGCGTCGACGGCCCCTTCGGACGCCCTGTAGGCGACGGATGACATCGAGGGGCGGAACCGATTGGCGGGATCATCCCGTCGGACCCGCGCCCCGACGTCACCGCATCGCGTCCGCCGTCTCGGAGGGCCTTTGTACGCGCCCGACGCATTCGCCGGTATGCGAATCGACTCGCGCGGCCGCGGCGAGGAGGGGCGCGAGCGCCTGACGGTCACGCCCGAGACCACCGACGACC
>Ga0207733_100891_pt1 | contig 11672 bp, 11 predicted proteins | sample A23P3SouthBayCA_FD_187735 | JGI IMG/M metagenome (GOLD analysis project Ga0207733, IMG submission 187735) | Aerobic enrichment media microbial communities from Eden Landing Ponds, California, USA - A23 P3 (SPAdes) | ecosystem: Environmental > Aquatic > Marine > Unclassified | place: Emeryville... | reverse complement strand
GAGCCACTGGACGAACCAGCCCGGTTCGTCGGGGTTGTTGTCGCCGGCGAGGTACTCGTCGAAGCGGACCGACTCCGCCGGGAAGGCGTAACAGGCGATCGACACCAGCGTCGTGTCGGGGTCGTCCGGTTTCTCCTGGAACTCGGTGACGTGGTCGTCCGCGTCGACGCTGAGCGTGCCGTAGGCCGACGCGAGCTCGGTCGACCCGACGTCGTAGGCGGCCAGCGTCGGGGCGTCGGCGGCCTCGAAGAAGTCGACGAACTCGCTCATCCCGAAGCTGATGACGTTGTCGCCGGCGACGACGAGCAGGTCCTCGCCCTCGATCCCCTCGCGGTCGACGAGCTGGGCGAGCGCGCCGACGACGCCGAACTTCTCGTCCTCGTCGGTGGTGTCCTCGACGCTCAACTGGGCTTTCTCGTAGCCCTTCTCGGCGATGTGGGCTTCGAAGTCCGCCGCGAAGCGCTCGTTGGTGCTGACGTACACCGTCTCGACGCGGTCGTCGGCCTCGAGCTGTTCGAGGACGCGGTCGATGACGGTCGTCTCCCCGACCGGCAGGACCATCTTCGGCCGGTTTCGCGTGATCGGCCAGAGACGCGTCGCGTACCCACCCGCGAGTACCACTGCTTCCATATCCGCCTGTGCAGTACCTGCCGGTAAGTCGTTTTCTATTGACGGACTGTCACCCGGTCCCGCGGTCCGGCGGAAACGCTTTGTAACCTGTCGTCCTACGGCCGCCATGCGCGAGGCGAGCGAGACGACGCGCCGGCGCATCGCCGACCGACTGCGCGAACAACCGATGAGTGCGGGCGCTCTCGCCAGCGAGTTCGAGGTTCGCACCGACGCCGCACTCGACCACGTCCGGCACGTCGCCCGGTCCCTCGAACCGACCGACGAGACGCTGCTGGTCGCCCCACCCGAGTGTGAGACCTGTGGTTTCGACGGCTTCGACGACCCGGTCAACCGCCCGACGCGCTGCCCCGAGTGCAAGAGCGAGGCCGTCGCCGAACCGGCGTTCACCGTCGAGTAAGCCGTCACGTCGGTGGTTCTGTTCTCGGGCCGGCCTCCCCGGTCACAGGATGACGTTCGACTCCGAGGAGAGATCGCCGTCGTCGTCCTCGACGGGCCCGAGTCCGGCGAACGCGTAGGCGTCGTCGTCGAGGTAGACGCCGCCGTCGGCGACGGTCACGCCGACTTCGGTGAGGAACGCACCCTCGCAGGGGCCGTAGGTACACTCGCCGCTGTCGGCGTCGAACATCGCGCCGTGGTTGGCACAGACCACCTCGCCGTCCCGCACCGGTGCGCCCGAACCCTTGTCCAGCGGGATGTGGGTCATGTGCTGGCAGACGTTGAGCCAGCAGGCCACGGTCGCGTCGTCGCCGCCGTTGCCGTTGCTGTCACGGTCGCCGTTGCCATCGTGGATCGCTTCGCCGTCTTCGTCCGCTTCGCCGTCGGCCAGTCCCAGCAGGATCGCCTCGCGCTCGTCGACGTCGTCGCCCGGGCGGCCGTTCTCGCCCGTCGGTCGCACGCGAAAGAGCAGCGTGTCGTCGGTCGTCACGTCCGCGAGGTCGGCGATGCGGCCGTCCGTGTCCATGCCACCCCGTTCGGCGCGAGTCGCTTCAACGATACGGTTCGACGCAAGTCTTCGGGCGTTCGCGTCGCAGTCACCGCAGGTCGCGGGCGAGGAACCGGTTGTGTCACGCCGGTCGACGTGCCCGTTCGACGTACTCGACGGCCGCCGTGGGCGTCTCGACGTGTTCGATGCCGTCGACGCCGTCGATACGGTGAGTCCCGAGCCCCGCGACGGGCCGCCCGAAATCCAGCGCGTGGCCGATTTCGGAGAGTGTCCCGGGGCCGCCGTCGACCGCGACCGCGGCGTCGCCGTTCACCACGACGAGGACGTTCCGCGCGTTCCCCAGCCCGGTCGCGATCTCCGTGTCGACGTAGTCGTTGGCGTCGCTCCGCCGTTCGGTCGGGAGAATACCGATCGTGTGGCCCCCCGCTTCACTCGCACCCCGGCAGACGGCCTCCATCACCCCACCGAGACCGCCACAGACCACCTCGTGACCGCGCTCGCCCAGTGTCCGGCCGAGTCGTCGGGCGGTCTCGTACTCCTCGTCGGTGACCGTGCCGCCGCCGATGACGCTGACGCGCATACCGGCCGTTCGCGGGGCCGTCGCTTCAACGTGGCTGACCTGTCACTCCTCGGCGCCGGTGATCTCGGCGACCGTCTCGAAGAACGCCCGCTTGCGCTCGGTCGAGAGGCCCCAGTTGACCGGCACGGACTGGAAGCCGTGCTCGTAGTCGCCCTCGCCGGGGTCGAAGTAGCCCCACGACGCCCCGCTCTCGATGGCGGCACGCAAGTTGTTGTCCGGTTCGTCGAACGCGAAGTGGTCGTCCTCGTTGAAGACGATGGGCTGGCCGTCGTAACTCGGCAGGTCCCGGGTTTGGGCGACCATCTCGCGGATCCGGTCGGGGTCGTCGACGCCGTTGCCGTGCACGAGGACGACGTCCGAGGCCGCCACGACGCCGTCGGTCGGGGCCGTCCCGCCGCTGAAACTCGTCCCGACCGGGTAGCTGTAGCCCTCGCGCTCGTGGCTCCGGACGCGCTCTATCAGTTCCGGGACGCGCTCGGGCCCGAGGATCTCGTGGTCGTAGTTGATGTCACACTCGTTGTTCACCTCTATCACGACGTTGCGATACCCCTCGTCGTGGAGCCACTCGATAGCGTTGTCGACCGCCGACTTCACTGCGGCGTCGTCGTCGAGGTGGTCGTCCTGCCCGAAGTAAAAGAGCCCGAGGACCACGACCATCCCCAGGTCGTCGGCGGCGTCGAGGACGCGCCGGAGGCGGTCGGTCCACCCCGACTTCAGCGTCCCGTCGGGCTCGTACCCGGAGACGACCCAGGGTTGTTCGTCGGAGTAGCCCTCCGGACTGCCACACTGGAGGTTGACGGTCACGGCGTGCAGGCCGTGCTCGCGGTAGGTCGAGAGGGCGTCGACGAACTCGCTGACGTTGCGCTCGGCGTCCCACTCGCCGGTGTCGGGGTAGGCCCACCGGTCGCGAGTCTCGGGGTTGTCGTCGTCGAACAGCGCCTGGATCATCCGGGAGTTGAACAGGAGCCCCTCGACGTCGATCCCCCCGAACGTCCGCCCTTCGCAGGTCGGGCGCCCGTCGACGTGGAAGTCGCCGTCCTGGATACTGACGTGCGTCCGGCGACCGCTCTCGGCGTGGCCGTCGCCTTCGTCCTCGCTCATACGGGCCCCACCGACCCGGTCGGTATCAGGCCCCCGGAAGCGGAAATCCGGACCGCGACGGCTGAGTCTCCGACGTCACCCCTCGTGGGGGTCGGGGAGGTGAGCACGTCCCTCGTCCCACTCGGCGTTCATCACTCGCCAGCGCGGGTTCGCCCGCCAGAGCGACAGTTCGTCGCGCTCCGCGCGCTCGTGGGCTTCGGCCACGTCGTGGCCCGCCGCCCGGTATTCGATCTCTCGCAACTCGTGAAAGAGCAGAAACCGTTCGTACTTGCGCCACCGTTCGGAGACCCACACCTCGTTCAGCGGGATGCCGAGGTCGTCGGCCGTCGGCGCATGGACCACTTCACCGTCGGACACCGGTGAACCGCTTCACCGTCGGACTCCGGTGAACCGCTCCACCGTCGGACTCCACACGATAGCAGGCGTTGTACTTCCTGAGCTCCTCGTGTAGGGGGTACTCGATGGCCCAGCCACGCCGCTCCATCTCGGCTCTCGGCGTCGACATACCCGGCGGTACCCACGGAACGCACCTGGAAAACTCGGTCGCGGCGAGACGAAGACACGATCGATACCCACCTCACAGGGGCCGACGTTCACCTGTGGGTGTGCCCGAGCGGTCTGCGTGAGGGCGCCCACTCGTCACCGGAACAATCGGGTGTAAAGCTTCGAGCCGAGGCGGACTCCGGGGTGACCACGCTCCATCTGGTAGTAGGAGACGACGTCGGGTGCGAACTTCGCCTTGTAGTCACAGAGACGCTGTTCGTTGGCCCCCTCCATGTCGTAGCGACGGTAGCCGTCGGCGCTCCCCTCACGGATGATCCGCCAGTCGAGGAGGTCGTTGACGGGCACGTCACAGTCGTGTTTCGCGCCGCCTTGCCACCGGTAGATCGTGTCGCCGTCCGCGAGCACCACCATCCCGCCGACGAACTCGCCGTCGACGCGACAGACGTAGGGCCGCACCACACCCTCCGGGAGCCCTCTGTAGAAGTCGAGAGCGGCTTCGGTCGGGAGCGTGAACGTCTCGCCCTGCTGTTCGTATCGGTCACGGACTTGCCCGACGATCCGCTCGACGGCGTCGACGCCTTCGACGGCGATCTCGTAGTCGTCCCGGTCGGTATCGACGTTCCGACGGGCGTCGCTGCTGAACGATTCGAGGAGCGTCTCGGCGTCCCGCGAGAGGTCGACGACGTAGGTGTGGCGCGGCCTGACCGAGAACCCCTGCCACTCGAACGGTCGGGGGTCGGGATAGCGGGGGCCGGCGCTGACGTGGGCGTACTTCGGGTCGATAGCCGCGTCGACCCACTCGAAAGCCGCGCCGACGAAACGCCGGTGGCGCTTCTCCGCGCGGCGCCGCTTCAGTTTCCCGAAGTGCAACAGCGCCGGGCCGAGCGAAGCGATCCACAGTCCCGGCGCTGGCGAGAACGCGGCCGCGACGCCGGCTTTCGACCCGGCGAAAAGCGGGAAGACACCGACCGGTTCCTCGCCCTTGTAGCCGACCAGCGGGACGAGCGTCGTCCCCGAGTGCTCGGCCTGGACGTCGAGGGCGGCCAGCCGGTGAAAGACCGTCCCCTGCGGGGAGCGGGCCACCCAGTCGTCCCACGACTCGCGGTCGGCCTCGTCGGCCAGTTCGACCCGGACGCCGTCGCGTTCGACGGCCCCCACAGAATCGGTCGACACCTCGCCGAACCCGCCCAGTCCCAGTAACGGGTCGAAGCCGCTCATTCGATGTACCCCAGTTCCGAGAGGCGCCGTTCGACAGCCCTGTCCGCGGTCTCGACTGCTGCGTCCCCGTTCTCGACGGCCGCCCCCGCGTCGCACTCGGGGTAGTCGGCCGTCCCGACCGGGTCGACCGGCGGGAGGACGTCCCCCTCCATGTGGTCCCCGGCAGGCACCCCCAGAGTCGCGAGGACCGTCGGCGCGACGTCGAGGAGGTGTGCGTCGTCGATGACTTCGGTGGCCGCGGCGTCCCCGATGGTCGCGGCGTCGCCCCCTTCGCCACTCGCGGTACCGATACCTCCACCAGTCGCGATGTCGATACGTTCGCCGGCCACCGCGACGATCCCGTCGAGTTTGTGGTTCCACGGTTCGCGCGGTTCGGGGACGAGCGGGTCGCCGCGCAGGTTCGCCGAGAGGTAGTGGTCGTAGTCCGCGGGGACGAGGAGCAGGTCGGGGGCCTCGTCGACGTAGGGGCCGTCGAAGACCGCCTCGCGCGGGGCGACCGTCTCGAAGACGCGCTCGCCGTCGGGGGTCTGGAGTCCCTCGAACAGGTCGACCAGATCCGCTCGTATCCGGTCGTACTCGTCGGCGGGAACGACACCCTCGGGTTCCCGACCGTCGAGGTTGATCCGGACGCCGAGTTCGATTCGCGAGCGCATGTAGGCCCGCGAGCGGCGGAAGTCGACTCGCTCGGAGGCCGCTCTGACGAGGTCGAGCGGGACGTATTCGAGGACGACCTCCTGGAGGCCGACGCGGTCGAGCGCCGCGCCGATACGCTGGCTGGTGAGTCCGACCCGTCCGGCGGCCGAGAGGGCGGTCGCGAGCACGCCCGCACCGTCGGCTGGTCGACCGTCGTCCCGGCCGCCGGCCCCCACCGCGCCCCAGGAGGGCATCCCGCCGGCTCCGCTCTCGGTTTCGACGTAGCCCTGTTCGCGCAGGAAGTCGTTGACGCGGACGCCGTAGCCGTCGATGGGTCCGATCCCGTGGTCGCTCGCGACGATGACGACGTCGGGGTCGCAGTCCGACAGTATCGACGTGACGGCGTCGTCCACCGCTCCGTAGACCGCCCGGACCGCCGCCCAGTCGCCCGGACGCTCGTGGAAGACGGTGTCGGTCCCCTGGAACTGGACGAAGCCGAACGCGGGGTCGAACCGGTCGACGAGATACCGGAACGCTCGCCCGCGCGAGACCGCGAGTTCGCGGTAAGCGTCGATCGAGGCTCGCTCCTGGTCTCCTCCCTGACCGGCGCTGGACCCGTCACTGTCGGCGTAAACACGGTAAGCTCCGAGTTCGTCTCGCAGTTCGGAGAGGAGTCCCGGCGGGTGACAGTCGGGGTCTTCGGGGGCCGTGTAGCCGGGGACGACCGCGCCGTCGATCCCGGGCGGCGGGTGTGTGACCGGTGCGTTGACGACGACACTCCCGAGCCCGTGGTAGTCGAGCAGTTCGAACAGCGTCCACTCGCGGACGTCGGCGGCGTTGACGACGTCCCAGTCGTAGCCGTCGAAGGAGAGGAAGCCGAACACGCCGTGTCGCCCCGGGTTCACGCCGGTGTACAGCGACGGCCACGCGCTCGGCGTCCACGGCGGCACCTGCGAGGTGAGGGGGCCGCTCGCGCTCTCGTCGAACAGCCCAGCGAGTGTCGGCGCCGCATCCGCCGCGAACACCCTGTCGAGGACGGGACGACACGCCGCGTCGAGGCCGATCAACAGCGTCCGCATCGACTCACCATCCGACTGGACGGCGGTTCACTGGGGACGGCCGAGCGTTCGGTGGCGTCGAGGGCGCGTCTCATCGTCCCGACTATCCGGCAGTCAAGCCGATAGTTATAGTCAGGTTTTCGACACCACCTGTCGGATAACCCGGAGTTACCGGTGTCGGTTCCGATTCCGATTCCGGTGCCGGCTACCGAACTCTCCTCGCAGTGACGACGCTCACAGGAACGAGTCTGCGACGAGGACCACGCCCACGAGAGTCCCGGCGACGCCGCCGACCACCGATGCGTTCGCGAGGGCCCGGAGTAGCCGCCGGTGTGTGTCTGTGACGTCGAGCGACAACCGTCCAGTTACCTGCAGAGTACCGAGCGTGAACGAGGATACAGCCAGGAAGGCCATCGACCACCCCGTCAGCGCGTCGCTGTCCGGGCCGAGAACTGTCGCCACGGCGAGTGCGCTCTGTCCGACGCCGAGGGCGACCACCCCGAGGCCGAACCGTCGCTGAAGAGACACGTTTCGACGGGTGGGTGCCGGTAACAAGTGTCTTTCGTGGCGGCGGATCGTTTCGTTCCACGGGTCTGGGTCTGGATCTGGGTCGGCTTCGACGGAACCGTTTTCTCCGGGCCGCACCGAGCGCCGGTATGCCGACGGTCCGGCAGATCTGGACGGCACCCGAGGGAAGCGCGCCGATGGAAGCCCGGGACGGCGTCCGCGCGATCGCCGACGCGGGGTTGCAGGGGGACCGTTACTGTCACGACCGGGGCTACTACTCGCCGTTCGACGTCTGCCAGGCCACGTTCGTCGACAGCGGTGCTATCGAGTACGTCCGCGAGGCGTACGACATCGACCTCTCGGACGGGCGCCATCGCCGGAACATCGTGGTCGATTTCGACGTGGTAGAGTTACTCGATACGCGATTCTCGGTGGGCGAGGCGGTCTTCGAGGGGACGCGACGTCGGCCGCCCTGTGCCCACGTCGAGGATCTGGCCGGTGAGGACGGCGTGGCGCGTGCGCTCTCTGACGAGCGTGGCGGGATCTGTGCCGACGTCGTCGAGGGTGGCGAGGTGTCTGTGGGTGACGAACTGCGGGTCGTGAAAGAACTGGACGACCCCGATTCGCTCGCCGCCGCGATTCGAGAGCGACGAAGTGAGTGAGTAGACGAGAGTTCTCGACCTGCTCGCCAGGTGGTGAGTCGACCGCTACTCTCAGTGTACGATGAAAGCCCTCGGGCCGCTCGCGGTCGCTCGCCCTTCCAGTCCGCCAGGAAAATCAGGTTGCACAGACTGTCTCGGCGTGGAACGTTCAGTGGCAGGCACAACAAAGATCCTCCTGGCGGACTGGAAGGGCGAGACGGGCTTCCATCTCACGACGATGACTGCGGTCACGCAGACACCGGGTGGGTCGATCACGACTGTCTGCCTCACACCTCCCCAGCCTCTTGCGCTTCTCGGCTCGCTCCCAGCGGTCGCTCACCTGCGATGCTCGTCCCTCGCACGACACGTCTCGCGGCCTCGCGGTGCTCGGCACGACTCGACGGCGCGCGCCGAGGAGGATGGACAACGGCTGTAACAGGTGTGGGCAGACCGACCGGGAACGATCACACCCGGATTTCCGACGACCACACCCGAAGATCCGCCGGTCGCTACTCCTCGACGGCGGCGGCACACTCGCGGACGAGGCCGTCGAGGATCTCGGGCGTCGTCGGGTGATAGGCCCGGTCCGGGATATCACGCACGTCCAGTCCGAGTTCGACGACCACCTGCAGGGTCTTGGCCATCACGTCGGCGTGGTAGTGCAGGCCCTGCCAGCCCAGAACGGTGCCGTCCTGGCGGTCGACGACGAGTTTCGCGAGGCCCTCCGGCACGTCCTTGGACTCGAAGACGCCGTCGTCGCTGGCCTGCCGCGTAGCGACTGCGACGTCGTGACCGGCCTCGCGGGCCGACCGCTCGCTGTGGCCGACGCGGGCGAACGGGTAGACGCCCAGCCCCGAGAAGATGACGTGGTGGTGGACGTTGCGGTACTCCCGGAGGTCGGCCCCGCGGTCGTGGCGCAGGACGTTCTCGGCGGCGGTGAACCCCTGCTCCTTGGCGACGTGGAGGATCGGTTCCTTGCCGTTGACGTCGCCCACGAAGAACACCCGGTCGTCGTCGCGGGCCTGCATCGTGTCCCTGACCCAGTCCTGGGGTTCGCTCCGGTACTCGTCGGGCTCGATGGGGGTGTGCTCCAGACCCAGCCCCTCCAGCGTGGGCCGGCGACCGGTGAACAGAAAGAGCTGGTCGGCCTCGTAGACGTCCGTCGTGCCGTCGTCGAACTCGACGTGGAGCCGGACGCCCCCCTCGTCGGTGGGTTCGAGTCGGCGTTCGTAGCAGTTCGTGGGGATCGTGACGTCGAAGTGCTGCTCGTAGAGTGCGAGAGCGGCGTCGCCGAAGGGCGCATCGGCCTCGTCGATCGGTCGGTCGTCGTGTTCGATCACGGTGAGGTCCATTCCGCCCGCCTCGGCGAGGTAGGGGACGAGTTCCATCCCGATGTAGCCGAATCCCATGACGATCCCCGAGTCGGGAAAGTCGGTGGCGTCGAGGACGTCGGCGCTGGTCACGTAGTCGACGTCGCCGATGCCGGGTGTGTCGGGAACGTTGACCGACGACCCGGTGGCGACGACGACGTAGTCGGCATGGAACTCGCGGCCGCCCGCGGCGACGGTGTGGTCGTCGACGAACGTGGCAGTGTCGTGGACGAACTCGACGTCGTCGCGCCCGGCCAACTCGTGGATCGAGTCGCGGCGGTGGCCCGCCCACCCGAGCGTGTGGTCGTCCTTGCGGGCGACGGTGCGTTCGAGGTCGATCTCGGGAAGGTCTCCGACGAGACGGTCGTCGTGACGGGCCTGGAAACGGTGAGCACCGGCAGAGAGGACCTCCTTCGAGGGCATGCAGCCACGGAGGATACAGAGCCCGCCACCCGGGTCGCCGTCGTCTATCAGCGTGAGTTCGACCCCGGGTTCGTCGGCGAGTTCGCCCGCGACGGCCGCCCCGGCGCTCCCGTAAGCACCGATTACCACTACGTGAACCATACCGGGTCTCCGACGCGACGACGTAAATGATCTGGCGGTTGTGCGAGCGGTCGTGGCAGACGGGGGTGGGCGACCGGTAGTGACGGCGTCGGGAGTCAGTCCGGCGTCGGTTCGGCCTCGGTAGCAGGCTTGTCGCCGGGCGTCTCGCGAACGGGGCCGAACAGTCGCGTGATGGAGCCGGACTGGTTGACGGCGCGGTCCCAGACGACCAGCGTCGAGGGGAGGGCGACGACCGACGCGAGGAAGGCATAGAGGATGCTCAGTCCCGTGAGGACGCCGAACTGGCCGATAGCGGGGAAGACCGCCAGCGCGAGGACGCCGATGCCCGAGACGGTCGTCAGCATACTCCCGAGCAGGGCGCCACCGGTCCCCCTGACCGTCCGTTCGAGTGCGGTCGTCAGGTCGTGGTGCTTGCGCTCGTCGGCGAAGCGGTGGGTGACGTGGACCGAGTAGTCGATTCCGAGCCCGATGGTCACCGCGAGGATCGTCGCCGTGATCGCGTTGAACGCGATGCCGAGATAGCGCATCGACCCGGCCACCAGGGCGACCGTCACCAGGATGGGGACGACGTTCGCGACGCCGAGCGAGGCGTACCCCTCGAAGACCCGGTAGACGAGCATGAGAAAGAGCGAGGCACCCACGAGCGCGACGGCGAGGCTGACGATGGCGGACTGGAGGATCAGGTCGGAGATGACCTGGAAGACGACGACCTGACCGGTGGCGGTGGCGTCGTCGCGGTAGCGGTCGGCGACGAACTGCGCGTCGGCGACGACGGCCGACTGCTCGCTCCCGGCCTCGACCGAGTAGACGACCCTGGCGCTCCGGCGGTCCACGGTGACGTAGTTCAGCGCCTGGTCGCGCACCGGCGAGGAGAGCAACGCGTCGTAGACCTCGCCGAGGTTGTCGTCGGGGATACCGTTGTCGTTGCGGTCGTTGCGGTCGACGAGTCGCCGGAACTCCGGATCCCGTGCCGCGTAGGAGTCGATGACCGATATTATCGACGAGGAGTCGGCGACGCGACCCTCCTCGACGAACGTGGCGGGGGGATTCTCGCTCGCCCGGTGGATCGCCTCCAGGGCGCTGTCACGTTGCAGTGGCCCCTCGACGTACAGCGTCACCTGGTCGCTCTGCGTCGAGGCGAACGTGTCTTCGAGGAAGTTCAGCTGTGCGGTGACGGAGTAGTCGTGCGGGCGAAACGGTTCGGGGAGCGAGAGCAGGAGTTCGGAGGTCTCCTCGGGCGGGAGGAAGTCCTCCTGGGAGAAGCTGGTGTCGATGTCGCGGGCGTAGTAGCCGGCGCTGGCGCTGCCGACGAGCAGGACGACCAGGAAGAGCACGGGGGCGTATCGCGCGACGACGACCCCGCCCTGGAGGACGCGCCCGAGTATCGACCCCTCGGAACCGAGCGGCCGTTCCGAGAGCGTCGGGATCGGGTACCGTTCGCGCAGGCGGTCGGTCTTGACCTTGGCCGCGGGGAGGAAGACACCGAAGATGAAGAACGTGAAGACGATGCCGATGGCGGCGACCAGCCCGAAGTCCCGGATGGGTGCGAGTTCACTGCTGAAGTTGGCGGCGAAGCCGATCACCGTGGTGCCGGTGACGATGAAGAAGGCGACGAGCAACTGGTCGGTCGTGATCCGCATCGACTCGCCGATGGACGCGTCGCGCTCGCGCTCCTCGCGGTAGCGGTTGATTGCGTGGATGCCGAAGTCGATGCCCACGGCGAGAAGCAGTGGCGGGACCGCGATGAGCATCTGGCTGAAGGCGATCCCCGCCAGGCCCATGAAGCCGAACGTCCAGACGATGGCCATCCCAAGCGAGGTGACGCCCAGCACCAGGTCGACGGGGTCGCGGTAGGCGACGACCAGAAAGAGCGTGATGAGCACGACCGCCGCGGGGACGACGATGAGCAGCGAGTCGAGGATC
>Ga0207733_100884_pt1 | contig 11765 bp, 13 predicted proteins | sample A23P3SouthBayCA_FD_187735 | JGI IMG/M metagenome (GOLD analysis project Ga0207733, IMG submission 187735) | Aerobic enrichment media microbial communities from Eden Landing Ponds, California, USA - A23 P3 (SPAdes) | ecosystem: Environmental > Aquatic > Marine > Unclassified | place: Emeryville... | reverse complement strand
CCCTTCGAGGTCGCTCATCACCCGGTCGTCGGGGATGGCGCCCATGTCGATCAGGTCGAGACTGTGCATCTGTTCGGTTTCGACGTTGTCGTGGATCAGAACCTGCGACAGGTTCAGACCCATGTCGAAGATGACGACGTCGTTACCGGCGCGGACGGCAGTCATCTGCCGCCCGACTTCCTCGTAGCCGCCGATTGTTGCGATTTCGATTTCCATGGTTGGTCCGAGCATTGAAACGCCACAACTGTGGCAGGGTGCTCACGCAAATCCCGTCTCTGGGGGCCACCGGCCCCGGCGTCTTACAGCACGTCGGTCGCTGGTCCCCGCATGCGGCGTGCGCCGCATTTGCCCGCGGGTCGCTGGTACAAGGGCCTACACGCCCGGGTGATAAAAAGTGCGTGGGTCGGCGACGCCGTCACACGGCCGTCACTCGTCGACCGGCTCGCCGTCGACGTATTCGAAGGCGGCACCCGCGCGTTCGGCCGTCAGGCGGTCGCGTTCGGTGTCGCCGACGAACAGCGCCGACGACGGGGCGGCCCCGAGGTGGTCGATAGCCGTCAGGAGCGGTTCGGGGTCGGGTTTGTGTGTCGCCACCGAGTCCCGGCCGACGACGGTGTCGACGTGGTCGAGCAAGTCGTGGCGCTCCAGCGCTCGCCGACAGGCCGCCTCCGCGTTGAGCGAGCAGACGCCGACTGGAACGCTCCACTCGGCGACGCGGTCGGCGTGGGGGAGCCGTATCGCCCGCTCGGCACCCTGACGTTCGTGGGACGCGAGGATCGACTCCAGATCGTCGGCGAGACCGTGTTCCGGCGCCGTCTCGAACAGCGACCAGAGGTCGGCACCGGCCACGTCGACTCCTGCCTCGGCGAACGCGGCCGTCGCGTCGCTGGCGGCGGCGTCCCAGTCGACCGCCAGTCGGACGAGCGTGCCGTCGAGGTCGTACACCACGGCGCCGTAGTCGGCGGATTCGATGCGCACGGCCGTCGGTAAGGTCGCACGGATAATGGGGGCTTCGGTCCGGGGCGTCGGTCGTGCGCCTCGTCGACCGTTCGACAGAACGTTTTTACTGCCGTGCGCGATACGTCCCTCCATGCCGACGACCGTCGGTCACTCAGGCGAACGGATAGCCTTCGAGCGCACGCTGCCGCGCGCGAGGTGCTGTTGTCTCCAACGCCGTCGACCGACGGAATCGTTCGCCCGGACCCCGGCCCACGTGGCAACGCGTCCGCCGGTCGCTTCGGGCGACCGCGGGCCGGCTACTGTTCATGTTCGCGCGTAGTAGCCGCGTGCTCGCGGCCGCGCGTCGCCGCGTCAGCGAAGACGTCGCCGCCATCCGAGAGCGCGACCCCGCAGCGGGGAGTCTCCTCGTCCTCCTCACCTGCTACCCCGGGCTGCACGCCCTGTGGACCTACCGGATCGCCCATCTACTCTGGACGAACGGCCACGAGACGACGGCGCGCCTCCTCTCGCAGGTCGCCCGCCTCGTCACTGGCGTCGAGATTCACCCGGCCGCCGACATCGGCCGCCGCGTCGTCATCGACCACGGCATCGGCGTCGTCGTCGGCTCGACCGCGGAAATCGGCGACGACGTACTCGTGTACCACGGCGTCACCCTCGGCAACCGCCGGCCCGTCGAGGGCAAACGCCACCCGACAATCGGCGACGACGTGTTGCTCGGCGCGAACGCGACGATCCTCGGTCCCATCGAGGTCGGTGACGGCGCGACCGTGGGCGGCGCCGCCGTCGTCGTCGAGCCCGTCGAACCGGGCGAGACGGTCGTGGGGAACCCCGCCAAACCGGTCGACAAGGTCCCGGCGCTGAACGACGGACAGCCAGTCGAGGCCGGGGCACAGATCGACCGGATCGTCTGCGACGGCCGGGGACGGGCGGACACGGACTTCGACCCCTGTGACCCGCCGCGCGGCGCGGGCTGATCGCGAGGCTCCAGACGCCGCCGCTCGCCCACGAGTATTTTACAGATCGCTGACGTACGTGCAGCCATGCCACGGATTGCCACCACCCTGTGTGTGGTCCTCGTTCTGTCACTCGTCGCGCCCAGCGTCGCCACCGCGCAGTCGTCCGAGATGGTCACGGTCACCGTCGCCGTCCGCGATCAGGCGGACAACCCCATCAGCAACGCCGAACTCGACGTGGAGTGGGACGGCGGATCGACGACGGTCACGACCGCCGGTAACGGGAAAGCCTTCGTGGACGTGCCCGCGGGCGTCGAGGTCACGATCAGGGTGACTCACCCGCGGTACGTCCGAAACAGTCCCTTCGTCATCTCCTCGGCGTCCGAACGCGAAGTCGAAGTCGAGGTGTACCGCAAGAGTTCGGTCCGCCTCGAAGTCAGCGACGACGACGGGCGGGTGGCCGACGCGAGAGTGCTGATCGAGCGAGGTGGACTGGACGTAGAAACCGGACGGACCGACCGGAACGGCGTGTTCGAGTCCGGCGTTCTGCAGGAGGGAGATTACACGATCACCGTCAGCAAACCCGGCTACTACGTCCGGCAGAAACCCCTCGAAATCGAGGGCGACATCACGAACCGCGTGGCGCTCAGGCGCGGCTCCGTCCCGGTCACCGTCAGGGTCGTCGACCCGCACTTCGACCCGCCGCGGCCCGTCTCCAACGCCGCCGTCGACCTCGGCGACGCCGCGAGCGGGCGGACGGACGGGAACGGGAACCTCAGCGCCACCGTCCCCGTCAACACCGAGCTGACCCTGCGCGCGACGAAAGACGGCTACCGGACCGTCGAGCGCAGTGTGCAGATCGGCGAGGAGTCGGCGAACGTCTCGGTCCGGCTCTCGCGGACGCGGTCGGTCACGCTCGAATCCGCCAACGAGCGCGTCGTGGCCGGCGAGCGAGTCATTCTCACGGCGACGAACGCGTACGGCGAACCGGCGACCGTCGCGACGGTCTACCTCGACGGCGAGCGCGTCGGTACCACCGACGGCGAGGGCGAGGCCGCGATCCGCCTCGCGGAGCCCGGCATGCACACGCTCTACGTCACCCGGGACGGCGTCCGGTCGAACGAGGTGCAGGTCGAAGCCATCGCGGCGGGCGGGGACGCGACGGCGACGCCGACGACCACGGCTTCGCCCACACCGACTGCCACGCCGACCGCGACCGCCACGCCCACGGAGACGGCCGGGACCAGCTCCGGATTCACCCCCGTGCTCGCCGCCCTCGCGCTCCTCGTGATCGGCGGCCTCGCGGCCCGCCGCACGCGCCGCTAGTCGCGGAGCGACTCGATCACGGCATCGGACTCGGCGTCGAGGCCGCCGCCCTGTGCGAACGTCGGGCCGCCGCCACCGCCCCCGCCGAACTCGTCGGTCAGGTCGGCCACGAGGTCACCGGCGTCGACCTCACCGGTCGTCGCGACAACCACGTACGGCGCCGACCCCTCGCCGACGACGGCGATCACGTCGGCGTCGTCGCCGACGCGCTCCTGCGCCGCCTCGCCCACCTCGTTGGGACCGAAGTCAGCGACGGTGCCGACTCGCCAGACGGCGCCGTCGCGTTCGGTCGTCGGGAGCGCCCCGAGACGCGCGCCGAGCACTTCGGATTTGTACGACCGTGCTTCCGCTTCGAGGTCGTCGCGCTCGGCCCGCAGGTCCGCGACGGCGTCGTCGAGGGCGACGAGGCTCGTGCCGAGCGCACGCGCCGCGTCGAGGCCGCTCCGGCGGACCGTCGCCCGGCGGTCGATGGCCGGCGGCCCGACCGCGAACTCGACGCGCGTCAGCCCCTCGCCGGGGTTGGAGCGCTCCAGCACTTCGACCGGGCCGATCTCGCGGGTGTTCGAGACGTGTGTCCCGCCACAGGCCGCCACGTCCCAGTCCTCGATGTCGACGATCCGGACCGTGTCGGCGTCGGCCATCACGCCCTCCTCGGTCTTGGTGTTGAACGCCACGTCGTCGCGGGCGCGTGCCTCGTCGACCGGCACCTGCTCCCACGAGACGGGGAGGGAGTCCCACACTGCGCGATTGGCCAGACGTTCGAGTTCCACGAGGACCGCGTCGTCGATGTCCGTCGAGGTGGCGAAGTCGACGCGGACCTTCTCGGCGTCGATGCCGAACCCGCCGTAGCCCAAGTCGTCCAGCAGGCGCCGACCGGCGCCGTAGAGGACGTGGCTCGCGGTGTGGGCGCGCATGCAGTAGGTGCGAAAGTCGTCGTCGATCACGCCGATCACGTCGTCGCCGGGGGCGAGGTCGGCCTCGTCGGCGAGCGTGTGGACGACGGCGCCGTCCTGCGTCCGTACGTCGGTCACCGGAATTCCGGCGAGCGTCCCTCTATCCGCTGGCTGGCCGCCGCTCTCGGCGTAGAAGTAAGTGTGATCGAGTTCCACGTCGGCGCCGTCGACGCGCTCGACGGTCGCCTCGAACTCCCGTACGTCCGGTTCGGCGGGGGCGAGCGTCTGCATACCCGCCAGTCGGACGCGGGGCGAGTAAAAATTCCCCTACTCGTCGACGAGGTCGACGCCGAGTCGCTCCTCGACGGCGCGGACGAGCGACCCTCCGACGCCGGCGCGGGTGGCCCGTCCCTGTTCGAGCGCGAGCACGTCGTCCTCGTCGGCGTCGAGTTCGGCCGCGAGTTCCGCCACCGTCAGCCCCGCGTCCTGCCGGGCCGCCTCGACGCGCTCGCCGTAGCCCGAGACGAGGTAGGGGAGGCGGTCCTCCTCGTAATCCGTCCCCTCCTCCTCCCAGCGTTTCGTGTTGCCGCGGGCGGCGTCGTAGATACGCGCCGTGTTCTGGGCGGCGCGCTTCTTCCGGCTGGGCTCGTCGGCGTCGGTTCGGGAGCCGGAGCTAGCGCCCGACGACGACCCGGACCCGGAACCCGAGCCACCGCCGCCGCGTCCCCCCGAGTCACCGTGGGGCGCGCAGTTCGAACAGACCAGCAGGTTGGCGCCCGCGACGTTCGCGCGCTGGAGGTTTCCCGTCTCGCGGCCGCAGAGTTCGCAGGCGTCGCCGTCGCCGCCGCCTCGGTCCGACCCGGTCGAATATTTCGTCATACTCCCTCTACCCGGCCGTCCTATTTCAACGTCCGGTCCGTGCGGGCGGCGAGGGTCGCAAGGCATCTACGTCCCGACGCCGAACGGCGGGTATGCGAGCGTGGTACTTCGCGGAGCGGCCCGAGGGAGAGCCGACGCTGGACAGTTTCGAACTGCGCGAGACCGAGCGGCCGACGCCGCGAGGCGGCGAACTCCTCGTGCGCGTCCGCTACCTCTCGGTCGACCCCTACATGCGGGGACGGATGCGGGATAGCGAGTCGTACGCCGCCCCGTGGGACGTGGGCGACGTGCTCCGGGGCCACGTCGTCGGCGAAGTCGTCGAGAGCGAGCACGACGGGTACGAGGCGGGCGACTTCGTCACCGGCCGCGGGACGTGGGCCGAGTACAGCGTCCTCGACGGGGACGGCCACGACACCACCCCCGTGAATCCGGCCGTGGCCGACCTCCCGGCGTACTTGGGTATCCTCGGGATGCCGGGACGGACGGCCTACTTCGGCCTCCTCGACGTGGGCGACCCGCAAGCCGGCGACACCGTCGTCGTCTCGGGGGCGGCAGGCGCCGTCGGCTCGACCGTCGGCCAGATCGCGGCGCTGAACGGCTGTCGCGTCGTCGGGTTCGCGGGCACGGACGAGAAGACCGCGTGGCTCACCGACGACCTCGGGTTCGACGCGGCGATCAACTACGAGACGACCGACGACTACGGCGCGGCACTCGACGACGCCGCGCCGGGCGGCGTCGACGTATACTTCGACAACGTCGGCGGTCCGATCACCGACGCGGTGTTCACGAAACTGAACCTCGACGCCCGCGTCGCCGTCTGCGGGCAGATCGCCCACTACAACGACGAGCAGGTTCCGACCGGGCCGCGAAAACTCCCGCTCCTCATCGCGTCGCGAGCGAAAGTGGAAGGTCTCCTCGTCGGGGACTACGCGCCGCGGTTCGACGTGGCGCGGGAGCGGCTCGAACGCTGGGTGTCGGCGGGCGCCATCGCCCACCGCGAGACGGTCGTCGACGGGCTGGAGAACGCGCCCGACGCCTTCCTCGGGCTCTTCTCGGGCGACAACGTCGGCAAACAGGTCGTCCGAGTGAGCGAATAGGAGCCTACTCGGGGAACAGCGGCGGTTCCAGACCCTCGCGCTCGATGAGTTCGATCTCGTGCCCGTCCTGATCCGTCGTGAACGCGTACATGTCGTCACAGGAGGCGGGGTCGCGGTAGTCCGCGGCCTCGCGGACCATCAGCTGCTCCCAGTCGTCGTGGAGATCGTCGACGCGAACACAGAGGTGGCCCCACGCGTCGCCCATCGTGTACGTTCGGCCGTCGTAGTTGTAGGTGAGTTCGACCGCCATCGCCTCGGGCGCGGCGTTCCGGGGCTTCGTGAAGTAGTTCGAGAAGGTGTCGGCCTCCCACCGACCCGTGGGGACGTGTTCGAACTTCCGGGTCCAGAAGCCGAGGGCCTCGTCGGCGTCTTCGACGCGGATCATGGTGTGATCGAGGCTCCAGCGCGCGCCGTGGTCGCGTTCGACGATTTCGACCTCGTGCCCGTCGGGGTCCTTCACGAACGCGTAGCTTCCGCCACAGGAGTCGGGGTCGCGGTAGTCCTCGACGCCCTCGTCCATCAGTTCCTCGTAGGCGTCGTACACGTCCTCGACGCGGACGGCGATGTGGCCCCACGCGTCGCCCATCTCCTCGGGGGCGCCGTCGTGGTTGTGCGTGAGTTCGAGCATCGCCCCCTCCTCGTGCATGTCCTCGGGGCCGAGGTAGACGATGGTGAACGTGTCCGCCTCCCAGCGGTCCTTCTCCTCGTAGTCGAGGTGCGACTGGTACCACTCCAGCGAGTCGTCGAGGTCCGCGACTCGCATCATGACGTGATCGAGGATTCCGTCCATGGACGAGGGGACGGCGGGGATGCCGAAAAGCGTACCGCAACCGGCGGGCGTGTGGATCGCCGGCTGTCGACGGACAGCCGGCAGTACCAGTCGTCGGGCGCTACCACCGACTCGCGGGGAACGGGATCGGATCGCCCCCGAACGGGAAGGGGTCGGGGCGTGGACCGGGCCACGGCCAAGGCCACGGTGGCCACGGCCACGTGTCGGGCGGGAAGGTGAGCCCCTCCCGCGACAGGGCACTCCCGCTTCCGGGCGTGAATCGTCGCGGATCGGCGGCAGTCGACTGGTTCCAGCGGTGCGTCGCCCACGGGGACACGTCGGCGGGGCGGCGCTCACGGTCCATCGGGAGCGGGACTGGATCGCCGTTGTCGGCGAAGGGCCACGGGCCGGGACGTGGTCCGGGCCACGGCCACGGCCACGGTCTCGGCGGCCACTCCGGCGGCCACGGCCACGGTGGCCACGGGTCGGGCGGCGGCGTGAGCCCGACGGGTGACCCGGCGCCGGCGCGACTCGGCTGTGGGCTCGGATCACCCCAGCTTCGCGCCACCGGTTTGAAGCCACCACCGGGTGCCGCTGCCTCGACGCCGAGGAGCCCCTCCTCCTCCAGATGTGAGATGTACTCCTCGCGGATGTCGAGGAAGTCCGAGAGCCGGTCCCCGACCGCTGGGGCCCCGAGCAGACACATCGGGTCGTTCGGGTGCTCGCGGCAGTACTCCTCCCACTCCTCCTCCTCGCCGGGGATCGGCTGGAACACCGATCCACCCCCACCGACCAGATTCTCCTCTTCGAGCAAGTCGAGGTAGGCCCGCTGTGCGTCCCTGACTCGCTTGGTCCAGTCGGCGCGCAGCCGGCGGGACAGCTCCCGACGTTTGTCCGGTTCTAGTTCACCCAGTCGTTCGATCAGGTCGTCGATATCGTTTGCCATCGAGTATCCCCTCCGATTGGCTATGTAACATTATAGATAATTAATGTTATTATTCTAAGGATAATCGGAGGTGACTCGTGGCCTACGCGTCACGCCGTCGATACACCCACCACGCGAGCAGCCAGCACGCGAGCGTCCCGAGTGGCCACGCGGTCCGACCGGGTTGGAACGAGAAGCCGCGCGCGAGCGACACCTGCGCCACCCCTGCGGCGGCGAGGGGGCCGGCAGTCACGCGCGGGTCCTCGCGGTCGAACAGCCCAGTGAGCGCGCTCGCCAGCGCGGCGGCGTAACACGCAACCGACAGCGGCCACGCGAGGATGTAGTCCGGCAGGCCCATCGTGTACCGGAAGAGGAAGTCCCAGATGAAGGTGACCGAGAAGGGATCGAAGTTGACCAGTCCCCACGCGAAGACGAACCCGGGCGGACGCGTGCCCGCGAAGGTCTGTACCGACCACGGAATCGCGAGGAGCGCGAGCAGCGGGAGCAGCGACGACCGGGAACGAGACACTATCGCCGGGCGACGACGCGCATCACGTCCTCGTCTTGGAGTTCGTGGTCGCGACCCACCTGCTGTTCGTCGTGTTTGGCGCTCGGGCCGGTGACGCGCGCGAAGCGGAAGCGCTCGTCGAGCGAGCCGCCGAGTTTCCTGAGGGCGTCGTCGACGGTGTTTTCCCCTTCACGAAGAACGAGCGGTTCCTCGTAGTCGACGCCGCGGCCCGGTTTGTCCATGTAGACGCGGATCATCCCGAGCGCGTCCCAGACTTGCTCCTTGAGCGCGTCGAGTCCCTTCTCCTCCTCGGCGCTGATGAACACCACCTCGTCGGGGTCGAGCCCGTGTTCGCGGAGTTCCTCCTCCACCGTCGGGAGGTAGTCTTTGTCGATCAGGTCGGCTTTGTTGACGGCGACGATGGAGGGGAGGTAGACGCGGTTGTCCTGAATCCCGTCGATGAGTTCGTCGATGCTGCAGTCACCACGGACGGTCACGTCGGCGTTGACGTAGCCGTGTTCGCGCAGGACGCTCTTGATCGTCCCCTCGTCGAGGCCCACGTCGTCGGTGGTGGTGACACGGAGGCCACCCTTGCCCGTCTTCGAGATGGAGAGGTTCGGGGGCGACGTGTCCAGTCGCACCTTGTTCGCGTAGAGTTCCTCGCGGAGGCGGTCGTACTGCTGGATTTCGAAGACTGAGAGCATGAAGACGACGAGGTCGGTCGTACGGACGACCGAGAGGACCTCCTGACCGCCGCCGCGGCCGCCGGCCGCCCCCTCGATCAGGCCGGGCACGTCGAGCATCTGGATGTTCGCGCCGTTGTACTTGAGCATCCCCGGGTTCACGTCGAGGGTGGTGAACTCGTACTCGCCGACTTCGCTCTCCGCGTTGGTGAGCGCGTTGAGCAGGGTCGACTTGCCGACGCTGGGGAAGCCGACCAGCCCGACGGTGGCGTCGCCGGTCTTCTCGACGGCGTAGCCGTGGCCGCCCCCCGAGGAGGACTGCTTCTCGAGTTTCTCCTTTTTCTCCGCGAGCTTCGCCTTCAGCCGGCCGATGTGCTGTTCGGTCGACTTGTTGTACGGCGTGTTGGCGATCTCCTCGCGGAGGTCCTCGATCTCCTCCTCCAGACCCATCACCCGACCCTCCGCCGGCGGCGTCGAAAAACCTGTTCCTTCGGATCGGCCACGGGCCCAAGTGATAGACTTTCGACACGGTTATACCGAGGTACGGAGACGGGTAGGGCACCGATGCCGAGTCCCGAGCGGTTGCGAGACAGCACGCAGATCGTCGTGCCGTGCGAGTCGCTGACGGGGATTCGGGAGGACCTCGAAGCCGACTTCGCGGTCACCGTGTTCTCGGCCGGGGAGACGACCTGTCGGATCGTCGGCAGTCCGGTCGAGATCAAGGAAGTCGGTCAGTTTCTCGCCCGCCACGGGATCAACGTCGCCTGAGGGGTCTGCTGTCCCCGTATGCCGGTGTGTCGCCACCCGCCCGGCGACCGGTACTGACCGACAGCAACCTCGGAGAGCGCGGTCGAAGCGTTTTCTACAGTCCGGTATCTACGGCGTGTATGGACGAGACGGGACTGAGCGATCAGTATCGGATGGCGAGCCCTTGGCCCATCTTCGTGGCGCTGGGCATCCCCATCGCGGAACTCGGCATCCTGTTCGACGTGTTCGTGATTGCCGTCGGCGGATTGCTCCTGTTCTGTGGCAGCGTGACGGGACTGCTCAGGGAGGCCGGCTACGCGAAGACGGCGTGGCGGCCACTGGCCGTCTTCGCCGTCCTCCTGATCGTCGTCGGTGGCGTCCTCGCGTTCACCGACGTGAACCTCGTTACGCGGGGCTACGCTATCATCACCGCGGGCGCGCTCCTCGGGGCCGCGGGCATCGGCGGCGAACTGCTCGTACCCAAACGCGAGACGATCTGAGCGCCGACCGGGCGCGACGACTCCCCGATAGAAACCTATTTGTTCGGGGTGTGTTATGGGTCGAACATGGCGACGAAAGTGTTCGATCGGGATACCCTCCTCGATCTGACGGTGAACTTCATTCCGCTGTTCATCATCCTCTTCTTCATCGTCGGATACGCCGTGTGGAGCCCGTTCGGCGTCGATTCGGTGTCGCGTATCATCCAGTATGCACTGTTGATCGCCCCCTTCGTCCTGTTGGCGCTCCTGACGTACCTGTCGGGCAAGGCCATCTCGACGGCCGAGAAGACGGCACCGGTGTACATGCCGGGCGGGGCGACGGTCGACGACGCCGAACCGGTCGAAGAACACCACGAAGAGTGAGGTGACGGCAGCGGGGTGAAGCCGCCTTCGGGAGCCCTGCGTGTACGCCGATACCGCCCGACGCGGACCCGAATATTTCTTAACCCTGGGTTCCTGACCAACGTCCATGCAGATCACCGGACAGTTAGCGTTGACGGTGCTCATGGGGCTGTTCCTCGTGATCATCGCCGCGTGGCTCGCGCGGATAGAAGACTGGCGGTCGTACACCCCACTCGGAAGTGGCGGGGCGGCCGGCGAGTCAGGGTACGTCTCGGAGGAGAAGCCAGCCGGCATCAGCCGGTGGCTGACGACAGTCGACCACAAGGACATCGGGATGCTGTACGGCGCCTACGGCGTCATCGCCTTCGTCGTCGGCGGCCTGATGATCATGATCATGCGGATCGAGCTGATCGATCCCGGCATGACGCTGATCTCGAACTCGTTTTACAACTCCCTGTTGACGAGTCACGGGATCACCATGCTGTTCCTGTTCGGGACGCCGATCATCGCGGCGTTCGCGAACTACCTCGTCCCCCTGCTCATCGGCGCGGACGACATGGCGTTCCCCCGGATCAACGCCATCGCCTTCTGGCTCCTTCCCCCGGGGGCGCTCCTCATCTGGGCGGGCTTCTTCCCGCTCGGTGACGTGGTGCCCGCCCAGACCGCGTGGACGCTCTACACCCCGCTCTCGGCGGGCGTCGGCGGCGGCAGTCAGGGCAACGCTGGCGTCGACCTCATGATCCTCGGCCTCCACCTCACGGGTGTCTCGGCGACGATGGGGTCGATCAACTTCATCGCGACCATCCTCACCGAGCGCGCGGAGGAGGTGACGTGGGCCAACCTCGACATCTTCTCGTGGACGATTCTCACGCAGTCGGGGCTGATCCTCTTCGCCTTCCCGCTGCTGGGAAGCGCGCTGATCATGCTCCTGCTCGACCGCAACCTCGGGACGACGTTCTTCGCCATCGAGGCCGGCGGGACGATGCTCTGGCAGCACCTGTTCTGGTTCTTCGGCCACCCCGAAGTGTACATTCTCGTGCTGCCGCCAATGGGCATCGTCAGCTACGTCATCCCGCGGTTCTCAGGCCGACAGCTGTTCGGGTTCAAGTTCGTCGTCTACTCCACGCTCGCCATCGGCGTGCTCTCGTTCGGCGTCTGGGCCCACCACATGTTCGCCACCGGC
>Ga0207733_100875_pt1 | contig 12004 bp, 8 predicted proteins | sample A23P3SouthBayCA_FD_187735 | JGI IMG/M metagenome (GOLD analysis project Ga0207733, IMG submission 187735) | Aerobic enrichment media microbial communities from Eden Landing Ponds, California, USA - A23 P3 (SPAdes) | ecosystem: Environmental > Aquatic > Marine > Unclassified | place: Emeryville, CA... | reverse complement strand
CGACGTCCTGGGCGGTCGGGAGCCCCGCCAGTCCGACGATCGCCTCCGCCGTCAACAGGTCCGTACACACCATGAAGTCGATGCCGAAGGCGTGTTTGCCACGCTCCCAGGCCTTGAGGTACTTCGGGCTCTTGGTCCGCGCGATGGTGAACGCGTCGCCCAGCACCTTCGCCGCGCCGCAGGTGACGATGTTGGTCTCGTCGTCGTCGGTGCTGGCGATGAGCATGTCCGCCTTCCCGACGTCGGCCTCGACGAGCGTCTCGATGTCCGTCCCGTCCCCCTCGACCGGGAGTACGTCGTGGGAGTAGGTGAGGGCTTCGACCCGCTCGGAGTCGCGGTCGACGACGATCACGTCGTGGGTGTCGGCCAGGCTCTCCGCGATAGTCGACCCGACCTCGCCGGCGCCGACGATCACGACGCGCATCCGCTGTCCTCCGCGTGCATACCCGGGCGTTCTGTCGGGACTATTAAGTGGATTTCCCTCTCGCCGCTACCGCCGCCAGAACGCCGGGGTCAGGATCACGAGCACCGAGAGGATCTCCAGGCGGCCGATCCACATGAGAAAGACCATGTAGAGCTTCGCCGGCGGGGAGAAGGGCAGGAAGTTGTTCATCGGCCCGACGACGCCGAATCCCGGCCCGATGTTCCCCAGCGTCGCGATGGCGACGCTCATCGCTTCGAGCGGCGTGAGTTCCAGTCCCGTCCGCAGGCTATCGAGGTAGAGGAGTAACGTCGAGACGGCAAACAGCGTCAGGAAGATCATCACGAACACGAGTACGTCCCTGACTGTCGATTCGTCGACCGCCTCGCGGCCCAGTCGGACGGGGTGGACGGCCTCGGGGTGGATCGACGTGAACAGGGAGCGCGACATCGACTTCGAGACGAGCACCCAGCGGACGATCTTGATAGAGCCCGCAGCGGACCCGGCCGACCCGCCCAGGAAGAAGGCAAAGAGCAGGACCGTCTGGGCGGCCGGGTGCCAGGTGTTGAAGTCCATGCTCGCGTACCCGGTCGTCGTCACGATGGAGATGACCTGGAACAGCCCCTGCCGGAACGAGTTCTCGACGTTTCCGGGGATGACGGCGACGTTCTCGGGGTCGGTCGCGAGGCCGACGCCAGCCAGCAAGAGCGCGGAGATCGCGACACCGAAGACGGCCATCGCCAGCAGGTACGACCGGAACTCGGTGTTTTCCGTCAGTTGGCTGGGCCGGCCGTCGAAGACGTACCAGAACAGCGCGAAGTTCGTCCCCGCCACGATCATAAAGGGCATGACCGCCCACTGGATCGCCGGCTCGAACGCTTCGATACTGCGACCTTTGGGGGAGAACCCGCCCGTGGGCATCGTCGTCAGCGCGTGCGCGACGGCGTTGTACAGGTCCATCTCCGGCGCGAGGCCGACCGCGCCGATCAGGAAGTAGACGGCCGCCGCCGCGACCGTGAACGCGGCGTAGATACCCCACAGCGCGCGGGCAGTCTCCTGAATTCGTGGTGTGAGTTTCTCGATCGAGAGGCCGGGGGCCTCCTGATTCATCACCTGGGCACCACCGACGGAGAGTTCGGGGAGGATGGCGACCATGAGGACGAGGATCCCCATACCGCCGAGCCACTGGCTGAGCTGGCGCCACATGAGCATCGCGTGGCCGTGCGTGTCGACAGAGATAGTCCCCAGAACCGTCGCACCGGTCGTCGTGAAGCCGCTCATCGACTCGAACAGCGCGTTGACGAACCCGCCGATAGTGTGGGCGCCGACGGTGCCGGTGCCCGCGACGAGATACGGTACCGTGCCGACCAGCGGGACGACGAGCCAGGAGAGACTCACCAGCAGGAACGCCTCGCGGTTGCCCAGGTCGCCCTCGCCCCGGAGCTGTTCGAGGCCGAACCCGAGTGCGACCATGACGGCGCTGGTCACGATAAAGGGAATCGGGTTCTCGCCGTAGTACAGCGCCAGGACGAGCGGGAAGAGCGGCGCGACGGCGAGAAATTTCAGGACCGTCCCGACGAAGGCGACGCTGACCCGGTAGTTGACGTAGCCGTTGGCGACCCGAGACATCGAACACCTGTTCGGTCAGGGGGCGGGCTGATGGATGTTTCGGAACAGCGAGACGCGAATGGCTCCCTCTCCAGTCGACGGAAGCGATTAAGTTGGGTCGTTCACTGTACCCGGACATGCGAACTACTCGGAGCCGTGGGCTTGCTGGAGGGCGGCCATGACGGACCTGTTCGACCGGGTGTTGCTCCCGGTCGCCGACCCGGAGGACGCCAGAGCGACCTGCGAAGCACTCGCAAACCGCGAGGTGGGGCAGGTGCGGGCCATCCACGTCATCGAGAAGGGCGGTGGCGCCCCCGACAAGGCCTCCGTCGAACAGCGAGAGGAGTACGCCGGCGAAGTCTTCGAGGTCGTCGAAACGACACTCCCGGACGAGTTCGACGTCGAGACCGAGGTCGTCTTCGGCACCGACGTCGCCGAGGCGGTCTTCGAGGCCGCCGACGACTTCGACGCGACGTCGATCGTCATCACGCCCCGGAGCGGCAACCGCTGGATCCGACTGCTCACCGGCGACGTCGCGCTCGCGCTCGTGACCGAAACCGACCGGCCCGTCGTCGTGCTTCCGGACGTCGAGACGGCCGAACCCACGGAGGACTCTGACGACGGCGGGGACGCGGGCGAAACAGCGGAGGGTACGAAGTGAGCGACGAGGAACTCGCCAAGGACCTGGGACTGCTGTCGGCGCTGACCATCGGCGTCGGGACGATGATCGGCGCCGGCATCTTCGTCCTGCCGGGCCAGGCAGCCGAGGCCGCGGGCCCCGCCGTCGCCCTCTCCTTCGTCGTCGGCGGCGTCATCTCGCTGTTCACCGCACTCTCGGCCTCCGAACTCGGGACGGCGATGCCGAAAGCCGGCGGGAGTTACTACTACGTGAACCACGCGCTCGGCCCCCTCTTCGGTTCGGTCGCCGGCTGGGGCAACTGGATGGGACTTGCCTTCGCGAGCGCCTTCTACACGCTCGGTTTCGGCGAGTACCTCGCGACGTTCGTCCCGTTGCCGTCGCCCTCGCTGGGTACCGTCCAGGTCGCGGCGACCACGCTCGGGCCCTTCGGACTCTCTACCTTCCAGGTCGGCGCGTTGCTCGCGGGGCTCACGTTCATCGGCGTCAACTACGTCGGCGCCAAGGAGACCGGCGGCATCCAGATCGTCATCGTGACCTTCCTCGTCGGAATCTTGACCGTCTTCTCGATACTCGGTGCGCTCCAGGCCGACCTCTCGACGCTCAGACCGTTTTTCCCCGCGGATACCGGCGGCGCGAGCGCAGTCATGCCCGCGACCGGCCTCGTGTTCGTCTCCTTTCTCGGCTTCGCGAAGATCACGACCGTCGCCGAGGAACTGAAGAATCCCGGGCGGAACCTCCCGCTGGCTGTCGTCGGGAGCGTCGTCATCGTGACCGTCATGTACGCGATCATCATGGTGGTCCTGATGGGCGTCATCAACTGGCGACAGCTCGGCCCCGACTTCACCGAGACGCCCGTTCTCGACGTGGCCGAGATCGCCTTCGGGTCGGTCGGATTCGCCGGTATCGGCGTCGGTCTACTGACGTTCGCCGGCCTCCTGGCGACGGCCTCGTCGGCCAACGCCTCGATCCTCGCCTCGTCGCGGATCAACTTCGCGATGGGGCGGGACAAACTCGTCAGCACGAAACTCAACGCGATCCACCCGCGATTCGCCACGCCGTACCGGTCGATCGCGGTCACCGGCGGGCTCATCCTGCTGTTCATTGTCGTCGGGAACATCAAGGTCCTCGCCAAGGCCGGCAGCGTCCTCCATCTCGTCGTCTACGGACTGCTCAACCTCGCGCTCATCGTGATGCGGACAGCCGACGTCGAGGAGTACCAGCCCGACTTTACTGTGCCGCTCTATCCGGTCGTCCCGATTCTCGGGGCTGTCACTTCTTTCGGCCTTATCGCGTTCATGGACCCGGTCGAGATCGCGCTCGCGTTACTGTTCGTCCTGGGTGGGATCGTCTGGTATCTCGGCTACGCCAGAAACGAAGCCACCAAACAGGGTATTCTCTCGGAGTACATCCTCGACCGCTCGGAGTCGATGCCCGAACCGGCGGTGTCGGCGGCCGACGCCGTTGCCCCCGAGGGCGTCGCCGGCAACGGCGGTCGCTACAGGGTGATGGTCCCGCTCGCGAACCCGGAACACGAGCGCGACCTGATGACCCTCGCCAGCGCCATCGCGAAGGCCAACGACGGTGTCGTCGTCGCCACACACGTCGTTCAGGTGCCCGACCAGACCGCGCTGGCCGGTGCCCGCGAGCGCGCTGACGAGATCGACGAGAGTTCCGAACACCTGCTCGAACGCGCCAAAGAGGACGCCGAGACGTTCGGCGTCGACGTCGAGACGCACACGATCCTCTCACACCGCGGGTTCGAGGAGGTGTTCGACGCCGCCCGCACCTACGACGCCGACATCGCCGTGATGGGCTGGGGCCCCGACGCCCACGGCTCGCCCGGCCGCGCCGAGAGCGCGATGGACGAGGTGGCCGGCGACCCGCCGTGTGACTTCCTCCTCCTGCGCGACCGCGGGTTCGACCCGAGTCGGCTGCTCGTCCCGACCGCGGGCGGTCCCGACTCCGACCTGAGCGCCGAGATCGCCCGGCTGCTCGCCGAACAGTTCGACTCCGACGTGACCCTGCTGTACGTCGCCGAAGCCGGCGAGGAAGCCGAAGGCGCCGAGTTCCTGAGCCACTGGGCCGACGACCACGGCCTCACGGACGCACAGCGCCGGGTCGAGACCGGCGACGTCGAACGCGCCATCGAGTCGGCCGCCGCCGAGTCGACGATGCTGGTCCTCGGCGCGACCGAACGGGGTCTCCTCCAGCGACTCGTCGGCGGGTCGGTCGTCATGGACGTCGTCGAGGACGTCGACTGCTCGGTGTTGCTCGCCCAGAAACGCCACGAACGGTCGCTGCGCGAACGGCTGTTCGGATAACGCTCGCTTTCGGGAGGTGTGCCAGCCACTACTGCCCGACGAACGCAACGCTCGTGGAACGAGCGGTAAGTTCGTCGCCTGTCCCTACCGTTCGACACTGACCGAGGCCACGAGATCCCGCGAGGACCGGCCGACCTCGACGACGTGCTCGCCGGAGTCGGTCTCCCAGCCCGCTTCGACGGTCCACCGGCCGAACGCCCGTTCGTCGAGCGCGAGCGTGACTGTCGCGGACTCGCCTGGACCCAGCTCGATGGCGGCCGAACCGGCGAACTCGCGGGGTGGACGTTCGAGGTCGTCGGGTGCTGACGGCGAGTCCACGTACGCCTGGACTACCTCGCGGCCGCGCCTGTCGGCGACGTTCTCGACCTCGACGGCGATTTCGACCGCACCGCCGACGTCGACGGTGGCGTCGTCGACGCGCTCGACCTCGCCGTAGTCGAATTCGGCGTAGGACTCGCCGTGGCCGAAGGGGTAGGTCGGTTCGGCGTCGGTCGCGTCGAAGTGTCGGTAGCCGACGAGCAGCCCCTCGTCGTAGTGGACCTCGCCGTCGACGCCCGGGAACCGTTCCTCGGTGTTCGCGGGGTACTCGCTCTCGGGGGCGAACGTGACCGGGAGGCGACCACCCGGGTCGGCGTCGCCGTAGAGGACGGCCGCCGCGGCGTCCCCGTGGGCCTGTCCGGGGTACCACGAGGCGAGGACGGCCGCCACCTCCTCGCGCCAGGGGAGTTCGACGGGGCCGCTCGTGTTGAGCACGACGACAGTGTTCTCGTTGGCGGCCGCGACCGCTTCGACGAGTTCGTCCTGGTCGCCCGGCAACGCCAGGCTCTCGCGGTCGGCGGCCTCCGTGGCCTGGTCGCGGACGAAGACGACGGCGACGTCCGACGCTTCGGCGGCGGCGACGGCGTCGTCGATGGCTACCTCGGGCTCGTCTCCCTCGTCCTCGTCGCCGGGGCCGAACCCCTCGAACATCGAGACGTCCTCGACGCGTTCGATGCCGCGTGCGACGGTCACTTCGCCGCCGGCACGCCCCTCGACACCTTCGACGGGGGTAGACTCGACGAACGGCGTCGTCTCCGAGGAGCCCCCGCCACCGAGGATCGCCTCGTCGACGTTCGGCCCGATGAGTGCCACCTCCGCGTCGTCGGCCAGCGGGAGGACGCCGTCGTTTTCCAGCAGGACAGTGCCCCTGGTGGCGACGATCCGCGCGAGTTCGCGGTGTACCGGCGTGTCGATGGCGCCCTCGCGGTCGTCGTCGGCGAAGTGACCGACGTCGTCGAGCGCACCGAGTATCCGCGCGACCATGTCGTCGAGTCGGGATTCGGGCACCTCGCCCGATTCGACGGCGTCGGCGAGGTCTTCCGAGTAGAGCCCCCCGGTCGTCGGGTCCGGCATCCCGTCCGCGAACTCGAAGTCGCCTGGGCCGGACTCGTCGAAGTCAACGCCTTCGTGGTCCATCTCGTCGAAGTCAACGCCTTCGTGGTCCATCTCGTCGAAGTCACCTCCTTCGTGGTCCGGTCCATCGCCCTCGTCCATCCCCATCGAGGCGAACAGCTCCTCGGCGGAGATGCCGGGCATCTGGAGGTCGAGACCGTCGTTCGCGGTGCCGACGACGCTCTCGGTGCCGAACCAGTCGGAGACGACGTAGCCCTCGAATCCCCACTCCTCCTTGAGGACCTCGGTCAGGAGGTGGTGGTGTTCGCTCACGTAGGTGCCGCCGACGCGGTTGTACGACGACATCACCGACCCGGCGCCGGCGTCGACCGCGTCGTGGAAGGCGGGCAGGTAGAGCTCGCGGAGGACGCGCTCGTCGGCCTCGACGCTGACCGAGGCGCGGGCGGTCTCCTGGTTGTTCGCGACGTAGTGTTTGGGCGTCGCGACGACGTCCTGTGACTGGATACCGCTGACGACGCCCGCCGCCGTCGACCCCGAGAGGACGGGGTCCTCGCTGTAGTACTCGAAGTTGCGCCCGCAGTGGGGCACCCGGATCAGGTTCAGTCCCGGCGCGAGCATGACGTCCTGGTTCCGGGCGTTGGCCTCGCTACCGAGCGCCTCACCGAACTCCCGGGCGAGGTCGGCGTCGAACGCCGATGCGAGTGCGATAGAAGCGGGAAACGCCGTGGACGGTTCGTCGGTCCTGACACCCAGCGGCCCGTCAGAGAGCCGCACGGGGGGAATATCCAGCCGCTCGACGCCGGGAATGTACCCGGTTGCCGTCCCCTCTTCGTCGGTCGCGCCGTGGACCAGACTGACCTTCTCTTCCAGTGTGAGTTCCGCCATCAGGTCCGCGATGCTGTCCCTGGACATCTGACTGACCATTCAGTCAGGTTCGACTTAGTTTCCCCGGTCCGGGCGAACGCCTGTTTCGATGAGTCGTCAGGGTCCGCGACAGGAGATCGCTGCTCAGTCCTCTTCCTCGTTCTCGTTCTCGTCCTCGTTCGCGAGTCCCACGAGGTGGGGCGCCTCCGCGAGGATCAGTTCGTCGACGCCGGTGCGGACGGCGTCCTCGCTGCCCGGGAGACAGAAGACGGGGACGCCCTCGCTGACGCCGGCGGTGGTCCGCGACCCCATCGCCCGGGTGCCGACCTCCTCGTAGGAGAGGATGCGGAACAGTTCCCCGAAGCCGGGCAGGTCCTTGTCGAAGAGCGGTTCGATCGCTTCGACGGTCACGTCGTCGGGCGTGACGCCGGTCCCTCCGGTGGTGACGACGACGTCGACGTCCTCGCGGCCGGTCAGGGCGAGCACCGCGCGCTGGACACCGTCCAGGTCGTCGGCCACGAGGTCCCGCGCGACGACCGAGTGACCGTCCTCCTCGACGAGTTCCTGGGCGGCGTCGCCACTCGGGTCGTCGTCCAGCGAGCGCGAGGAGGACACCGTCACGATTGCCACGCCGAGCTGCTCGACGTCCGCGTGGTGGTGGTCCGCGTGACTGTGATCGTGGTCGTCGTGGTCGTCGTGGGCGTGGCTGTGGTCGTGACCGTCCTCGGTTTCAGCGTGGTCGTGACTGCTCTCGTCCGGGTCGCTGGCGGTTTCTGCCGCGCCCGCCGCCGCTGTCTCCCGGGCTGGTTCGTCGCTCTCTGCCTCTCCGACGGGCGACTCCGCCGTGTCGACTTCTCCCGTGTCGGTCGCTGCCCCTTCCGCTGGTTCCGCTGTGGTCGCGTCCGGTTCGCCGGCCTCTCCGTCCCCCGCGTCCGTATCAGTTGCCCCCGCTTCAGCCTCCGTCTCGGTCTGTTCGGCTTCTGTTTCCTCCGCCGCTTCGGCCTCCGCTTCCTCGGCTTCGGCTTCCTCCTCGCCCTCGTCGTCATCGTCGTCGCTGGAGAGACCACGTGTCGTATCCCGGGACTGAAAATCGACCATGTCCGACGTTGCGGACGGCCGCACAAAAACGTGTGCGCCGGGCGGTTCCCGCCAGAGAATTCTCCGGCGAGTCGAGTCCCCGGACTCACTCCGAGAGGGTCTCGACGACGCTGTCGACGCTGCGCTCGACGTCGCGCTTCGAGAGGAACGTGGCGACGGCGTCTTTGAGTTCGGCGATACGCTCGGGCGGCACCGCCAGCCCGTGACACATCGACGGGAGCATCGTCGCACCCCTGTCGAACTCGCTGTGTAGCTCGCGACTCAGCGGGTGGATACCCTCGACGCCGACGTCGCTCCGTGGCGGGATCGACCCGCTGATGGTGTTGAACTGCTCGTTCGTCCGGGCCGACCCCAGGTACCTGACGAACTCCCTGACCGTCTCGTCGTCTTCGGCGTCCGCCGAGGTGATGAACGCGTTCGTGTTGACGAGGTGTGCGTCGCCAGTCCCGGGGAAAGGAATGCAGTCCCAGTCGCGACCGTACTCGATGTCGGGCTGGGACCCCATGTGACCCGTGGTCCAGGAACCGTTGTTGATACAGGCGGTCTCGCCGTCGGAGAAACCGCTGTCCATGTCGCTGGAATCCATGAACTCGATGTTCTCGGGTCCGGCGTCGATCAGGTCGCCGAGCGTCTCGAACGCCTCCCGGAGGAGCCCCCGATGTGCGGCGGCGTCCCCGTCGACGGCGGCCTCGTAGGTACCGGGGTCGCCGTGAGCCAGGAAGAGCGTCTCCCAGAGCTGGAGGAGTCCGTACGGGTTTCGCCCGAAGACCGCGTAGGGGTTGGCCCGGTGTTCGGCGAGGGCGGGTAGCACTTCGACGAGTTCGCGAGGGCCGTCGAGGTGGGCCGGGTCGACGCCGGCCGCTTCGAAGGCGTGGACGTCGAAGTAGAGGTTGCTGATACGGGCGAGATCCAGCGGGACCGCGTGGTACTCGCCGTCGAAGCGGGCGGCCTCGGCCACCCCGTCGAAGTAGGCCCGCTCCATGCCGGCCTCCTCCCAGATGTCGGTGATGTCGGCCGTCGCACCGGCCTCGACGGTCGGTCGCAGGTTCGCGCCGGGCCACTCGTCCCACACGTCGGGCGGTTCCTCTTTCAGGATACGGCTCTTGACCATCAGCCGGAGCGAGTTGATCGCCGTCTGTTCCTCCGCGAATTGCACGTCGGGGTTCCGGTCCTGATACTCCGAGAGGAGCGTCTCCATCGCCTCCTTCTCGGTTCCCCACACGAAGTGGTGGTGTACGTCGATCTCGTGGCTGGACGCTGCCACCGCGCCTCGGGACATACCTCCTATTCGCCCGGGTCCAGGCTTCAATCTGCCGCGCGATTATCCGAACTGAGAACCGGATATCGGGGTTTCGACACCGTTCGCGCTTTCGCCACCGTTTTGCGGGGCCGCCGCCAGGACTCGCGTATGCAGGCAGTCCAGTTCACCGCCCACGGCGGGACGGAGGTCATCGAGTACGACACCATCCCGGACCCGGAACCGGGCAGCGGGGAGGTACTCGTCGACGTGAAAGCCGGCGCGCTCAACCACCTCGACGTCTGGACGCGCAACGGCCTCCCCGGACTCGACCTGCCCCTGCCGCACGTCCCCGGAAGCGACGCCGCGGGCGTCGTCTCGGCGGTGGGGGCGGACGTCTCGCGATTCGACGTGGGCGACCGCGTGGCCGTCAGTGCCGGCGTCCACTGCGGCGAGTGTGAGTTCTGCCGGAACGGCGAGTACACGCTCTGTGTCGACTTCGAGATCATCGGCGAGCACTCGACCGGTGTCCACTCCGAGTACGCCGCGGTCCACGAGGACAACCTCGCCGCCGTGCCGGAAGGCGTCGACTGGGAGACCGCCGCCGCGGCGCCGCTGGTCTTCCAGACCGCCTGGCGGATGCTCGTGACGCGAGCCGGCGTCTCACCCGGGGAGCGCGTGCTCGTCCTCGGCGCCTCCGGCGGAGTGGGCCACGCTGCCGTCCAGATCGCCGCCGACGCTGGCGCGGAGGTCTTCGCCGCCTCCGGGAACGAACGGAAACTGGGGTACGCCCGCGAACTCGGCGCCGAACACGCGATCGACTACGAGAGCGAGAACGTCGCCGACGCCGTCCGCGAGGTCACCGGCAAGCGCGGCGTCGACGTCGTCGTCGACCACGTCGGCGGTGACACCTGGACCGACTCACTTCGCAGTCTCGCCAGGGGCGGCCGACTCGTCACCTGCGGCGCGACCGCCGGACCGCGACCGGAGACGGACATCCCGCGGATCTTCGGCAACCAGCTCACGATACTCGGGTCGACGATGGCCACCCCCGGGGAAGTCGACGACGTCCTCGCGAAGGTCTGGGACGGCACCTTCGACGTACGGGTCCGCGAGACGCTCCCGATGAGCGAGACGGCTCGCGCCCACGAACTGCTCGAAAACCGTGAAGGGTTCGGGAAAGTCGTCGTCGTCCCGGACAGCGAGCTGGAATGACGCCCGACGACGGCGGAACCAGCGACGAGAGCCCGGACGGCGACGATACCGACGTGTCGTCCGGCGTGACCGAGGAGTTCCCGAGCATCGGCGCGACCACCGACGAGACAGCGTCGCCGTCCGACGGCGTCGGCGAGGTGGCGGCCGACGAGGGGAGCGGTGGGCCCGACCCGTCGGCGAGCACTCCGACGGCCGTCGAGTCGAAATCCGGCGAGGGGCTCGGCTGGCGAGGCTGGGTCCTCGTGGCCGCGCTGATCGTCGCGATGGTACTCGTCCCCTGGGCACTCGTCTTCCTGCCGGAGATGCAGGGTTTCGTCGAGTCGCTCGGGCTCGGACTGCGCGACGCCTACCTCGTCTTGCCGATGATTCCCGCGGTCGGGCTTGGCTTCCTTGCCGTCTGGGCGGCGGTCCGCTCCCGGCAGACCGACTGACCGGGAACCGTTCGGTAGTGGACACCCGCCGCACGGACGAGTCCCCGCCCTCCTCGCGCTATCAGGAACGATCACTGGGGACGAACACTTATTCCGGATAGCGAGAAACGGTGTCGCGAAGTGATGGCCCTCCCCCCGCACACGCCACTCGTCTTCCTCGCCGCAGTCGTCGCCAGTGGTGTCGCTTTCTTCGCGTTTTTCTATCGCGATACGCCGGGTGCCCACTACCTCGCAGTGCTCATGGCGGCGGTGAGCGTCTGGGCGTTCGCCGAGGGCATGGCGCTCGCGAGTCCGACACTCGACGGGAAAGTCGTCTGGACGAGAGTCGCCTGGAGCGCCTCTGGACTCGTCCCGGTCGCGTGGCTGGGGACGGTACTCGCCCACGCCGACCGCGACTGGCGACTCGACGTCTGGCAAGTCGGCGCGCTCCTCGTCGAACCGCTGGCCTTCCTCGCGCTCGTCTGGACCAACGAGGACCACGGACTCGTCTGGGCGGATTTCTCGACCGAGGCGGCCGGCGGTTACGTCGTCCTCACCCGCGAGTTCGGCCTCGCGTTCTGGGCCCACACCGCCTACTCCTATCTCCTCGTGGCGGTCGGCTGTGTCGTCCTCGTCGAACTCAACTTCCGGTCGAACCGACGCTTTCGCTGGCAGAACACCGCCCTCCTCCTCGCCGCCTGTGTTCCCTTGCTGGCCAACGCCGCCTCCGTGTTCAAACTCGTCGGTCCGCAGTACGACCTCACGGCCATCGGGTTCGTCGTCACTGGCGTCGCTATC
>Ga0207733_100872_pt1 | contig 12052 bp, 10 predicted proteins | sample A23P3SouthBayCA_FD_187735 | JGI IMG/M metagenome (GOLD analysis project Ga0207733, IMG submission 187735) | Aerobic enrichment media microbial communities from Eden Landing Ponds, California, USA - A23 P3 (SPAdes) | ecosystem: Environmental > Aquatic > Marine > Unclassified | place: Emeryville... | reverse complement strand
GAGGGCCGCCGTGACGGCGTCCTCGACGAGCGGCAACCGGCGTGCGTCGCCGCGACAGACCGCGAACGCCGCGTCGGGAACGAGACCGCGAAGGTTGCGACAGGTCCCGCGAACCATCTTTTGCTGGGCGTCGACGCCGACGACGCGCGCGCCGACGAGTGCGGCTTCGAGGAGGAAACCGCCAGTGCCACACATCGGGTCGAGCAGCGTCGCGCCGGGGCGGGCACCGGCGACGTTCACCAGCGCGCGGGCGAGGATCGGGTCCATACTCCCCGGCTGGAAGAAGGGACGCTCGCTCGGCTTGCGGTCGCCGAAGCCGCGTTCGACGGTGTGGGTCGACCAGCCCAGCGCGCAGACGCCCCCGTCGTCACCGGCCTCTCTATCTCTGTCTCGGTCTCGTCCGACGGGTGTCCCGTCGTCCCGGGGTCCGTCCCCCTCTCCAGGGTCGCCGTCGCTCCCGGGCGGCCCCGCAAAGAGCGCCCGCAGTTCGTGGTCGGGGTCGTCGAGATTCACTGTCAGACCCCGGTCGACGAGTATCGCACCGAGGACGCGCTCGGCCCGCTGGGTGTCGACACCGGTGGTTCCGCGCACGTCGACCGCTCGCACCGCGACCGACCCGCTTCGTTCGACAGACCCGCTGTGCTCGACCGACGCCGAACGCAGGAGTGTCGCGGCGCTCTCGACGGTCGGGTCGGTCGTCCCGACGAGTTCGCTCGCGCGCCGGGTGAACGCCAGCTGACCCAGCCGGTCGGTTATCGTCCGCGCGGTCGCCAGTCCCGCGCCGATCGCCTCGACGCCGACGGCGGCGCTCTCGGCCTCGCAGACCGCGAAAGCGTCGTCCTGGCCGGCGAGTTCCAGGCAGTACACGCCCGGGAATCACCCGCGGCCGGCCAAGAACCCTCCGGTCAACTCCCCGGCCCAATCTCTGGGCGTGTGACCTGTCAGTCCGACCCATGAAAGTTTATATAGTTTAAATACGTCGTTTAAGTCGATACATGGTCGACCCCAAAGAGACTATCAACATAGAGAACGTCGTGGCTTCGACCGGGATCGGGCAGGAACTCGACCTCCAGAGCGTTGCGATGGACCTGGAGGGTGCCGATTACGACCCCGAGCAGTTCCCCGGCCTCGTCTACCGCACCCAGGAGCCCAAGTCGGCAGCGCTCATCTTCCGTTCGGGCAAGATCGTCTGTACCGGTGCCAAGAGCACCGACGACGTCCACGAGAGTCTCCGTATCGTCTTCGACAAACTGCGCAACCTCCAGATCCAGGTCGACGACGACCCCGAGATCGTCGTCCAGAACATCGTGACGTCGGCGGACCTGGGGCGGAACCTCAACCTCAACGCCATCGCGATCGGCCTCGGTCTGGAGAACATCGAGTACGAACCCGAGCAGTTCCCGGGTCTCGTCTACCGCCTCGACGACCCCGACGTCGTCGCGCTCCTGTTCGGGTCCGGCAAACTCGTCATCACCGGCGGCAAACAGCCCGAGGACGCCGAGGAGGCCGTCGACAAGATCGTCTCCCGCCTCGAAGACCTCGGACTCCTCGAGTAGGCACGACGTCACACAGACTGTGACGTGGTCGCGGTCACCACGTCGAAAATTTTCGCGCGGGACGGCCGGTCCCGCGTTCTCTCTGCGCTCGCTACCTGCAGGTGTCACAGGTCTGTCGACAGCGAAGCGGTCGTCTCCGGCCCCGTTTGCACCGGTCAGAGGTCCCGAGAGTTCGACAGACTCCGCAACAGGTCACCACACTCACACCGTCGGTTGTCCGGCGATTCGACGCGGTTACCACAGCGAGGGCACTCGTACTGCTCCGACTCCGGAACTGTCACACTCGGTCTCATGCGTGTGAGAGTCTGTCTGACGGACCGGATGATAAGTCCGACCCTATTATCTTTTGAAGTGTATTAGTAGACAATCGTCCACACATCTGCAGTCCTGCGATTCGACCGGAGCGGGTTTTTATACTGGACGTGTAAGATACGTCAGTAGTCGCACCAGCGTCCATCGATCTGCCGTAAAATATTCGACTCGGACTAATATAGAGAGATATCGTTACGTATCGGCACCGAATGTAGTGAGAAGCGTTCGTCCAGACACTGATAGTCGCCGTATCTTTCGAACGTGGCAATAGTTGCGACGGGCGTGCTCGTTCGAAATAGCAGGAGCCAAACGGCGGGCGCACCGAGTTCGGGGCATGCTCCAGGCGAGTCCGGACCCGACCGGTGGCGGCGTGCTCGCGTTCGTGGTCACGCTCCTGCTCGCGTGGCTGTTCTACGCCGTGACGTTGCACCTGGCGGCGACGTTCTTCATCGGCGACGTGCCGAGCCAGCGGGCCGCCTACGCGGGAGCTGCTCCGGCGGTCGTCTCTATCCTGCTCGGTCGCTGGGGGATCGAGGGCATCGCCTTCGTCTCGCCGAGTCTCGGCGTCGCGGTCGTCCTCGTGGCGACGCTCGTTGCCGACGCCGTCGCGATCAGCGCCGTCTACCGGATCTCCTGGCGGCCGACCGCCGCGCTGACACTGTTGCACCTCGCGTTCGCGGCCGTCCTCGGCGTCGCACTCAACAACATCTTCGGGCTCGTGTGAACGCCGGTCCGTTCGTCGGTCCGGTGGAGCCTGTCCTGGGGTGGTTTCGGTCCGGTGGAGCTTCGGTTCGATGACTTCGAGTCGCTATCGCATGGGGTGCCGTGACACCGCTCCAGAAAACATTTTGTCAGCCTGTCTGAACGACGGGGTATGCCGACGATAGACGTCGCAGCCGAGGCGTTGCGCGACGAGGAGACACCGGTTCGCGTCGAGGGACTCGACCCGGGAGCAGGCGTCGAACTCCACGCCCGGACCGACGACTGGTACGACGGCGGGTGTGAATCCCGGGCCGTCTTCGAGGCCGACGAGGACGGCGTCGTCGACACGGCCGAGCGGGCACCAGTCTCGGGGACCTGCGAGGGCGTCGCCCCGATGGGCTGGTGCTGGTCGCTGGCGCCCGAAGACGGCGCGGGATTCCCCGGTGGCGGCCGCGAACCGGTCGAGATCGCGCTCGAAGCACGCGTCGACGGCGACGTGCGTGCGGAGACGACGACCGTCCGGCACCCACACGACCCGGGTGTCGAACACCGTCGGGTCGACGGCGAAGCCGACTTCGAGGCCGACGGCGAAGCCGACACCGGGGTCGTCGGGGACCTGTTCCTGCCGGGGAGCCCGGGACCACACCCCGGTGTACTCGTCTTGCACGGGTCGGACGGCCACCCCTCCCGCGGCGTCGCGTCGCTGCTGGCTTCCCGGGGATACGCCGCGTTCGCGATCCAGTACTTCGGCGACCCCGCACCGCTCCCGGACGGCCTCGCGGAGGTGCCGGTCGAGTACTTCGACGACGCCGGGGCGTGGCTGAGCGAGCGTGACGCCGTCGCGGACGGCTCTATCGGTCTCTACGGCACCTCGAAAGGGGCGGAGGCCGCGCTGGTCACCGCGGCGCGTTTCGACTGGCCGGGCGCGGTCGTCGCTGTGGCGCCCGCGGCCCACCGCTGGCAGGCGACCGACCAGTCCATCGACCGCGAGACGGGGTCCTGGACCGCCGGCGGCGAGGTGTTGCCGTACGTCCCGTTTCGCGCGCCGCCCGGAAAAGACGACGAGGGACGACTCGTGCTCCGTGACGTCTACGAGGGGTCGCTGCCTCCCGTGCCCGACGAGCGAGTCGAGGCGGCTCGCATCCCGGCCGACGACATCGACGCGGACGTCCTGCTGGTCGCGGGCCGGGACGACGCGATGTGGCCGTCAGCCGACTACGCGGCCGCCCTCGCGGAGCGACTGGACGACCGTTCGAACGCCGCGGTCCGGACCGTGACCCACGAGGATTCCGGGCACGGGATCCGACCGCCGTATCTTCCGACGGCGGGTTCGACGACCGGCGGCGAGGTCACGTTCGGCGGGACGCCCGCTGGAAACGCCCGCATCGGTGCCGACTACTGGTCGGTAGTGCTCGACCTGTTCGACGGGACGCTTCGTTGACCGGCGCTCACTCCACGAGCCGTTCGATCTCGGTGACGAGCACGTCACTGGCACCGACTTCCTTGAGCGCGTTGATCGTCTCGAACACCTCGCGTTCGTCGACGACGGCGTGGACCGCGACTTCCTCCGTCCCGGCGATGTCCATGACCGTCGGGCCGCTCATCCCCGGGAGGACGTCTTTCACGTCGTCGAGTGCCGCCTCTGGGACGTTCATCATCAGGTAGCGCCGGTCCTCGGCGGCGAGCACCGAGGCGAGCGCCATCCGGACCTGCTGGACTTTCTCGTCGTCGGCGACGTCCGCGCGAGCGAAGAGTCTGACAGAGGAATCGAGGACGTCCGCGACTTCCGCGAGGCGGTTCATCCGGAGGGTGGTTCCGGTCGAGGTGATGTCGACGATGGCGTCCGCGATGTCGACGTGGGGCGTGAGTTCGGTCGCGCCCGAGACCTCCGCGATATCGACGTCGACGCCGTGGTCCTCGAAAAAGCGGCGCGTGACGTTCGGGAACTCGGTGGCGACGGTACCCCCCTCCAGGTCCGCGACCGCGTCGATGTCGCCGTCCTCGGGCGCGGCCAGCACGAGTCGGCACGAGCCGAATTCGAGGTCGAGGAGGTCCACGAGGTCGACCTCGGCCTCGCGGGTCTGGTCCAGTCCCGTGATACCGACGTCGGCGGCGCCATCGGCGACGTATTCGGGGATGTCGCTGGCGCGTGCATAGAGGACCGTCACGTCTGGGTCGACCGTCTGGGCGTACAGTTTCCGGTCGGCGCCGTCGACGACGTGCAACCCCGCACGGTCCAGCAGGTCCATCGCGGGGTCGTGCAGGCGACCCTTGTTGGGGACGGCGATGCGCATACCTCATCTGGTACGCCCCCGGGCAACTGTCTTTCCCTCTGGACGCAAGCGGTTTCGGTGTCCGTGTCCATGTCCGTCCGGCCCCGACCCGGATAGACCACCCGCGGTCGCTGGGGGACGTTCACGGCCGCTCGGGGAGGAAGATGTAGACGCAGGCACCGACCGCGGTGATCGCGGCGAGCAGGTAGAAGGCGGCGTCGAACAGCTGGGCGTCGGCCATGTACCCGACGACCGTCGAGCCGAACGAGCCGACGACGAAAAAGCCGGTCCGGAGCGCTCCCCAGGCGGTGCCCTGAACGTCGTCGGGAAGCAGGTCGACGATGTAGGCGTTCGAGACGGGACCGATGCTCATCCTGACGCCGACGAGTGCGCCGACGGCGGCGAGCGCGAGTTTCCCCTCGACCAGCGGGAGCGCGGCCAGCGGGACGACGCTCAGGACGCCGATGGCGAACAGGACCCGTGGCGTCCCGAAGCGGTCGGCGAGGCCGCCGCCGGCGAACTGCGAGACGGCGCCGACCAGGAAGAGCACGCCCAGCACGCCCCCAGCGGTCCCCTGGGAGAAGCCCTCCATCTCGGTGAGATACGTGGTGAGAAAGGCCGTCGCCGCCTGGAAGGCAAAGAGCATCAGCGTCGCACCGGCGACGGCCAGGGCGATCCGGCGGTTACGGACGGCACCCGCGGCCGCGCGGATCGCCTCGCCGGTCGAGGGACTGGCGTCGTCGCTGTCGCCGTCGGCCCGGGCGCGCGTGTCTGGGGTCGCTCGCGTGTCGGGGACGGCCCACCAGACGGCGGCGGCCGCGAGGACGAAGACGGGAGCGACGACGCCGATGGCCGTTCGCCAGCCCACGACACCGACGGCGACGCCGGTCGCCGCGGGGAGTGCGGCGGCACCGACGCTCCCGGCCGCGAGCATCAGCCCGAAGGCCGCACCGTCGTTCTCGTCGTAGGTCTTCGAGACGATCGTCCCGCGCGGCGGGCCGTAGAGACCGCTCCCGAGGCCGAAGACGCCCGTCGCGACGACGAACAGCGCGAACGTCGGCGTGAACACGTAACTGAGGAGTCCGGCGGCCGAGACGAACAGTGCCGCGACCAGCAGGACGCGCTCGCCGAGTCGGTCGGCGAACAGCCCCGCCGGGAACTGCATGACGGCGTAGGTCACCCACAGCACCGTGACCGCGAGGCCGGCCTCCGAGGCGGAGACGGTGAAGTCCTCGGTGATCGTCGGGAGGATCCCCGGGACCACGAAGCGCATCCCGAGGACGAGAAACCAGCCGAGCGCGACCGACGCGAGCAGCCACCCGCGCCCGCCGCCGCGGAGTCCCTCGACCGTCCGACCGACGCTACCCAGACGCGACATTCAGTGTCGGGACGACGGACGGGACGCGAAAGACGCTGACGGTCGACCACCTCGCGTGCCGGTAGTTCCGGACACGCGTCGGGGAGCTGTCACTCTCGGAAACGTTTTCCCGGTCGCGGGCGGACCGCCGCACATGTCCGCCCTCCTCTCGACAGCGATTGCAGTGTCCCTCGTTCTGGGAGCGTCGCCCGTCCTCCAGTCGCTCCCGGTGGCGGCCGCAGGGTCGCTCGGCGCGCTCGCCGGGTCGACCGTCTTCGGTGCCGGCGTCTTCTACCTCTACGGCCGGCGACTCCGCGGCAGTGACGACACGACACGCGCGCTCTCGCGGCTCCGCCGGGCGTTCAAGGTCGGCCTGCCGGTGGTCTACCTGGTCGCGCTCGTGACGATGGCCGTCGCCGGCTGGTTCGAGTTGCTGGGAAACGTCGCTGACGCGCTCCCCGGTGGCACCGCCGTCGCGGACGCGCTCGTGCTCGTCGTCGGCCTGGCGGTACCGGTCGTCGCAGTCCTCGGCGGCTACCTCGGGGCGTTTCCGGCGGTCAAATCGCTCAGGGACGTCGAACTGTCGGCGGCCACTGTCACGATCCGGCTGGTCAGATATCTGGTCGGCCTGCTCGCGCTCGTCGTCGTCCTGGTCGGCGGGACGGTCACGCTGGGTGCCGACATCACGTCCGGCGTCGGCTTCCTCGCGGCCTTGCTGGTCGTCGTCCTCGCCATCGTCGTCGGCTCGCCCTGGCTGATCCGCCTGCTCCAGACGACCCGCGCGCCCACCGACGACGAGCGCGAGCGCCTCGACCGGCTCTGTTCGGAGGTGGGACTCGACCCGGCGGGCGTGCGCCTGCTCCGAACCGGCGACGCGAAGCAGGCGACGGCGTTTCTCCGCGGCGTCCCCGGCCGTCGCCACCTGTTCGTCGCCGACTACCTCCTCGCGGAACTCGACGACGAGCGCCTGCGAGCGTACCTGGCCCTCCAGGCCGGCCGTGCGCGCTCGCTCCACCTCGAAGCCCGGACCGCCGTCGTCGCTGCCTCGCTCGGTGGGGCCGCGGCGCTCGTCCTCGGCGTGGTCTCGGTTCCCGGTGTCAGCGACGCGCTCGTCGCGCTCGCCGCGGTCGGCGTCGGCATTCTGGCGCTGTGGGCCGGTCAGCGACTGGTCTACCGTGCCGACGACTACGCCGTCTCCCGGACCGGTCGCGAAACTGTCGAGGAAACACTGGAGGCGTTCGCCGACCTCAACGATGCACCCATGGAGTGGGGGACGATCGCGGCGATCCGCCGGATGGAACCGCCGCTGGTCCGCCGTATCGACCGTCTGCGCGACCGGGCTAGCGAGGGGTGAAGCAGGTCGAGTGTCCAGTTGTTCAGTTCGAGTGAGAGTGGTTGCAACCGGTGACTGCTGAACTGATTCGACCGCACTCGTGATCGCGAGATGGAAGCCCTCGGCGGGCTCGCGGTCGCTGAGCGGGATATCCGCGCTCGGACAACCGCACCGCTCCGCACTCGCGCGGATAGAGCCCGCTCAGACGAGGCTACTCGCTTCGCTCGACGCGAGCCCGCCTCGCGTTTATGTAGTCGCCTCAGCGACCCCTATCCGAGCAGAGCGAGGATATGTCGCTGAGCGACCGCGAGCGGCCCGAGGGCTTTCACCTCACCACGTCGAGCGCGGCACTGTCTGCGGTCGATGTTGTTCTCACGCCCACTCGATCTGAAACAACTGATGACTAACTCACACGCAGTGAACAGATCACCCGCGAATCCCCTACTTCGCGCTCTCGGACCAGTAGATTCAGGCGGGGGCCCGCCAAAAGCCACGTTATGAGCGAACTCCTCGTCGCGGGCGGACAGGTACTCCGACCGGACATAACCGTCGAAGAAGGGGACGTCCTCGTCGACCAGGACAGCGGTGACATCGTCGACGTGGCCGAACCAGGCGCGCTGGATGGCGACGACGAACTCGACGCCTCGGGTGGACTCGTCATCCCGGGGCTCGTGAACGCGCACACCCACGTCGCGATGACGCTGTTGCGGGGCTACGCCGACGACAAACCGCTCGACGCGTGGCTCCAGGAAGACGTCTGGCCGGTCGAAGCCGAACTCACCCCCACCGACGTCCGCGTCGGCGCGACCCTGGGACTCGTCGAGATGGTCAAATCGGGGACGACGGCGCTCTCGGACATGTACTTCCACGTCCCGGAGATCGCCGACGCCGTCGAGGAAATCGGCGTCCGGGCGGTCCTCGGCCACACGGCCATCACGGTCGGCAAAGACGACGATGCCGCGCGAGCCGATATGCAGGAGAGTCTCGACGTCGCCCAGCAGCTGGACGGCGCCGCGGACGGGCGGATCACGACCACATTCCAGCCTCACTCGCTGACCACCGTCGGTGAGGAGTACCTGCGGGAGTTCGTCCCCGAGGCTCGCGACGCCGGTCTGCCGATCCACTTGCACGCTAACGAGACGACAAACGAGGTCGACCCCATCGTCGACGAACAGGGCGTCCGTCCCGTCGAATACGCCGACGACGTCGGACTGCTCGGCGAGGACACGTTCGTCGCCCACGGCGTGCACGTCGACGAGACCGAGATCGAGTTACTGGCCGAGACGGGGACGGGCGTCGTTCACTGCCCGGCCTCGAACACGAAACTCGCCAGTGGGATGGCACCGGTCCAGCGCTATCGCGATGCGGGCGTGACAGTCGGAATCGGCACCGACGGCGCGGCCTCCAACAACGACCTCGACATGTTCGACGAGATCCGGGACGCGGCGATGATCGGCAAACTCGCCGCCGACGACGCGAGTGCCGTCCCCGCCGAGGCAGTCATCGAGATGGCGACGCAGGGCGGCGCCGACCTGCTGGGCTTCGACGGCGGGCGCGTCGAGGCGGGCGCAGTCGCCGACCTGGCCGTGGTCGACCTCGACGCCCCCCACCTCACGCCCGCACACGACCTCGTCAGCCACCTCGCGTACGCGGTCAGGGGAAGCGACGTACGCCACACTGTCTGTGACGGACAGGTGCTCATGCGCGACCGAAACGTGGTCGGCGTCGACGAGCGCGCGGTCCGAGCGCGGGCGGAAGAACACGCCCACGAACTCGTCGGACGGGCCGAGAGCGGCGACTGAAACGGGGAGTGCCCACACTCGACCGCACTCAGAGTGGACCTCGGCGAGATGGTGCCGATAGACCGCAAAACCGTTCATAAGGTATCGTACCCGCAAATTCTCGCCGGGGATACCGAGTTAATCGGCGTTAAATCGGGCTTAATCGGGGGTGAGTATCGGGTGGGTCCTTTTACGTGGGGTCCGACGGGCACAGTGTATGCACAGGAACGGATTCGCGATACTGATGACGGTGTTGCTGGTCGGTGCCGCCGTGGGGCCCGCCATCGCCACTGCGTCGGCAGCCGCGACGGCGGGCAACACGAGCCTCGACGTCGACGTGACACAGGACGACGACGACGTGACGGTGACCGTCACGGACAACGACACGGGCGTGGCGAACGCGTCAGTCGACGTCGCGACGGTCGGCGAGAACGCCACCTACAGCGGAACGGGGTCGTACACTACCGACGAGAACGGGACAGTGTCGTTCCCATCGCCCACGCGACACGTCGAGGTCAGCGTGACGGCGACGCTCGACGGCGAGTCGACGACGACAGACACGCGACTCGTCGCCGGTGAGAACTCGACGTACGAGAACTTCGGACAGAGCGTCGCGGCGTTCGTCTCGCTGGTCGACCCGCTCGCCGTGGACGGACCGCCGGGGCACGTCATCGCCTCGTTCGTGCTCGCGAACAACCCCTCCGACGCGGTCCCGGACCACGCGGGTCCCGGCGGCAACGAAACCCAGGGGCCCCCGGACCACGCTGGCCCGTCGGGTAACGGAACCCAGGGTCCCCCGGACCACGCCGGTCCGCCCGGGAACGAGACCCGCGGTCCGCCCGACCACGCCGGCCCGCACGGCGAGGACGACGACTCCGACGACAGCGAAGAGGAAGACGGCTCTGACGGAGACGACTCCGACGACGCCGACGACGAAGAGAGTGAAAGCGACGACGCTGACGACGCCGAAGAAGAAGAGGACGACAGCACTGGCGACGACGAAGAAGACGACGGGAACAACGGAAACGGTAACGGACCGCCGGACGACGTTCCCGGTAACGGACCGAACTGACGGTCGCGAACGGTAGCGAGACCGGGTCTCCACGCCGGTCTGTGGAGTCGCAGTCCTGATTTTCCCTTCGACACGCTCGACCAGTGCCAACAGATTTACGCGACTCGACCGTTTTTCAGGCGAGAAGATGGGTCTCCTTCCGCGTGACTCCGGTCCGGGATACCTGCCGGAGAACTGGCACCGGCTGGTGCGACTTCTGGGGGCGGCACTCCTCGTGTTCTGTCTGCTCGTGGTCGTGCTCGCCTGGTGGCGGGACGTCCCGCTGACGCGGTATCTGGCCCCGCTCGCCGTCGCCGTCGGCGGGTTCGTCGCACTCGGCGGACTGACGGTCGCGGGCTGGCGACTGATCGACCGGCTGTGACGAGTCCGACGCGGTCGGAACGCCGTGACGCCAGAGGACCAGACGGCCTCAGAACTCGGTGACGACGGGGATCCCGACGGTCTCGTAGTCGGTCATCGCGTCGAGCGTCGCGGAGACGTCTTCGAGCCCGATGCGGTCGGTGATGACCGCGGCGGGGTCGAGTTTCCCCGTCGCGACCATCCGGAAGATTTCGTCGTAACGCTCGGGTGGCATGCCCAGCGCCCCGTAGAAATCGATCTCGCTCGTGACCATCTCGTCGGTGGGCAGCGGGAGGTTGCCGTCCGCGCCTTCGGTCGTGAGCCCGACCTGGACGTGCTGGCCGGTCTTGCCCAGACTCCCCACGGCGTTGCGACAGGTCGTCTCGATGCCGAGCGCGTCCATCGAGACGTGGGCGCCGCCGTCGGTGATGTCCCGCACTTCGGCGGCGGGGTCGTCCACAGCGTCGGCGTTGACCGTCGCGACGGCGCCAAGGTCCTCGGCGAAGTCGAGTTTCTCGTCGTCGAGGTCGACGCCGACGACGTTGGCGCCCAGCGCGGTGGCGATCTGCACGGCGGAGAGGCCGACGCCGCCACAGCCGTGGACGACGAACCAGTCCCCGGCACCCAGGTCGGCGCGGTGGGCCAGCCCGTGGAAGGCGGTCATGAACCGACAGCCCAGCCCCGCCATGTCCGTCGAGGAGACGCCCTCGGGGAGTTGCACGAGGTTGTGGTCGGCGTGGGGGACCGGCACCTGCTCGGCGAACGCACCGGGTGCCTCCGGTTGGAGGCCGAGTGCCTGCCGGTTCTCGCAGATGTTCGAGTGGCCGGTCTTGCAGAGGTGGCAGGCGCCGTCGCCGAGGTTGAACGGGACGGCGACGTGGTCGCCCACGGAGACGCGTTCGACTTCCTCGCCCACTTCGAGGACGTGCCCGGCGGGTTCGTGCCCGAGGACGTGGCCCGGGACCGGGTCGAGGCCGCGCCAGTCCCAGTCGCCCTGCCAGGCGTGCCAGTCGCTCCGGCAGACCCCGCAGGCCTCGACGGCCACGACCGCCCCGCCCGGGTCCGGTTCCGGGTCGTCTACCTCGCGGACGTCGAGCGGTTCGCCGTAGTCGGTGAAGACCGCTGCGCGCATACTCGCGACGACGCAGGGGGCGGTCAAATAGCCACTGGCCCTCGATCGTGTCGCTGGTGTTGCTGGTGTCGCTGGTGTTGTCGTCACCGCTTCCCACAGTGATGGATGAAAGCCCTCGGGCCGCTGGCGGTCGCTGTCACCGAAAATCGAAGATTTTCGAGATGACGAGAGAGCTACGGTCTCTCGGACCACGCG
>Ga0207733_100870_pt1 | contig 12060 bp, 11 predicted proteins | sample A23P3SouthBayCA_FD_187735 | JGI IMG/M metagenome (GOLD analysis project Ga0207733, IMG submission 187735) | Aerobic enrichment media microbial communities from Eden Landing Ponds, California, USA - A23 P3 (SPAdes) | ecosystem: Environmental > Aquatic > Marine > Unclassified | place: Emeryville... | reverse complement strand
GGTGAACCGGATCGTCACCGACCGCGCGGCCGAGACGGGGTTCGTCCACGAGGACGGCAAGATCGAGTGTTGCTACGTCGACGGGACGGTGAAGGTGGCCGACGTGGTAGGGACGTTCGACGAGAACCGCTTCGCCTACGACGGACAGGAGGTGTCGAAGGAGGTGGTGCGCCAGTACTACAAGCGCGCCCACCCGGAGTGGGTCGAGGCGGTGAGCGAGGCGAAAGCCGAGGCCGACCGGCGGGCCGTGGCCGACTGGCGGCCGCTCTGTGACGTCGAACCCGATCCGCTCCCCGCGGACGTGATCACCGCCGTCGCCGAACTGTACGCCGCGGGGGCGAACGCCTACACCGGCGAGGCGTGGTTCGACGCGCCGGACATCGACGCGGCCGTCGACGCCGTCCGCGACCTGTAGAATCGAGGCGGCGGTCACGGCGTCGGCCACGGCACCCCGAGAAAGACCGTCCGCACGAACAACACGAGGAGTCCGAGGACGAGCAGCGACACCACGACGAGGTAGAGCACCTCCAACCGTTCCAGATCGCGAACCGACACACCGGAGGGACGCGACGGCGCGGCAAATCACTGTCGGCACCGAAACTCGCGTTCGCGTTCGTCACACCGACTCCAAAACGGCTTTTGCTCGCGGCCGCGCAGGGTCGACCGATGACGGCATACACCGCGACGGTCACGGTGCGACTCAAGCGGGGCGTCCTCGATCCGGAGGCGGAGACGACCCAGCGCGCGCTCGAACGACTCGGGTTCGAACTCGAGGATCTCCGGTCGGCCGACCGGTTCGAAATCGACCTCGACGCGGAGTCGGCGGCGGCCGCCACCGACCGCGCCGACGAGATGGCCGAGCGACTGCTCGCGAACCCGACCATCCACGACTACGAGGTCGAGGTCACGCAGCGATGACGGTCGCGGTGATCCAGTTCGGCGGGAGCAACTGCGACCGCGACTCCGTGCGTGCGCTGGACCACCTCGGCATCGACGCCGAGCGCGTCTGGTACGAGGACGGCCTGCCCGCGGACGCGACGGGCATCATGCTCCCCGGCGGCTTCTCCTACGGCGACTACCTCCGGGCGGGCGTGATGGCGGCGCGCACCCCGATCATGGCGGACGTGCGCGAGGCGGCGAGCGAGGGCGTGCCCGTCCTCGGCGTCTGCAACGGCGCCCAGATCGGCTGTGAGGCCGGACTCACCCCCGGCGCGTTCACCATCAACCGGAGCGCGCGCTTCCAGTGCGAACGTGTCCACGTCCGCGTCGAGAACGCCGACACGCCGTGGACGCGCGCGTACGACGAGGGCGACGTGCTCTCCCTCCCCATCGCCCACGGCGAGGGGCGGTTCGAGGCGAGCGACGAGACGTACGACCGCCTCGTCGACGAGGATCGAATCTTGCTTCGCTACTGCGACGCCGACGGCGCGGTGACCGAGGCGGCGAACCCCAACGGCTCGCGGGGGAACGTGGCGGGCATCCTCGGAGACCGCGACACCGTCGCGGTGATGATGCCCCACCCCGAGCGGGCGACGCTGCCGGACCTCGACGGGACGGACGGGGCGGGGGTCCTGCGGGGCTTCGAGGCGGCACTGGCCGAGGCCTGACACCGACCGCAGTCAGTCGTCACGGCCGGACGCGACCGCAGTCAGTCGTCACGGCCGGCGGCGGGACGACCGGCCGTCCGCGTCTCGATTTCGCCGGTGAGCTGCCGGTAGGGATACGGCATCTCGATTCCCTCGGCGTCGAAGCGCTCCTTGACGGCCTGCGTGTACTCGGAGCGAACGCGCACGAAGTCGAGCCGGGCGGGGTTGGCGATCCAGAAGCGGACGCGCAAGACGACGGCCGAGTCGCCGAGGCGGTGGATGCGAACGGTCGCGCCCGGCCGGTCGAGAATCTCCGGGTGGCGACGCGCCTCCTCGAGGAGGAGCTCTCGGGCCCGGTCCACGCCGTCCTCGTATCCGATGCCGAAATCGACCTTCACCCGCAGTCGCTCTTTGGCGACCGGGTTGATGATCGTGCTGTCGGTCAGCTTCGCGTTCGGCACCGTGACGAGTTCGTTGTCGAACGTGTGGACGCGCGTCACGCGGAAGCTGATGTCCTCGACGATGCCCTCGCGGTCGTCCCACTGGATCCAGTCGCCGATGTTGAACTTCGGATCGAGGACGATGAACACGCCGCTGACGAAGTTGCCGAGGACGTCCTGTGCGGCGAAACCGAGGGCGATGGTCGCGGCGGCGGTGATGGCCTCCGTCGCGGTGAGAAACGTCGCCAGCCCCGAGAGGGTGATGGCGACGAAGAGGGCAAACAGCGCGAAGCTCGCGTGGAGCACCTTCTCGAACGGGAGTCGGAACGTCTCGTCGACGTTGGCGGCGTCGAGGAGTCGCGCAGCCAGCGGGACGACCACCAGCCGGGCCGGGAGGTAGATGACGAGCAACGACACGGCGAAGACGCCAGCGTCCGCGGCGAGGCCAGCGAGTTGCGACAGCAACGCGTCCGGCGACGTCTGGAGCATCGTGTGGGGTAGTGTCGGCCGTTCGTTAGTAATTTACCCGCGTGAACGCGTGGTATCAGAGCGGACACCGCGTCCGGAGCATACGATGGTACTCGGCCACAACGACACCGACGAACTGGCGTACGAACTCGCGCAGACGGATTTCGACGCCGTCGAGCGAGACGGCTACCGCGCCGAGTGGACGGCGGACGGGACGCAGGTCCACGTCCGCGACCTCGACACGGACGAGGACGTCTGGTACCACGCCGAGGACCTCGTTCGGGCGGAGTCGGATCGGGAAGTCTCGGACGCACGGATGCCGGAAGACACGCGCTAACGGCTACATCTCGATCCACACCGGCGATCCGGTGCGTATCCAGCCGTCGCCGTTGCCGTTCTCACGGATCTCGAACCACCCGTCGGGGTGGCGGACCGCCGTGCAGTTCAGGTCGAGTGGGGTGGGAACGTCGATTCGTGTCATCGGAACACCTCGGGAGAGGCACCGCTACGTACGCGACCACCGCCCATGTGTATGAGTCGCATACCCGGCCGGTAACGACACCGTAGCGGACCGCAGGACTAGCCTGCCGGGCCTCGGGCGCTACAGTTTCTCGGACGCAATCGCCTGATTGGTGCGGCGCTGGGCCTGCCGAAATCGCCGGTCGGTCGCCGCGGCTTCGTGCTCGGGCAGCGTATCGCGGAGGCCGTCGAACCGCTCGACGACGCGCTGGAGGTTCGAGGCGAGCGCCTCGAGCGCCCGGTCGGTTCCCTGTTGGTCTCCGGCCTCGGCGCGCTCGGCCGCTCGCTCCGCGGCGCCGCTGACCGCCTCCATCGCCCGGAGTAAGCCGCCGAGCGTACTGGTCTTGCCGGCGGCGCTGGGGGCGGCGTCGGCGGCGTCGTCGTTGTCGTCGCCACCGTCCCCACTCCCCAGCGACGCCAGCCGATCCGCCGTCTCGTTCGTAATCGACGCGACGAACGACGCGAGCGACGCCTTGCCAGTATTCGGGCGGTCGATTCGCACCGGGGCCGCCTCGGCGGGGTTGACGCGGAAGGCGCCGACGGCGCCGTCTACGTCCCTGACCTCCGTCGTGTACGCGCCGGCGCGGTGGACGTAGACGGCGTCGGGGCCGTCGACGCTCGTCTCGTACAGGCGGCCGCCGAAGTCGTCGTCGACGGCGAGGTCCGTCAGCTCCGCGTCCGCCCCGTCGGCGTTCACTTCGAGTTTGGCCGCGTCCGCGGCGGGGACGAGCGGAATCTCGCCGTCGACGCCGGCGACGCTCGCCGTTCGCTCGACGCCCTCGGTCCCGGTGGCGGTCGGTTGGGGCGTCGCACTGGCCGTCACGTCGGCGTCGGTGCCGTCGCCCTCGCCACCGACAGCCACGGGCTCGTCGTGCGGGGCGAGGCCTGGCGCGTTGATCGTCAGGCGGTGGGAGCCGGCTTCGACGCCGCGGAACATCGACACGCCGCGGAACGTCGGCGCGGCGACGGGGTCGCTCCGGAGGAGGGCGATGGCCTCCACCGCCGTCTCCGTCGTCGTCACGCCCGCGCCGTCGGGGGCGTCCGGCGACTGAATCACCTCGCTGACCGTCGCGATCACGTCGTTGATCGGGCCGGGCGGCGAGATGGCGTCGTATCGGTCGGCCAGCGCCGCCCGGTGGGCGGGTTCGGTGATGTCGGCCGCGGGGTCGGCGTACCGCTCTTGGTTCCACGGCGTCCCCGCGGTGGAGATGTGGCTCGCGACGGCGTCCTCTGCGAACTTCGGGACGGCGAACTCGAAGCTCAACTGCGGGCCGGTGAACGCCGCGATATCCTCCAGCTCGCTCGTCGGGACGAGGTCGTACGTGATGTCGGCGTCCGCGTCCGACCGGCCGGCGTAACCGAAGATGGTTCCCGTCTCCCGCGTCGGCAGGTCTGCGGGCGGATTCGAGAGCGCGTCGAACGACCGGATCGTCAGGTTCTCGGGCACGAGCGCCTCCCGGTCGACGGCCGGCAGTCGCTCGTGTTCGTAGATGGGCGCGCCGTCGAGTTCGGGGACGACGTAGGGCAGGCGCAGGCCCTCGTCACGAGGGAGGCCGTACGCGGCCGGCAGTTCCGTCAGTTGTTCGAGGACGCCAACCGCCCGGTTCGTGATGTCGGCACTCAGATCCTCCAGCGGGAGTCGCTGGAAACTGTTCGGGCGGTCGTTCAGCGACAGTGCGCTGGAGTGGGATCCGAGTTCGGAGAGGATGCGCGGGACGGTGTCCGACGGGGGGTCGAGGAACTCGTTGTTCGGCACGCGTGGGGAGTGGGAGCTGGCGACCAACAGCTGTGGCTCGCCGGCGTCGGTGTCGACGAAGACGTGCAACACCTCCCAGTCGTGCCAGTGGAAGTTAGTGGCGAACTGGTCGAACGCCGAGTAGTACCAGAACTGGACGACGGCGAGCGGCGATTCGGCGTACTCGACGACGTGGTAGAAGACGGTGGGCGCGGGCGGGTCGCCCGACTCCGCGAACGCGGCGGTGTAGCCGTCGAAGGCGTCGAAGCCGTCGACGACCGTCTCGCCGTTCCGCTCGCGGGTGTAGGGACGCGGATCGGTCGGGAACCACTGTTCGGCGGCGTCGAAGGCGAACGTGGGGGCGAACCGCTCGGCCAGCCGTCTGGCCGTCTCGTCGTCCGGCGTCTCGGTGGGTGGGTCGTCGGTGTCTCCCGGCGTCGGCGTGGTGCCGTCACCTCCGCCGCCAGCCGGACACCCGGCCAGCGCCGCGGTCCCGGTGCCGGCGAGGGCGCCGAGGAGCGACCGACGGCGGAGCCCGGCGTCGTCAGCGTCGGCCATCGAACTCACCCGGTTGCGTCGGCGCGATTCGACTCACGACCGACGGCGATGCGACTCGTGACATACACGTGACTGCGGGTCCCGAACGAAATGTCTTGGGGCAGTTAGCGTCCCAGCGGCATCGCGTACCCCGTCTCCTCGGTGACGACCGTCTCCCACGTCGCCTCGCAGTCACACGACACTTGCTCGAAGACGGACGGGTCCTGTCGGAGGCTGAAGTCCTTGATCGCCCGTTCGACGCGCTCGTCGCACTCGCCGCAGTTGTGCGGCCCGCGGTCGCTCCCGCCGCCGACGGGGTCGGAGACGACGATGGCGTCGGCGTCGGCCGTGCGTTCCAGTACCTCGGCGACCGACCAGAGCCACGGCGGCCGGTAGCCGCCCTGAAAGTAGAGTTCGTCGACCATCGTGTATCGCTGGACGTTGCAGGGGTTCATCGAGACGGTGTGGCAGTACTCGGCACACCGCCGGATGGAGTCGACCATGTCCTCGACCGCTTCGGCCTCCGTGAGGAAGGGCGGCTTCATGAGGAGATAGGCCTTGACGCCGGCGCCGGCGGCCGCTGCCTCTTCCGTCGCGGCGACGAAGTCCTCGAAGTCGAAGTACTTGTTCACGCAGTCGTGGCGGACGCGGTCGGTGGCCGTCTCCAGTCCCACCGCCACGTCGGTTGCGAGGCCGCGGTCGGTGAAGTCCGCGAGTTTCTCGCGGTCGACGAAGTCGGGGAGGGACTCGACGACGATGCGCTCGCGGTCGGCGAACGTCTCCGCGATGGCGGCGCGGGTCTCCGCGCCGACTTCGCGCTCGTCGAGGAAGGAGCCGGAGGTGTAGATTTTGATCAGCCCCGACGGCTCGTCGGCGTTCTCGCGTTCGTGGTCGAGACAGGCGTCGATCTGATCCATAAGGGCGTCGTGGGGGACGGAGCCACCCTCGACGGATTCGGCGACGTAGCCACACATGGTACAGCCGCCGGCTCGTGCCCAGCGACAGCCGCCGGTGTTGAGGATGATCGTGAGGGACTGGGAGACGCCGTCGGGTGTCCGGTCCTCGTCGAGCCACACCCGCGTCGGCTCGTGCGGGTCGTAGCGTTTCTCCTTGCGGGACCGAATCTCCCGCATCACCTGATTGTGGGCGTCCATGCCCTTCCCCTGTTCGTACACCTCGGGGCTCGGCTCGCTCATTGCCGAGGGGTAGCCGACCGACGCGTAAAGCGGCTTCGGGGTCGGGCCACCGACTGGCGGTGCTCGGGCCCGATTGCGACGGTTCGCGGTGGCTGGAGCAGCGACGCGAACTGTCGGGAATTATCCGGTGTTTCGTGACAGGTTTTCACCACACGGCGGGCTCCTCAGCCCACCACGTAACTGGATGCGATTACATCCCCGAAGCAACGACTAACAGCTTGGAGGTGTAATAAACTAACGTACGTTACCATGACAGACTTAGGCGGATTCAGAGATCACGTAGCGCACGTGGACCTCGGTTCGGGCGACGTCGAGTATCAAGGCGTCGACGACGAGGACGCGAAAAAGTACATCGGGGGCCGTGGCCTCGGCGTGAAATACGTCTTCGACGCCGGGGCGGACGTCGACCCGCTCGGGCCGGACAACCGACTCGTGTTCATGAACGGCCCGCTCACGGGATCGCAGGCCGTCATGAGCGGTCGGATCGCGATCTGTACCAAGTCCCCGCTCACGGGGACGGTAACCGACTCCCACCACGGCGGTTGGTCCGGCGCCCGCCTCAAGTGGTCCGGCTTCGACGGGCTGGTCTTCGAGGGCCAGAGCGAGGACCCCGTCTACGCCGTCGTCGAAGACGGCGAAGTCGAACTCCGTGACGCGTCCCACCTGTGGGGCATGGGCACCCACGAGACGCGAGAGACCATCGAAGAGGAAGTCGAAGGCTCCTACGGCAAGAACCTCTCCTGTATGGCCATCGGCCCCGGTGGCGAGAACGAGGCGCGTCACGCCTGCATCATCAACGAGGACGACCGCGCCTCGGGCCGTGGCGGCACCGGCTGTGTGATGGGCAACAAGGGCCTCAAGGCCGTCGTCGTGAAGTCGGGGACGAAGATGCCCAAGCCCGCGGACTCCGACACGTTCGGCGAGGGTGCCCGGCAGGCGATGCAGGTCATCCAAGAGTCCGACGTGACCGCGCCCAACGAGGGCGCGCTCTCGATGTACGGCACGAACGTCCTGATGAACATCACGGAGGAGATGGACGGTCACCCGACGAAGAACGGGCAGTACACGTCCTCCTTCGCGATGAACGAAGTCGAAGGCACGGACGTCGAGGCCGAGAAGATCAGCGGCGAGAACGTTCGCGAGAACATCCTCGTCGACGAGCCCACCTGTCACTCCTGCCCCGTCGCCTGTAAGAAGGAGGTCGAGGTCAACTACAAGCACAAGGGCCAGGACATGAACGTCCGGATGGAGTCCTACGAGTACGAGAGTGCGTGGGCCCTCGGGACCAACTCCAGCAACGACGACCGTGACTCCATCGCGGTCATGATCGACCGCTGTAACGACATGGGTCTCGACACCATCGACATGGGGAACCTCTTCGCCATGGCGATGGAGATGACCGACAAGGGCAAGCTCGACGCCGGCATCGACTGGGGCGACGAGGAGCACATGATCGACCTCATCGAGGAGACCGGCAAGCGCTCCAGCGACCTCGGCGACCTGCTCGCCAAGGGCGCGAAGGGCATGGCCGACGAGAAGGACGCCCACGACTGCCGCCTCGACGTCAAGGGCCAGACCATCGCCGCCTACGACCCGCGCTGCATGAAGGGTATGGGCATCGGCTACGCCACCTCGAACCGTGGCGCCTGCCACCTGCGCGGTTACACGCCGGCCGCCGAGATTCTCGGCATTCCGGAGAAAGTCGATCCCTACGAGTGGGAGGGCAAAGGCGAGCTGTGTGCCACCTTCCAGGACCTGCACGCCATCTCCGACTCGTTCGACATCTGCAAGTTCAACGCGTTCGCGGAAGGTATCGAGGAGTACATCAAGCAGTACAACGGCATGACCGGCCGCGACCTCTCCGAGAACGAGCTCATGACGGCCGGTGAGCGCGTGTACAACCTCGAACGCTACTACAACAACCTCGCCGGCTTCGACGGCGCGGACGACTCGCTCCCGGGTCGGTTCGTCGAAGGCGACGAGGAAGCCATCCCCGGCCAGCGCGGCTCCGAGGGTGAACTCTGCGAACTCGCCGAGATGAAAGAGGAGTACTACAGCCACCGTGGCTGGGTCGACGGCGTCGTCACCGACGAGACGCTCGAAGACCTCGACATCACCGCAGGACCCGGGACGGGCGTCTCCGGCTCCGGCGGTCAGGCTCCGGCCGACGACTAACTCGGCAATCAGCCCACGATTTCTTTATTTTTCGCGACCCCCGAGCGACAGCGCTAGGGGTCCGCGCCGACGCCCCGACGTAGTTCGTACTGCGCTAGGGCGTGCATCGCTCGCCCGTCGCGCAGGTCGCCGTCGAGCGCCGCCGCCAGTAGGGCGTCGTAGTCCGCCGTCTCGACGCGGATGCTCTCGTTGAAATCGAGGTCGCGCTCCCCGGTCGGCGTGCAGTCCCGCGCGACGAAGTGGTGGTGGACGGAGTTGGCGATGCCGTTCGTGGGTTCGGCCGAGAACAGGTGGGTGACGGTCCCCGCCTCGTAGCCCGTCTCCTCGCGGAGTTCGCGCCGGGCGGCCGCCGCGAAGTCGCCGTCGACATCTTCGACCGACCCGGCCGGCAACCCGCGGTTCACGCGGCCGACAGCCTGTCGCCACTCCTCGATGACGACCACGTCGCCGTCGGGCGTGAACGGGAGGACGACGACGGCCGCGGGTTCGTCGACGTAGTGGTAGCCCGTCTCGGTGCCGTCGGGGAGGATCACGTCGTCCCGCCGCACGTCGAAGCCGGGGCAGGTGTAGTCGATAGCAGAGCCGGTCGTCTCCCACTGGAGGCCGTCGCAGTCGGCCGTTTCGTCGTCCGCGTCTGCGTCCATGCTGGCCCGTACGACCGCGAATCAAAAAGGCTAGGCGGCCTCGCTCTCGCCGTCGCGCCACCGGATCACCGTGCCAGCGCCGACGAGCGCCACGGAGACGAGCGTCAGGAAGAGGTGGAGTTCGCCGACCCACAGCGGGAGGCGGACGGCGGCGCTGACGAGGCGGAGGAGGGGCGTGAGCACCGGCACGTGTCCGCCCGTGGCGACGCCGTCCGATGCCGTGTTGCCGTAGGTGGGCGCGCCGACCGGTTCGCCGACGGGCAGGCGGTCGGCCTCGTACGGCAGCGCACGGTAGTCGAACTGGTGTTCCCAGACGACGGTCCCGGTGGCGTTGATTTCGACGAGGCGGGCGTTGCGTGTGTCGGTGACGAGCGTGTTGCCGTTGGGGAGGCGGTCGGCGTCGCGCGGCCAGTCGAACTTCTGGCCGGCGGCGCCACGAAGGACCCAGACGGGCTCCCACGTCCCGTCGTCGGTCCGGTGGAGTTCGACCACGCGGTGGTTCTCGCTGTCGGCGACGAGGACCGCGCCGTCGCCGAGCCACTGCGGGTTGTGCTGGTGGTAGAGAATCGAGGGGTCGCCCACGAGCCCGTCGTCGTCGGTGTCGTCGTCGCGGTCCTTATTGATCACCTCGACGACGCCCTCGCCGCGTTCGAGGACGACGAGCTGGTTGGCGTTGCGCACCGAGACGAGGAAGCGCCCCTCGCCGATGCGGTCCACGTCGTTGATGTGGAGCCAGTCGATTTTCGTCCGGTCCTTGCCCTCGGGCACGTCGTAACGCGTGTCGGCGTTCCACTCCCAGACCACCTCGTCGTTCTCGACGATGCCGACCCGTTCGTGCTCCATGTCGGCGAAGACGAACCCGCCGCCGGGAAGGGGTTCGACGTCGTGAACTTCGCTCGCGACCCGGTTTCGCACGGGGAACGACCACTCGTACACCACCGCGGGCGAGCCCTCGGCGTCGGGGTCGATGATCCGGAAGCCGGTGCGGTGACACGGCGCCGGATAGGGGCCACAGTCCTCGTAGCCGCCGGCCATGTAGCCCGCGAGCACCGAGCCATTGTCGAGTTTCGTCACGTCGAAGTAGACGGGGGCGGAGGACTCCCGCCACTGCTCGGCGTCGCCGTCGAGGAGGCGGACGGAACCGCCGTCGTGGTAGCTGCCGACGCCTTGCACGCCGACGAGGGTGCGGGCGGTAGTGCCGTTGTCGGGAGGAGAGGCGCCCGTCGCACCGGTGGGGGCCAGCGCTGCGCCGACGACCACGGTGCCGAGAAAGCACAGACAGCCGAGGACGACGAGCACGTCGCCAGTGCCGAGCCGGGAGGGCATCTAGTGGTCGGGTGTCGAGTTGCGAGCATAAGCCTTCGGATACGAGGTCTGCTGTGACTGAGTCCCGGTGTGCCGCCGGACCAATGGCGACATGACGTACAGCAAGCCTGAACGGCGTCAGCCCCGCGTCAGACGGGGCGCCAACAGTCATGTGTGATGAGCCTGTAGAGCCACCCAATGACGGATCTGGACGGCACCCCCGACAACGTACTCTTCGAGTGGTACGAGCGTTACATCGGTGATCCCGAGACGGAGACGGACGTGTATCTCGGGTTCGCGCTCTTCTTCGGCGGTATCGCCCTCGGCGCAATCGGGATCGTCGTCTTCCTGCTGTCGGCCGTGGCGAGCGGCGGCGGGACGCCGGCGTGGGCGATCCGCGAGGTGGCGATGGTGTGTGCCAGCGTCGGGCTGCCGGTCATCCTGCTCGGGATGGTCGTGCTCCTCCCCGGCGATCAACGGATGACGTACGTCTCGCTCGGCGGACTGGCGGTGTGTCTCGTCGCCGTTGCCCTGTTCGTCGCCACCTACCCCATGAACTGGAACGTGGCGCGCACCCCGGACTACAGCGCACAGGGGGTCGCCATCTACGCAATCGGCCTCGTCGCCGTCGTCGGCGCCACGGGCGCGGCGCTGGTCGGCCACCAAGTCGAACGCGCCACGCCGGGCGAGCGCGCGGCCGAGGTGGCCGCGGAGACGGGCGAGGCGGGCGGGTCGGGCGGGTCGAGCGGGACGGGCGAAACCGTCTCCGACGACCAAGTGCGCCGCGACATCGACGAGGCGATGGCGGACGCCGACCTCTCGTGGGGTGGCGTCAACCGGAAGAACACCAAACGCCTCGAACTCAACACGCCGAGCGACGTGGAGGTAGACCGCGAGGCGTTCGAGAACGCGGAGGCGACGACCGTCCGCTCCTCGGGGCAGAACGTCGACGACGCGCTGTCGAACCTGCGGAAACTGCAGGGACGGGAACAGGAGACCGACTCCTCGACGGGCGTCGACGACCAGACGGCGGCGCTGACCGAACTCCGCAAGCAACAGGAGGCCGAAGAGATAGCGACGGAAGACGACGACGAGGGGCTCGTCGACCGCGCGAAGAAGCTCTTTTCGTCCTGACGGCGGTCTGGGTGCCGTCTCACGCCTCCGTCATCCGATTCCGTAATTGGCCGAATTCGACCGTCTGACGCCCGTCAGACCTAGGTAAGCGGTCGGACATTTTGGCGAACGTTTATGATGGCGACGGGGCATCACACGCGTATGGCAAAAGGCCTAGACGTCGGCACCATGAACCTCATCTCGGCACAGCAGGAGGGCGCGGAGACGGTTTTCGTCCAACAGCGCAACTCCTTCGTCGAAATCGAGTACTCCGACATGGCAGAGCAGATGCTCTCGCGGAGCGACGTCCTCCACATCCGGAAGGACGACAAGGTGTACGTC
>Ga0207733_100869_pt1 | contig 12064 bp, 12 predicted proteins | sample A23P3SouthBayCA_FD_187735 | JGI IMG/M metagenome (GOLD analysis project Ga0207733, IMG submission 187735) | Aerobic enrichment media microbial communities from Eden Landing Ponds, California, USA - A23 P3 (SPAdes) | ecosystem: Environmental > Aquatic > Marine > Unclassified | place: Emeryville... | reverse complement strand
ACCCGTCGTACGCGTCCTGGTCGGCGTAGAAGTTCAGCATCGCAAAGCGGAGCTTCTCGGGGTCCACGTCGAGCAGTTCCTCGCGCTCCGCGCCCGGGAACGACTCCCGGACGCCGTACTTCCCCATCTCCGCCGAGGCGGCGGTGTACCGTTTGTCGAGCAGGATCCGGACCCCGAAGTCGTCGGGCGAGCGGATCACCCGCCCGAGCGCCTGACGGGTCTTGCGAATCGTCGGAATCTCGACGGCGTACCGCCAGCCCGCCCCCGAGCGGTCCGCGTAGATCCGGTCGTAGGCGTTCTGGACCGCCTCCATCCGGTCCGAGAGGTGCGGGTACGGTACTCCGACCACGACGACCGTCCGGGCGTCGTCGCCGTCGAAGCTCACCCCCTCGGTGAGTGTCCCCCACAGCGACGTACAGAGCACGGCGTCCTCCTCGTCGACGAACGCCGACCGGAGGTCCTCGGCGCGGACGCCGGGTTCGTCGAGAAACCGGGTCGCCCCGCCCAGCCGTTCCCGGCCCAGGCGCTCGTGGTAGCGCTCGGCCTCGGCGTAGGACGGGAAGAAAGCGAGCGTGTTGCCCGGGGTAAAGCGGACGGCGTCGGAAAGCGTCGCCGCGACGGTCGACTGGGTCTCGGGGTCGTCGCGCTCGCGCTTGAACAGCGGCGGCGCCTCGACCGCGAACGTCCGGCGGCGCTGTTCGGGGTAGGCCAGGTCGTAGGCGAGCGTCGCCGGGCCGTCCAGTCCGAGCACGTCCTCGGTCACGTCGAAGGGCCGCAGCGTCGCCGACATCAGGACGCTCGCGTACACCTCGTCGAAGAGGTCCTCGGTCACCTCGCGCGGGATGGCGGTGTACAGTTCGGCCCGGCCGTACACCTCGCCGGTCCCCGCGTCCCGTCGCACGGCCGCCATCGGGTGCTGCCCGAGGTCGGTCCCCTCTTCCATCCAGACGCTCACGAACCGCGCGGCCTCCAGCAGCCGACACTCCTTGCGGCTGGTCGTCTCGCCTTCCCGGTAGGCCCGGTCGTACTCCTCGTCTAACGTCCGGCCGAGCTGGAGTGCAAGCTCCACCTCGCTGTCGATGCCGCGGCCCTCGTAGGCCGACAGGAAGGCGAGTGTGAGGTCGTCCCGGCGGTCGTCGTTGTCGATCGACAGGTCCTGCCAGTTGTCGTCGACCCGGTCGCGCTCGCCCGGGCCGAGGTGCTCGTCACGGACCTCCCGCAGCGCCGCGAGGAACGCGTCGAGCACGTTTCGGGCCGCCGCCGCCCGGGAGTCGTCGGTCTCGTCGAGTTCGGTCAGCGCGCTCTGGAGGGTGTTCTCGGTGAGCGTCCGCGAGGCGTGCTCCCGGGCCGCGTCCTCGACGTTGTGGGCCTCGTCGAAGACGGTGATGACCTCGCTCGGCTCGCGGCCGAGCCACCGGAAGAACTGCTCGCGGATCGTCGGATCGAGCAGGTGGTGGTAGTTACAGACCACCAGGTCGACCCCCTCGACGCCCTCCTTCAGCAGTTCGTAGCCACAGAGCCCCTGCTCGTGGGCGAACTCGTAGACGTCGTCGGGCGTGCGCACGTCCTCGAACAGCCACTGGAAGAAGGGGTCCGTGTCCCGGGTGAGGTTGGCGCGGTAGTGGTCACACACCGCCCCGTCCTGGAGTTCCTCGGCCTCGGCTTCCAGCGCCTCCAGTTCGTCGACGACCGCCTCGCGGGCCTCGGCGGCCCCGTCGTCGCCCTCCTGCATCCGGTCGAGCAGGGCCCCCTCCTGTTCGCGGAGTTCCGCGATCTCGCCTTCGGTCTCGACCAGGTCCCGGGTGGCGTCCCGGAGCGTCTGGCACTCCCGGAAGTCGACGTCGATGTGACACATCGAGGACTTGCCGCGGAACACCACCGCGCGGATCGGCTCCTCGCGGGTGATCGCGCGCGCGTCCGCGACGAACTGGCGCATCTGCTGGTGGACGTTCGTGGTGATGACGACCGTCCGGTCGTGCTCGCGGGCGTGGGCCAGCGCCGGCACGAGCGCCGACAGCGTCTTGCCCGTCCCCGGCGCGCCCTCGAACAGGACGTCCTGCTCCCGGGCCAGCGCGTTGGCGATCCGGTCCATCGCCTCGCGCTGGTTCGGGTACGGCTCCTCGTAGGGAAAGAACCGTTCGTGTCCGTCTGTGGTCGCCACTACGGGTGGGTTGGCCGCCATCGGATAAAACGTCGGGGGTGGCCCCTGGACCGTGCGTCCTCGTCTTTCCTGGACAGCCTGTGGCTGCTGTCCCACACGTGGTCACCGCCGACACTGGGGGAGCCCTCGAACGGCTCTCCAGAAGCACATAAGCCGGCTCGACACGAACCGAGACGTATGGAGATCAAAGCCGTCGACTGCGTCCGTTGCGGTGGCCACCACCAGTTCCACCTGCTCAGTGAGAAAACACACCACCTCCGAAGCTGCCCGGACTGCGGTCTCTGGTGGATCATTCACGAGTCGGCCGCCGACCTCGAAGCGGACGTCACGGGTGACCAGATCGAACCGCTCGGCGATCCGCCGGTCTGTCCGGTCTCCTCCTGTGAGGAGGTGCTCCCCGGGGACGCCGTGCCGGAGCACATCGTCGACCAACACGATGGGTCCCTCCGTCCCCGGAGCTAGTACGCAGGTCTGTCCCACTGGATACCCGGGTATAGTTACCACGCGTCTCGCCGTTCACCCTCGTCCGCACACTGCGGTCTCGTCGTCGACCGAGCGACGCCCGGGTCTGTTCTCCGCCGACCGCGGGCTCACGTTACAGGGTTTCTACGGCTTCGACGTCGCTGCTCAGACACTCGGGGCACGAGGCCCGCTCTGTCCGCTTGAACGACTCGAACTCGTGGTCGCAGTCGTTGCACTCGAAGCGTTTCTTGCGGTTCTGGGCGTCCGCTCCGATCATGCTCTTCAGTGAGTCGATGATGCTCATGTGAGTGCCTCCGGTCGAGTGTCCGTGCGCTCGAACAAAACGGGGTGGCCAGCGTTTCGATCCGCGAAGTTCGCGTTCGGCGGTCGCCGGCCGGGCTTCGTCCGGGAACGCCCTCACCCAACTGCGGTGCACCCGCAGTTGCCCCGACCGCGGTCAATCCCCGGACGCGCTCGCCGTCGAGGGCGTGAACGAGTCGATCGCCGCTACGAGCCGGGTCCCGACTCCGCTGATCGAGGTCACCCAGCGGAGCAGCAACGCGACGGCGGCGAGAGCCAGCACGACGCTCAACACCGCCCCGGTCGTGTCCTGGAACTGGTAGTTTTGCCAGGCGACGAGCGCCCACAGGCCGATCCAGACCACCGTTAGACCGAGGAGCAACACGCGCGTTACCAGGCGCCACAGGAACGCCACCGCCGCCCCGACCGTGCTCCTGACCTTGCCAAGTACGGATCCCTCTGACATCGACGGAACTGTGGATGCGAACCCGGTTGAAACGGCGGTCACGGCTGCAGCCTCCGAAGTCGGGTCCGCTCTTCTCCCGCGAGTTCGCGTCCACGTCCGGATCGGTCGGCGACTGACGACCCGCGCGTACGCATCCCACGCGCCCGGACACCAGTTTCGGACCCCGAAGGAGCGCCGTGGAACCTTTATTGGTGGCGTTCAACGGTCCGGTCGAGAACGATGGGCGAAAAGCAGTGGTCGCCGACGACCATCTTCGACGTGTTCGGCGACAGCCTGGCCCGTCGGATTCTGGTGTTGACGAGCGAGCGGCCGCTGTCGGTCGACGCCCTGAGCGACCACCTGGACGCGTCCCCGCCGACGATCTATCGCCGAATGAACACGCTGATCGAATACGACCTCGTCACGAGCCACCAGCAGGTCGACGAGGACGGACACCACTACAAGACCTTCGAGACGACGCTGCAACGCATCGCCTTCGAAATCGAGGACGGCGGCTACAACATCGACGTGCAGATGCGGCGGAGCCTCGTCGACCAGTTCGAGGCGTTCTGGTCGGACCTGGAGGAGTCGAGCCCCGACGGCGATTTCGACGCCGGGACGTCGCCCGCTACCGACGGCCCCTCGGAGGACTCCTATCATGGTTGAGCCGGCCGAACTGTGGACGTTCGCCCTCGCTAACCTCATCACGTTCACGCTGGGGCTGGTGCTGACCGGCCTGAGCTACTACGCCTACAGCACCGGCGGACGGCGCCGCTCCTTCCGGAACGCGACGGTCGGATTCGGACTGCTCACGCTCGGCATGGCGGTCGAACCGATCTATCAGTTCGGGGTCCGAGGGGACTACCACCTCGGCGGCCGCGAACTGCTCGCGCTCCAGACGGTCGAGGGGCTCCTGCTTGCGGCCGGCCTGGGCATGTTGTTCTACTCTATTTACTGGCACAACCGGGGCAGCCGCCGGTCGCACACCGTTGGGATCGAGTCCGTTCAGGAGTCCGACGACGAGATGCGCTGGTGACCGCCGGCCGGTGGCGTTCCCCGGGACCGACGGTCAGTGGGCGGTGGTGGCGGTCGACAGCGCGAGGTCCGGATCGAAAACGGGACGGGTGCCCTGACCGGGGTCAGGCGTCGAGCAGTTCGACGAGCAGCCCCTTCTGGGCGTGAAGCCGATTCTCGGCCTGGTCCCAGACGACGACGCGGTCGGACTCCATGACCTCGTCCGTGATCTCCTCGCCGCGGTGGGCCGGCAGGCAGTGCATCACCTTCGCGTCGGTCCCGGCGAGCAGGTCCATGTCGACCTGGAAGCCGTCCTCGCGAAACGCCGACAGCTTCTGTTCGCGTTCGTCCTCCTGGCCCATCGACACCCAGACGTCGGTGTACAGCACGTCCGCGTCGGCGACAGCGTCTTCCGGCCGGTCGACCACCGTCGGCGCTGAGCCGAGGGCGGCCGCCCGATCGAGCACTTCGTCGTCCATCGCGTAGTCGGCGGGCGTACACACCGTCAGGTCGATGTCGGCGATGGCACAGCCGAGCACGAACGACTGGCCGACGTTGTTGCCGTCGCCGATCCAGGCCGCCCGCACGTCTTCGAAGCCGCCGAACGTCTCGCGGATAGTCAGCAGATCCGCAAGCGTCTGGCAGGGGTGGGCCGCGTCGGTGAGCCCGTTGACGACGGGCACGTCGGCGTACTCCGCGAGCGTGAGCAGGTCGTCGTGGTCGAACAGCCGCGCCATCACCACGTCGACGTAGCGCCCGAGCACGCGGGCGGTGTCGGATAGCGGCTCGCCGTGGCCGAGCTGGATGTCGTCCGGCCCGAGGAAGATGGCGTGGCCGCCGAGCTGGGTCATCCCCGTCTCGAAGGAGATGCGCGTCCGCGTCGAGGGCTTCTCGAACAGCATCCCCATCGTCTGCTCGGGGAGGCGCGCGCCGTCCTCGCCGGCTTTCAGCGCCGCGGCCCGATCGAGCACCCGGTCGATCTCGGCGGGCGAGAGGTCGTCGATGTCGAGCAGGTCGTCGGTGTCGAGGCTCATGGCTGTCTCACCCGTCGAGCAGCGTGTCACAGACCGTCCGGAGCACGTCGAGGCTGCGCTCGTACTCCGCGAGGTCTATGTGTTCGTCCGGCGCGTGATCCAGATCCGAGTCGCCGGGGCCGTAGGTGACCATCGGGCAGTCCCAGTCCCGGGCGAAGATGTTCATGTCGCTGGTGCCGGTCTTGCGCAGCAGTCGGGGGTCGCCGCCGGCCTCCCGGATGGCCACGCGGAACGCGCGGGCCACCGGCGTCCGGGAACTCGTCATCACCGGCGGGACGTCGTCGTACCACCGGACGGTGCCGTTCCGTAGCTCCCCGTCCGCCAGTTCGCGCACGTCCTCGACGCTGTACTTCGGCGGCACCCGCAACTGGACGTCCATCGTCGTCTCCATCGAGAGGCCGTCCTCGGTGAGGCCGCCCTCGACGCCGACGGGCTTGCAGGTCACCCGCTCGAACACCGGGGTGTACTCCTCGGTCTGGAAGGCGTCCTCGACGCGGGACCACCAGTACATCGCGTCCTGGATGGCGTTGTTGTCGGGGCGGGAGGTGTGCCCGGACTCGGAGGTGCCGACGTAGGTGCCCGCCAGCAGCCCCCGGTAGCCGAGCGTGATGCCGTCCCAGCCCGAGGGCTCGCCGTTGATGACCGCGTCGGGCTCCTCGCGACCCTGCTCCAGGACGTAGCGGCTCCCGCGGGAGTCGACCTCCTCGCCGACGACGCCGATGAACGAAACCCCTTTTTCGACGGCGACGGCCGCCATCGCCGCCAGCGGACCGGTCGCGTCGACGCTACCGCGGCCCCAGAGCTCGCCGTCCTCGACCTTCACCGGGATGTCGCCCGGCACGGTGTCGATGTGGGAGGTGAGCAGCACGGAATCGTCCGCGAGCGCGTGGACGTTGCCCACGTCGTCGATCCACGCCTCGCGGCCGTGGGACTCGAAGAACTCGACGAGGTGCTCGGCGGCGGCGGCCTCCTCGCCCGAGGGCGAGGGGATGGCCACCAGGTCGTACAGCAACTGCTTTGCCTCGGTGTCGAGCACGCCCTCGGGCGGTTCGATCACGGCGCCGCCGTCGGCGCGGGCGTCCTCGCCGGCGGACCGCGCCGCGTCCGCGAGGGCCTGCCGGTAGGCCGGCGTGTCGCCCCCGCGGTCGAGGCCGTCGGTCGCCTTCTGGCCGTCCCCGCGGCCGAGGCCGTCAGTCGTCTCCCGGCCCTCGACCATCAGGACAGCACCTCCCTGATCGCGTCGACGACCTGGTCGGCGTCCTCGCGGTCAATTACCAGCGGCGGCAGCAGGCGCACGACCGTCCGGCCGGCCGGCAGCGCGAGCACCTGGTGATTGAGCGCCAGGTCCCGCAGCACGCGGTTGGCCCCGCGTTTCACCTCGACGCCGATCATCAGGCCCTGGCCGCGGACCTCGCGGACCGGGACCGACTCGTCGTCGGCCAGCGCCCGGAGTTCGCCCTGCAGGTACTCGCCGACGTCGGCGGCGTGGCTCGGGTACTCCTCCTCGATCAGCGCGTCGAGGGTGGCGTTGGTCGCCGCACACACGACGGGACCGCCCGAGAACGTCGACCCGTGTTCGGGGTCGGCGTCAGCGATCCAGTCGGCACACAGCGTCGCCCCCAGAGGCAGGCCGTTCGCGATGCCCTTCGCGGTGGTGAGCATGTCGGGCACGACGCCCGCTCCCTCGCAGGCCCACAGCGTCCCGGTGCGACCGACGCCGGTCTGGATCTCGTCGAAGACAAGCGCGGCGCCGGCCTCGGCGGTCACCTCGCGGGCGGTCTGCAGGTACTCCGCCGACGCCGGGTGGATGCCGCCCTCGCCCTGGACGGGTTCGAGGAACAGGGCGGCGGTGTCGTCGTCGACCGCCTCGGCCAGCGCGTCGGCGTCGCCGTAGTCGACGAACTCGACGCCGCCGGCCAGCGGCTCGAACGGCGCCTTGTACTTTTTCTTCCATGTCATCGCCAGCGCGCCCATCGTCCGGCCGTGGAAGCCGCGCTTGGTGGCGACGATCTTCGAGTCGCCGGTGGCGTTCCGGGCGAACTTCATCGCGGCCTCGTTGGCCTCGGTCCCGGAGTTACACAGCCAGACGTTCTCCAGGTCGCCGGGCGCAAGCGCCGCGAGTTTCTCGTAGGTCTCCGTGCGCACGTCGACCGGGTAGGACGCCTGGACGTAGGTGAGCCGTTCGACCTGGTCCTGGACGGCCTCAACGACCGCCGGGTGGGCGTGCCCGAGCGCGGCGACGGCGTAGGAGGCCCCGAAGTCCAGATACTCGGTGCCGTCCTGGCTGTAGAGGTACGGCCCCTCGCCGGACTCGATCTCGATTGGCTTCTCGGAGAAGACGAAGCCGCTCACGCCGCCTCACCTCCGTCGTCGTCGACGCCGCCGTCAGCAGCGGCCTCGGCGAGCGCGCTCGCCTCGATCCGCGTCCCGCCGCCGTCCAGCGCGGCCAGGATCGGATCGTCGGCGTTGGCGTCGGCGATCACGACCGCGTCGGCGCCGCCGTCGAGGGCCTGCTTTGCTGCCATGACCTTCTTTCCCATGAAGCCCTCGGCGGCCGCCTCCAGGTCGTCCAGTTCCGCCGGCGTCTCGACGTGCTCGATCAGCGTCGACGGGTCGTCGGGGTCCGCGTAGACCCCCTCGACATCCGTCAGGAGCACGAGCGTCGACCCGTCGAGCGCGCCCGCCATCGCGGCGGCCGCGCGGTCAGCGTCCGTGTTCACCGGGACGCCGTCGTCCGCCAGCATCGGCGGGCCGGCGACCGGGGTGTGTCCCGCCGCGAGCAGCGTCTCCAGCAGGTCGGCGTTCACCCGCTCCAGTTTGCCGGAGTGGTCGCCGCGCTTGATCTTTTTTTTGCCATCTTCGACGACCCTGACGGCCGACTTCCGGGGGCCGGTCAGCAGCCCCCCGTCGACGCCCGAGAGGCCGACGGCGTCGACGTCAGCGTCTCGAAAGAGCGAGACGAGGTCGGTGTTGACCTTCGACATCGCCATCGTGAACGCCTCCATCGTCGCCTCGTCGGTGAACCGACCGACGACGCCGTCCGGCGTCTCGACGTACGTCGGCTCGATGTCCAGCCGTTCCAGGAGGTCGTCGACGGCGGTCGAGCCGCCGTGAGCGACGACCACGTCGCGATCCGCGGCGAGGGCGGCCACGTCGTCGACGGCGCCCGCGGGGTCGACCGCGGCGGCGCCGCCGATCTTGACGACGACCGCACCGTCGGTGCTTTCGCTCACGGCGCCCCCACGGGGTGGAGCCCCTGGAACTCCAGGCCGGCGGTCTCCTCCAGGCCGAGCGCCACGTTCGCGGCGTGGACGGCCTGGCCCGCCGATCCCTTCATCATGTTGTCGATGGCCGAGAAGGCGACGACGCGTTTGTTGCCGGGGTCGAGTTCGAAGCCGACCTCGGCGTGGTTGGTGCCGGCCACCGCCTTCGGTTCGGGGTAGCGGTAGACGCCGCCCCCGCCGGCGACCAGGCGGACGAACGGCTCGTCCTCGTAGTCACCGCGGTAGGCGCCCCAGAGGTCGCCCTTCGAGACGGGGTCGTTCGGGAACACGTGACAGGTCGCCGACGCCCCGCGGATCATGTCGACCGCGTGGACGGTAAAGGAGACGTCGAGGCCGAGGTACTCCTCGATCTCGGCCTCGTGGCGGTGGCTCGTCGGCGCGTACGGGCGGACGATGCCCGAGCGCTCGGCGTGGTTCGACGCCTGGCCGCCGCCGGCGCCGCCCTCGCTCGATCCCACTTTCACGTCGACCACGACCTGCGTGTCGTCGTCGACGACGCCCGTCTCGACCAGGGGCTTCAGGCCGAGGATCGTCGCGGTGGCGTTACAGCCGCCCGAGGCGATCAGCGATGCGCCCGCGAGGTTCTCCCGGTTGATCTCGGGGAGGGCGTACTCGGCGTCGGCCAGCAGCTCGGGCCGGCCGTGGCCGTCGTACCACTCCTCGTACTGCTCCTCGGTCGACAGCCGGAAGTCCGCCGACAGGTCGACGACCGTGTCCGCGGCGTCCCGGAAGTCGTCGATCCGGTCCATCGAGACGCCGTGGGGCGTCGCCGCGAAGAGGACGTCGACGGATTCGAGGTCCGTCGGCTCCGAGAAGCGCAGGTCCATCCCGCGGAGGTTGGGGTGGGAGTGGCCCACTGTCTTGTTCGTGTACGATCGGCTGGTCGCCTGGACGACCTCGAACTCCGGGTGGCCGTCGAGCAGGCGCAGCAGTTCGCCGCCGGTGAAGCCGGAGCCGCCGACGACGCTCGCGGTCAGCGAGGCGTCGGAGCCGCCGTCGGTCCGCGCGGCGGTGTCGGCCGCGTCGGTCCCGTCGCTCATGCGGTCACCTCCGCCTCGTCGAAGGCTTCGGCCTTCGCCTCCAGCCAGTCGACGACCCGTGCGGGCACGTCGGTCGGCGTGGAGTCGGTCAGCGCCTTGAACTCGACCGTGTGGTTGACCTCGTGAACGGTGTAGTCGGCGCCGTCGACCGGTTCGCCGGGTTCGGCCTCGGCGCCCTCGGGCACGCCGACCTCCATGAGGTCGACGCCGAGCAGGCCGCCGCCGACGGCGGCGGATGCCGTCTCGACCAGTTCGCGCGCCCGGTCGTCGAGCGCGAACTCGCGGGTCTCGGCGCCCTTGGCGGCGTTCGTGAGCCAATGATCGGAGGAGCGCACCATCGCCGCCACCGGCTCGCCGTCCGTGGCGACGACGCGGATGTCACGCCCCGGCTTGTCGACGAACTCCTGGACGTAGAACACCTTGTGCTCGTAGTGGCCCAGCGTCGCCTTGTGTTCGAGGATCGCCTCGGCGGCGTCGCGCGTGTCGATCTTGGCCATCAGGCGCCCCCACGAGCCAACGACCGGCTTCAAAACGCAGGGGTAGCCGAACTTCTCGATGGATTCGAGCGCGCTCTCCTTGGTGAAGGCGACGTCCGTCTTCGGCGTCGGAACGCCCGCCTTCTGGAGCGCGAGGCTGTTTTTGGCCTTGTCGGCACAGACGTCGGCGGTCTCCGGATCGTTGACGACCGGGACGCCGTAGGAGTCGAGAAAGCGCGTCGCGTACAGCGACCGACTCGTCGACAGACACCGGTCGACGACCAGGTCGAGGTCGTCGACGGGCGCCGTCGTGCCGTCGAGGCTGAACTGATGCTTGCGGACGTCGATCTTCTCGACGTCGTGACCGCGGTCGCGAAGCTCCGAGAGGAGGAGCTTCTCGTCGCGGCGGATCCTGGAGTAAAGAATGCCGACTTTCATGCTCACCACACCCGTCCGGGTGTCCGGTGTGTCGTTGTCGTCCGCACCTTACTCCCCCCAGTCCTCTTCGAGCTCGGGCGCTCGGTCGAGGACCGGCGGGTTGACGTCGATGACTTCCAGCTCCGCGCCGCAGGTTCCACAGTCGACGATCTCTCCGACTTCGAGGTCGTCGTGCAGGGAGACCTCGCCCCCGCACTCGACGCATTCGGTTTCGGTCATGGCTGTACCGCCTCGTACGCGCGTGGGGTGTATAAACCTGTCGAATCTATCAGAAAGCAAACAAAGAACGTACGCGTCTCTAACGCCGTTAGAACCCGTCCGGAGCGCCGCGTCGAATTCCCCTGTCAGAATTCATGTGTGTTGTGTCCCCCCGAGGGGGACGGCGGCGGCAGCGGCGCCGGCACCCGGGATCGGAGCCGGCAGGAAGCCGGCAGCGTCCCGGTGGTCGGCTCAGACATACGCCGCCACCTCCTCGTCGAGGCGGGTCGCCGCCGCCGAAAGCGCCGCCCGGCGCTCGTCGAGCGTCGCGGCGTCGGCTTCGAGGTCGTCGCGCGCGGTCGCCAGAGCGTCGGCGACCGCCGACGGCGCCGGGCCGCCGGCCGAGTCGCGGCTCCGCACGCTCGCCGCGGGATCGAGCGCCGCCTCGATGGTCTCGGGATCGACGTACTCGAACAGCGACTCGCCGAGCACGTCGCGGGCGACGGCGTCGAGCAGGTCGCCGTCGGGCGCCGACTCCCCCGCGGCCTCCGCGCGAGCAGCGGCCTCCGCGACGACCTCGTGGGCCGTCCGGAAGGGGACGCCGGCCATCGCCAGCGCGTCGGCGACGCCCGTCGCCGTCGAGAACCCCTCGCCGGCCGCGGCGTCCAGCACGTCGTCGTTCCAGGTCGCGGTCCGCACGGCGCCGGCCGCGACCGCCGCGGCCTCGCTCACGTCGTCGACGGCGTCGAAAGCGTGGTCGTGGGCCCGCTGCAGGTCGCGGTTGTACGCCCGCGGCAGCCCCTTCAGCGTCGTCATGAGGCCGGTCAGCTCCCCGACCGCGTCGCCGGCGACCGCCCGCACCAACTCCAGCGTGTCGGGGTTTTTCTTCTGGGGCATGATCGAGGACGTCGAACTGTAGTCGTCCGACAGCGAGACGAACTCGCGGTTGGCGTAGATGGCCAGGTCCTCCGCCAGCCCCGAGAGGGTGACGGCGTGGGTCGACAGCGCTGCGGTGGCCTCGACCAGAAAGTCCCGCGCCGAGGCGGCGTCCATCGAGTTGTCGAGGACGCCGTCGAACCCGAGCAGGTCGGCGGTCCGCTCGCGGTCGATGTCGAAGGGGGTGCCGGCGAACGCCGCGGCCCCCAGCGGCGACTGGTTCACCCGGCCGTAGGCGTCCAGCAGGCGGGCCGTGTCCCGGGCGACCGCCCGCTC
>Ga0207733_100868_pt1 | contig 12091 bp, 9 predicted proteins | sample A23P3SouthBayCA_FD_187735 | JGI IMG/M metagenome (GOLD analysis project Ga0207733, IMG submission 187735) | Aerobic enrichment media microbial communities from Eden Landing Ponds, California, USA - A23 P3 (SPAdes) | ecosystem: Environmental > Aquatic > Marine > Unclassified | place: Emeryville, CA... | reverse complement strand
ATATCTGGGAGAACTTCTTCAACAGTTCTTGAACCGTCAACTCCGATTTCATCGAGTGTTTCGGTGAGCTTCTGCTGGACCTCGAAATAGGTATCAAACGCTTCTCTGTCGTTCCACCCATCAGGCAGGTCACACAACCGGAGCAAATCGAACAGTTCGGTGATTTCGAGCTGCATCGGTGTCGCCGTCAGGACGTACGTGCAGGCGGTGTCATCCTGGAGGTCAGTGAGCAGGTTGTACAGGTTCGTTCCCTCACGCCCGTGGTGCGCTTCGTCAACGAGCGTGAGGTCCCACTCGAAGCGGTCGTCCGGTGCGTCCCCTGGATGTTCATTCACCCAGTGAATCGTCGGGGAGAACATCCCCATGTTCTGAGTTCGTCGAGCTGTATGCCACGAAGCGAGAACGACTGTCGGCTCGTCACGGTCAGAAACGAATTCTCCAATGTGTGAGTCCTCCCACCTGTCGAGGGTCTCGTAATCGGAGAGGGAGTGTTCGATGCCGTAGGCGTCGCGCAGGACGCGCTGTGCGCCACTGTACTCATAGGAGTAGGCATTGATATTGAACTTCTCCAGAAGCTCTTCTTGCCACTGTGGTTGGACTGTTGCGGGCACGAGCAGGAGAGCGTCAGTTACCTTTCCAATCGTGAGGAGTCGAGAGATAGTGAGCCCGGCTTCGATGGTCTTGCCCAGTCCAACCTCATCACAGAACAGGAGACTCTCTGGATAGATACTCGTGGCTGTGTCAGCGATGACACGCTGGTGTGGCCACGGTTCAATCGAACTGATATCCTCGGCGATGTGGACCGCGCCAGGAAGGAGGTCGTGTTCGTTTGCGATACGGCTGACTGTCGCTTCGGAAGCAGGGGGTTCACTTGATTGCTTCAGCCTTTCAACGTGCTCCTCGACCTCCTCGTCAGATTCGGGCTGCCAGTCGAGAATATCTTGCTGGATAGCTTCATCAATAGCCGTGACTTCGACATCTTGGTGTTCCTCGTTCCAGAGCCGCTCGAAGGTCTTCACGTCCTCTTCGACGTACTCGTTCTCGACCTCATCCCACGAACGGTGGACTTTGAATCGCTCGTAGTTGCGATACCACGCGTTGTATGTCTCGTTAATGCTTCCCTCGAACGTGATTCTGTTCTCGTCGTCATCAGTTGCGATGCCAAGTTTGGGATGGAAGATGCCCGAATCGGAGTTATTCCGAGGCTCACCAATTTTGAGTTGAAGGCGTCCCTCCTCCATCATCTGGGCGATGAGGGCAAGACGTGATTCGCCTTCCTCAGAGAGCGGTGCGTCGTCGGTCAGAACTGGTTTGTTCTCTTGACTCAGGCGTTTTGAGGCGATGATGCGAATTTCGCCATCAGATTCGAATGCAGATTCAATTCCTTGTAGCGCGTCGGCGAGATTTTGGAGACTGAGGTAGCCTGCAAGTCGGTCGTAATAGACGGCCTCTGCGAGCATCGGACGGTAAAATGACCCAACAAGGGTGTCCGTGCCTCTAAAATCACTCTCGTAAACGCGACTCCAAGCGTAATCCCGGAGGCTCATTTAGAAGCTTGGAAGTCTTGTAAAGTGGTCCGTGTTTGTTCGTTTTCATGGTCTCTACTCAGGAATTCAGTATCGATATCCAACAATTCTCCCGTTTCTCCTGATGCTAGATTAATCAATAATTCGTAGTCTGAATGGTCCTGAGGTATAACCTGAATAAGACTTTTGACTGTTCGCTGGAACCACGGGGCGTTTTGGAGGTCGCGCTCTTGGAGCCAGTTCCAAGTGAAATCACCTCCTTTCTTGTCAAGGACGTTCAGAGCAGCATGAACAGCATCAATATTATTACTGAACGATTCATCTCGGGGGTCTACAGGATAGGCTCTTTTCCTTCGCTTCTCTCCTGCTTCGAGAGCCGTAAAGTCACGAACGCGGTCATCATGCCCTTTCAACAGAAGTTTATCTCGACTTTTACCCCAGATTTTCGTGTCTTGCTTGATTTCATCTATCTGAACACCCACACCCAAACCGAGTTGACGACCCTCGTCATAAGGAATATTCTCCGTTTCGTATACCAACCACGATAGGATATACCACTTAGTTAGTGCATCAACGTCGTCAAGATTGTCCTCCAGTTCACGCTCAATTAGAACTTCTGTTACTGCAGTTCGCGCTTCTTCCAATGCCTGCTTCGGACGAACCGGCTCGTCATGGTTATCCACAACTGGATATTCTTCCGTGAATACCCGTAGTGTGGGACCAAACGCCCCGATGATAACATCGGTCTTGGTGAGATTTAGATTCGAATTCAACAATTCTGTCGCCTTTTGTTTAGCTGCATCTCTTGTCCGTTCGCGGATATCGCTCCATAACGTCGGTTGGCGTGATTTTTCCCTGGGGTTAGTCGGTTTTCGGCAGGTAAGCAGCAGTGACGAGTCAGCAGAAGATTGACCTTGAACTCCAATTCTGCTGGGAGTTTCGCTTGAAATCGTGTGAGTTGCCGTGATGGTAAAACCGGAGTCCATTATTGACATGGTTAGTGAATCCCATGCACCTATCTCCTTGTCAGTGAAGTATATTGTAATCACGCCACCTGGTTCAAGCACTCTGTATGCTTCAGAAAAGATACCTCGCATGCGGTCTTCATAACGCTGACGAGGCGAGGTCTCGCCTAAAATTTCGTCGCCAAGACCGGGGTTTTCGACTGCCTCATCTTCTTTGTTGGTTTCTGAAGAACTGAACTTATCCGGAAAGACATCATTCAGATATTGCCGTTGCCACACATAGAATGCATCGGATATTTCAGAATAGATAATGTTATCGCCGTACGGTGGGTCAATGACGACAGCCTGTACAGAATCGTCCTCCAATGGTAGGTCTCCTGCATCACCTTGATTAATAGTAACAAGGTCCTTTTGCTCCGTAGAGATAGTTGGATAATATCCAACCACTCTCTCATAATATTTCAGGACGTTGTTCGTCCAACTCTCATAGGATTTCCCCCCGGAAAGCATATTGCTCTCTCCAAAATGCCACTGAAAGGAAAAGTTGTTATTCCCGAGCATGTTATCCACGAAGCCTCGATTAGCACGAATTGGAGTTAGCCGCGAGTTGTGGTTTATTTGCCTTGTTCCAATTAGAGTCAATAATACCAGAATAGCTTCAGCGGTCTCTTCCTCATATTTATCCCGAATCTCTGATTTAACATCGTCAAAAGCATTGAGATAAGTGGCGTGAGCCAGTAGCTGACGGGGGGTATACAGGTCTCGCCATTTCGTAATTCCATAGGGTCCAGCCCTGTCATAATAACCGATATAGCGATTCTCTTGGAGCAAGGTGCTGAGATGTAAATCATTATTCACGAGGTCCTCCGCTGCCTCAATAGCTTCAAAATCAGCTTGTGTAGGAGAGTGATATTTTGTTCCGTTGATTTCATCGACGAATTTGATGGCACACACCTCAAATTCGAACTCCCCGTTCTGGAACTTAGAAACAAGTCCCTCTCTCTCTGTGACAACACCACAGTGCGGACATTCCGCATCGCCACCGTCTACAGTACCCTTGCTTGGATTGAAATTTGTCGAGTCATCTATTTCAACGACCCTGTAAGTCAGTTCTTCGTCATTGTACACGGGTTGAACTGCGTATCCTCCGCTCCCTCTGTCGTCTTTATTAAACCACCATTGGTCGGAAAGAGGGAAACGACTGCCGCAACTAGGGCATTCTATGCTATATGTCCTGAAATAATAATTCGGTTCGACTCCATTTCGGGATGGGAAATATTCTGAGAGTTCCTCACGCACCTCCGAATTAATCTGGTTTGCCCATTTACGGACTTCCGAGTCAAGTGAACCTTCGGTCCTTGCGTACTGTAGAATCACTTTGTTCAGTAGCCACGCAACTGGATTCAATTCATTTGAGATTGTGGGGAGGCCATAGCGCGCAGATTCAAATGGAATTGTGCCCCCTCCCGCTGTTGGGTCAATAACTGTAGGGAGCTCGCCATCCCAAGTTTCACGAAGAGTTTCATGGAGACCTCGTAGTTCATCATCTGACGGAATTCTCTTGTGTGCATACGGGTATCCAAAGTGCTCCTCAATAGAGCCCTCTCGTTCATTCTTGGTAGATTCCTTCTTTAGGATGTAGTCTACTATAGACCCGTCAATCTGCTCTTTTGGACCTACACACATCAATTCAAGAAGGTCGTCATCATTGACCTCAGAAGGTAATAACGACGACAAAATTGCCAACCTAGTAGTTGCAGTGGGCCTCCTTGCGAACCACTTGAAAATTCGTCGATGAGGAGACATGGTTTCGCTATAAGACTCTTTTATGCTTTCAATTCCTGCTACGGTAGATGGGATTGGCCCCTCAATTTTCAGTGGAGTTAACTGAGCATCGGAGTTTGAGTTATCTTGATTCATTGTTGTTTAATTCACGTGATGAGCGAGCAGTACACGTAATGCTTTGATACCATTTTGACTGGAAGGAGACCTACACTTCGCGTGCCAGTAATAACACTCTTCAAGACTCATTCGAGCAATGCTATCTGCCACGGTGGTCAGCTTCTCGTACTTCTGAAGTCGTTTCATCGCTAAGAACGCGATGGTCAGTCGAATCCCCGCACCTTCAGACAGCACGACAGAACCCTCACCACGGGTTACGAAGTCGGAATCAACCCCACAGTCATCTAAGACATCACGAACGAGCCTTTGGACCGCCTGCTGACGACTGTTCGAGAGGGTAGCGATTTTCAGGGCACACCAATCATTCCAATGCCAATCATTTGGTTTGCGAGCTGACGGAGCTCCAACTTCTGAAAAGTTGAGAACGCCGTTGGAGTCTTCCGATACGTCTGGCACAGCGGCCGAGACAGATACCCGCGAGAGTGTACGGTCGCTATTCGCCTTTTTGAAACGCTTCTGGCGTCCGTCGGCGAGGTCTTCGGGCACTAGCTCGTACAACGTGAGGCCAGCATCATCGCCCAGTCGGCGCGTCAAGGCGAACGTCGGCCGACCGCCATACATGCTACTCCCATAGGCGAATGATTCCGTCTCGATACTCATGCGGACACCTCTTCGCTCTGCTCCGACGCTTCTTTCACGATACCGGAGACGTCAAGTTCGACGTTGTTAATCCCACCGAGGTTTTCCAGAGCCTCCTGTAGCACATCCAGCGTGGCCTCGCGGCTGTCATCCTCCATGGACCCCGTGTCTATCGTCAGAACGGCTTCCCCTTCTGAGTCCCCGCCAGCACTGATGAAGCTCTCTGGGATATGATTCGTCCCAAAGTGGTTCGCAAACTCGGCTGCAGACCCCTCAAAGCCAGCCTCGAAGACACTACTCAACCTGTCAGTACCTTCCGCAACGTACTCGAACACGATGGACGTTGCTTCCCCAATCCCATCTAAATCTTTGAGCTTGTTCGAGATGAACCACGCCCGCTCCCAAACTTGGTCGCCTTCCAGTTCGATTTCAATGCTGTCAATCACGACCTCGATATCGTTCCTGGAGACATCGTAGTTATCTCGCAGGCGCATTTTCTTCTGGTCGATAGCCGAATTCACGTCCGAGAACGCGCCCTGGACAGCTCTGGGAGTATCTGTCCCGACGTTGAATGAGATTTCTGACGGTCCAGTGTCGGTCGTTCCGGGCGGGTCAACAATTGTTGTTCCCGTAGTCTCTTCATCGTCTTCTTCGTCTTCACCTTCTCCCTCGGTTGGTTCGGGGAATGTAACGTCTTGGTCTTCCAGGAGTTTCTCCCCATCTCCGTAGACGTGATGGTCATCGCTAATCACTACGCTTGACATCGGGAGTCTCGTAGACATCTCCTCGACTTCTGAGAGTGTTTTCTCCCCGTCCGCTGTTGCGACAGTCAGTGTCTCAGAGCAATATCCCTCACCCGTAGTATCATCCCAGAATACGAAGGTGGACTTCGTGATGGTTTCTTCGTCGGCAGTGACTACAATCTCACGAATCGTCGCACGGAGTGGTTTCGGGTCGAGCAGGATGTCGATATCAGTGCGCTTCGCCACGAGTTTTCTGATTTCCAGCGTCGTCATCGAATCTGGTTCAGACTCCCAGATACGGTCTCGGAACCAGGTCGTTCCGAGTGCCCCTTCGTCCTGTGTGATGAGTTTATCTAGGCTTTCGAGGGTCTCGAAAACGATGTCATGAAGGTCGCTACTGTCATTGACAGAATCGATGGTCTCGTTCGTCAATCCGCCGGAATCTGGGTAATACAGATGTCTGTAAGATTGGCGCACTGACTCACCGAGTAACGCAGACTCCTGCTGAAGTCGCTCATCGAGGTCGTCCCGTTGGGCGCTGTTGAGTTCGGCTTCCCATGCTTCCCCATTCAAGATGCGTTCCATCGCCTTCACACGCCGAGCGTGGTCGAGTGCGCCACCTGTCTCCTGCTCGCCAGCTGCGAGGAACACGACGTTGTTGCGGAAGACCCGCTTCTTTTCTGAGCCCGGAGAGTTGCCGGTCTTATTTGCTAATGTCTGTAGGAGACCGGGTGGCTCGTCCTCGTCGCTCGTGATGGTCACCGCATCGAAGCCCATTACGCAAAGTCGCACCGTGTCGTAATCGTCGGGAACCTCGTAGGGCGCTTGGGGGTCGTAGATTGTCTCGAATACACCACCACCTAGTGCGCCCTGGATTGTTTGTTCCAGACGATTCCGGGCTACTCCTGGTTCGATTTGCTTCGCTTCGTTGGTAATGAGCTTCGATATCTTGGGTTCACCCTTGAACCGGAGAAGCCCATTCTCCGTTTCGTAGAGGAAGAACGCTTCAGTGTCCGGGTTCGACCCCGTTTCGTTGAGGTTCTTGAGCGCATCGCGGTAATGGTCGAGTTCTGTCCCGGGCTCCAAAATCATCTCCCAGAGCGTTCTGCGAGTTACCCCGCGACCTCGGTTCCCCCCGGAGACGATACTTTTCCAAAGGATACTGGTCCCGAGGTGCGTCGCAATCGGGGGATGGCCCATGGGAGTCCAGTTGTCGTCCTCGTACTGGCACGCGGCTTTGCCATCGTTCGTATGAATATCGGACTTCGATGCCGCGCGGAGGTCTTGCTCGATGTGCTCGAAGAGGTCCAGGAGCGTTGACCAGACGTAACTATCTGAAGGATGCATATCGAACGCCCGCACGTAGTGTCTTTCCTGAGCTGAATCGTGCTCGTTCCAGATGCGATAGACTGCTCGGGAGACCAGTTTGAGTGCGCCACGAGTACGCTGGAAACTCGGTAGAGTGTCGATTTCTTTCCCAAGCAGGTCGATGAGAGTTGGGTGGAACGGGTACGTGCGTTCGAGTTGCTCTCGGTACTCCGCTTTCGTGACCCTATCGGGTAACTCGCCGCCGAAATTCCGATAGAAACTCTGGTATGCTTCGGCAGTTTCGGCGGCGGCATCATCATCGACAGATTTGAACAGTCGATTGCGAAGCACCGCCGCGACCTCATCATCGCTCGTCGGCGTGACAGAGTGTTCAGTTCGTTCAGAGATATCGCTGAGGTCGTCGATGAGTTCCTGGACCTCCTGTGCTCGCTCTTCGAAGGCTGTCGAGGAGACGCTCAGAATGACAGTTACTGCATCGGTATTCTGGGACGCCCGCATGAGCGACCAGAGGAACGAGTTGGTCTGGTCGGCGAGCGTCGAGTCTTCCACACCGACTGCAGCTGCTTGCTCGAAGTACTGTGCAACTTCGTCGATAAGCACGAGGCCGGGGTCATCCAGCGTCTCAAACAGCTCAACGACATCGGATTCGCCCGGTGCTACACGTTCCTTATCGTACTCACTAAACTGGGCGTAGCCTTCTGCCCCGGCCAATTGATAGGCTAATTCGCCCCACATCGTCTGTGTATCCGGGGCGTTGTCGTCCTCTTTGTTGCATTTCGCGCTCTTCGCACTGACGTACCCGCCCTCAAAGACTGCAGTACGAACCGAGAGTTCTCCCCTGATTTCCTCGAACTCTTCACGGGCCTCGTCGTCGGTGATATACTTTCCGAGGTCGTCAATCGCCCCTGGATTCTTCGAGAAGTGGTAGGCTGCAATCTGGGAATGAGTTTTCCCACCACCGAAGACAGTATCCAGTGAGAGGAGACCATCCTCACCGCTGAATTCACCCTTCGACTGTCCGATGTATCGTTTTGCGAGAAGCGTCAGAAGTGTTTGCAGTCCATCGGTGGCGTAGGTCTTCTCGAAAAAAGCAGCTGAGTCAGAGTATATGTCCGGTGCTGTCTCTGGGTTGAACACGACCTCCGACAGTTTCGCTGCGAACTCGTTTTCCGAAAGCGTTCCTTCGAGAACGTCATCGTGGGGTATGCACGAGTCAAAGAGAGCAGGAATCTCTGGAGGCATTGACTGGGTAATTGTATGGGGGTGTCAAATCAGTTGGGGGCGATTTTCAGTGAGACTAGCCACGAACTAATCTTCCGGCGAACCTACCGATAGGGACGTCTTGTCGTGCCATACTGGCCTTGAATTCCACATTGCGATTATCCCACTCCAACGAAAATCAATTTCTTAAAAAAATCATATACTGGCTAATATTCGGTCAAAAGATGACTAACCAGATATTATATCGCCCATTCTCCAACATAAATCTGTAAAATCAGTACATTCATATTGACTAGAACAAACATTCAAGTATAATGGTAAAAGAAAAGGAAATTAATAACGTAGACAAATTAGTCTCGAATACTCCATTAAATCGTGCCAACATAGACCCGAAAGTCGGGTGTCCGATTGTCTGTGGTCAACACATGCGTGCGAGCGGATTCTTTTTTGCAACCGAAGATGAGACCTATCTCATCACAGCTCGTCACAACGTCTTGCCTACGGACGGACAGAAGCTTGTAGACGGCGAGCTACCCTCTGCGTTCAGGACTACTGATTATTTTCCATTCATTGATGTGTATTTGAGGACCTCCGATGGGTTTGATGTCGCACGTCTCGATATCAGAGAAATTGAAGGGGTAAAGCAATCACCGAAGATAGACGTCGTGGGCATCCCATTCAATTCAGACCCTGAAAAGTATGGTTACAACGTCTGGACTGCAGATGATGTTTCCCCTCCTGAAGAATCAACAGAAACAATAGATGTCATCGGATTCGACGGTACTGCATTCCCCGGTCAAGACCGAGAGTACGAGACCACAATGTACTGTAATGAGATTGGATGTCCAGCCACTCTTGAAGTAACGAATAATATGCCCGAAATTGGGGATGTGTCGAAATCCGGTCTGATGGGGTTTGGAGAGGATGAGAAAATTGTTGGAGATAACGAAGCTTACAATGGCCTCAGCGGCGCACCAGTGCTTGGAGACGATTTAGTTGGTATCCACTCGTATAATTGCAAACTATCATCGGAACCACTTGAGAAATTTGATGGTGCTGATTTCATGTGTCTCATGTACTCCCGTGCAGAGATATTACCAAAGATGCTCGGCTGAAGACCATGCTATTCTTAGTAGCGAATTCTGGAACTCCAGTAAAATACGCTCCGCACAAGCGTTTTCAGTCTCACTCATGTAGAGAGAGTAACGGAAGTCAACATGGTCAGCAGGGTCGCGTGGCAGGGCTGAGGTTCGACTCCTCAGAGGCGTGTGCCACATCCGGCAGTTCCCGAGGACCCGGCCCGCTAAACAAGGTTCTGACCATGACAGGGACAAGCACTATCGCGTCGACGCTCGCAAGCATCGTCCTGACGACTTCCGCACCCGTGACTGCGGTTATCGTCACGGCGCTGTTCGCATCCAGCGTCATCTTGATGCGAACGCCTTCTCTCGGGGCAACCTGACGAGATACACCCCCGTGATTTCCTCTAAAACCGGCTGGTTTGTAACCGAGTTCAGTCAGTTTGAGTCTGGCACCGGTCGGAGGTCCCGCCAGCGGAAGTGCTGAACTGCTCCGTCACCGAACTCAACACCGAAGAGGTAGGAATCACGTTCGTCGCCAGTCTCCAGACCTGCGTCATCCTCGATTATTTCAACTACTTCACCATACCGACCGTGGAACCGTTCGTGGTCAGGGTCTGTTTCGTCTGGAATATCTATGCGAACTCTATCTCCCTCTTCGACCCATCTCATTGGAAGCCTCTTCACAGGGGTGCTCCCTGTCTGTTACGGTCCGGTCAACCACTTGTCCATCTCTCAAACGTGCTCATGTCTGTTTACTGGTCCTGTATTCAGTGTGAGTGGCTTTGTTTTCATGGCACAAAGTGGACTCTCGGTCCACACTTTCCAAGAATTAGACACAAGTGAGAACTGGGACTTTACCTCTCACTTCGCGTCGGCAACTCAAACATACATGATTACCAGTGAAGGTTTTATTTACTTGTGGCTCCGACAGTTACCTGTCTCCCATGAAAACCACGCGGAGACCGGAGATGCAGAATGAGTTTTCGAGACCCCTCAAGAGATATCCGTAGCGCTGCTAGCAAATCAGATGGCCAGCACGATTCGGGATTAGTAGATGGTCATCCAGTATCAGGTATAGTGAACCGAGTGAAAGTCCCGAATGTAAATGTGCGAAGGGCAGTGGTGAGCGACGCATCAATTGACACCGTAATGCTGTCAATTGATTCCGCTCGAAAACTGGTAAACCTACACCGTGAAACCGCGAACACATACTTTCGAGAAGACCAGACTGTAATCACGACGACTACGGTTCACGATGATACGCTCAAAGAATTGGGGTGGCTCGAAGAGTTGGATATAGTACGTAGATTCGGACCTGACTATCACATCCCCACTGAGTATTCAGTCTACCACTCATCGATGTCTTCACAGGAGCAGGAGGATGCAATAACTGACTGTATGGAGGGAACTGAATGGTTCGCTAAGCGGCTTGAAAACCATTCGACAGTCGTCTTAGTGCAGGCAAAGGGTTGGTTGCCCTGGCATTTCGAATTATGCCAGTTAACGATGGAGCGCCTGGGAGTTGATTTCCTCGTGTTCTACGCAACGGGGTACAAGGCGCGAATCGACGAACTAAACAGAGACTTGGAGTCTTTAATCTCAGTGCTGCAACCCTCTGGCATTCTGATTATTGGCAAACAATCCACTCGTTTTCTCTCTCAAGCACCACCAGAAATTGTCGCAGCTGCTGGTGGACGCTGGAGAGGGAAGTCTGGTCTTGAGGAGAACGGGCATGACTCAACGAAACACAAGAATTGGAAGACAGACGTCGAACAAGACCTCGGTTCCGGCCAAGCAACACTCAGCTCATATGGTTCAATAAAGGTGAAAAAGAATGGGTAATAAGTACAAACCAAGAAGTACCGAAGAGGGCGGCAGTTATCCCACAGAAGGAACGAGGAAGCCAGAAGACGATAGCGATGGAGGCATGCAGGCTTCACTCGATAGGAGACAAGACTATGCTGTATTCGTCTCGCACTCTTGGGACTACGACCAAGAGTATGCACGGTTAATTCGGTTGTTAGAAGAGGCTAATCGATTCGATTTCAGGAACTATAGTGTTCCCCAAGAAGAGAAGTTCGATACCGAGACCGACGAAGAATTAACCAGGGTTCTCCGCGAGAAACAAATCAAGCCTTCTTCAGTAGTCGTCGTCCTTGCAGGACTGTATTCGACACACAGTGACTGGATTGGAAAGGAAGTTCGCATTGCCGAAGAGGAGGGTAAGCCGATTCTCGGCGTAGAACCCTGGGGGAGCAACCGGACTTCGAACTACGTTGAGCAGCATGCTGATGAGATGGTTAGCTGGAATACGGATTCCATTGTAGATGGAATTCGTGACCTAGCGCCTTGAGTGTCCCCTGTTTAATCATAAATGCGTAACCTCACTCGTTGCCTTACACCGTGGAAAGCTACTATACCAGTCGGAGGTCTCGTTCGGATTATGCCAAGAGATTCATTGAACGTAGAAACCATCACCCTTAGCGGCGACGACAGACGGACAGAATACCGAATCTTCGTCTCCCACTCCTGGGATTACAGCAGTGAATATGAGAACCTGATTGACCTCCTTGATGAGGCAAATTACTTCGAATATAGAAATTATAGCGTTCCCGAAGAGGAAGAGATTGATGCAGATACCGTCGAGGAGCTAAAAGAAGAACTCCGTGAAGGACAAATTAAAC
>Ga0207733_100863_pt1 | contig 12146 bp, 10 predicted proteins | sample A23P3SouthBayCA_FD_187735 | JGI IMG/M metagenome (GOLD analysis project Ga0207733, IMG submission 187735) | Aerobic enrichment media microbial communities from Eden Landing Ponds, California, USA - A23 P3 (SPAdes) | ecosystem: Environmental > Aquatic > Marine > Unclassified | place: Emeryville... | reverse complement strand
GCGGCGTGTCCCGCGTTCGTCGTCGATCCGCGCGATCGACTGGAACCCGCTGTGGAGTCGCCCGCTGCCGTGGCGATGGGCCAGCGACTCCACGTGACGTGAGATTTCGATCATCAGCATTTTTTGCTTCTTGGCGACGGTGAACGTCGTCCCGGCGAGGCCGCAGAGAACATCCGGCGTGTCGACGGCCTCGATCGGTCGCGTGCCCGTGACGTACAGATCCGAGTTGACCATGAGGACGCTGTTGCCGACTTCTTCGATCGTCGAAATCGCGAGTTTCGGCTCGTCTTCGCCTTCCAGGATTACAATATTTCCAGGTACCGCTTCGACGGGGTCTGCTTCGACGATTTCCACGTCCGATGCCGCCACCATTCGCTTCAACATCCGCACGATCGGTTCGGGTTCGTCGCGATTGGCGATGGTGAGTCGCTTCCCGCTGGAGCGATGGTCCTCGATGATCTCGGCGAGGGTCATACCCACACTTGGACTACCATTGCATATACTACCGGGAGTGATTTTCAAGACTGAGAGTTGGCCACGATTTCTCGACCAACGAATGACGGACGACAAACGGCGTTCGCACGCTTCTCCCCACGTCTCGCCGGACTCGTTAGGCTTTAGCGGGGCCGTCCCAAACCCCTGCCAATGAGCCAATCCGCCGCCGAAGCGAGCGATCTTGCGGTCGTGATCGGCCTCGAGGTCCACGTCCAGCTCGAGACCGCCACGAAGATCTTCTGTGGTTGTTCGACCGACGTCGGTGCGGACGATCCAAACACCCACACCTGTCCGGTCTGTCTCGGGCTCCCGGGCGCCCTGCCCGTCGTCAACGAAGCCGCCGTCGAAGCTGGCGTGAAGGTCGGCAAGGCCATCGACGCCGACATTCCCGCAGAGACGACGTTTCACCGGAAAAACTACTACTACCCAGACCTCCCCAAGAACTTCCAGATAACGCAGTACGACGCGCCGATCTGTGCGGACGGGACCCTCGAATTTTCCCACGAGGGAGACCGGCGCGACGTCACGATCCGCCGGGCACACCTCGAAGAAGACCCGGGGTCGATCAAACACGTTCGGGAGGGGACCGGCCCCCTCGACTCTCGGACCTGTTCGATCGAGCGGGCCGATTACACGCTGATCGACTACAATCGGGCGGGGACGCCCCTGATGGAGATCGTCACGGAACCGGACTTCCGCGCGCCGGGTGAGGTCCGCTCCTTCCTTGAAAAACTCGAGGAGGTGCTGGAGTACCTTGGTGTGTTCGACGCGACCCGGGATGGCAGTCTCCGGATCGACGCGAACCTCTCGGTGGTCGACGCGGCGGCCGTCGGCGAGGACGGGAACATCGAGGATGCCGTACTCGAAGACGCCAACCGGACGGAGGTCAAGAACATTTCCAGTCACAAGGGCGCGGAGAAGGCGCTAGCATTCGAGGCGAGTCGGCAGCGCAAACTCATCGACTCCGGCCGGGCCGTCGAGCAAGAGACGCGGCACTTCAACGAAACACACGGCAACACCGTCGCCATGCGCTCGAAGGAAGAAGAGAAGGATTACCGCTACTTCCGAGAAGCGGACTTGCCACCGCTTCGCGTCAGTCACTGGAAGGAAGAAATTTCGATCCCAGAACTCCCCGACGCCCGTCGTGAGCGTTTCGTGGCGGAGTACGATCTCTCGGACGAAGCCGCGGCGAAACTCACATCGACGAAAGCCGTCGCGGACTTTTTCGAGGCGGTGGCGGGCCGCTTCGACGCGGATCTCGCCGCTACCTGGGTGGCCGACGAGCTCCTGGGCGAACTCAACTACCGGGACATGCAGATCACCGACGTCACCGATCGCTTCGACGAAATCGAGCGCCTCGTCGCACTCGTGGCCGAGGACGAAATCACGGCGAAAAACGCCAAGGAAACCGTCCTGCGCACCATGCTCGACGAGGAGCGCGAACCGGACGCCATCGTCGAGGCCGAAGACCTGGGCAAGACCAGCGGCGACGAAGTGCAGTCCGCCGTCGAGGCAGCGATCGAGGAGAACCCCGAGGCTGTCGCGGACTACGAGGCTGGCGACGACGGTGCGATCAACTTCCTCGTCGGCCAGGTGATGCAGAAAACGGGCGGCAGTGCCGATCCCGGCGACGTCAACCAGCGCCTGCGGGCCGCGCTGGACGAGTAGCTGCCTCGCTATTGCTGCTTTCCTCCCGTACGTTGTTCGCTGGTACCACGACCACTTCGGGAATCGTTAGACGGCGGAACCAGCCGTTCAGGCGTCCGCGTTCGCGGTCGGCCCGACGTCGGCGTCCGCGTCCTCGGTGTCTCGAATTGCGGGGTCCCAGCGCCAGAGGGCACCGAAGGCCAGCAGTGCGCCGATCTCGATGGTCTTGATCGTCCCCTCCACTGGTTCCTGGACGTAGTGGCCGACGATGGTGGCGACGACCCCGGTGTGGTCGGCCTGGCCAGCGGGGACGGCGTTGCTCGGGTACAGAAACGCCGCGTGGTCGGTGAGGTGCCAGAACATCCAGGCGCCGATGGCGAGCCCCATCATGGCCATTCCAAGCTGATACCCCCGCCGGAGCGTGACCACGTTTCGCGTCACGAGGTAGGGGCCAGCCAGGAGCGCGAGTGCGAAGCCGACGAAGAAAAACGGTCTGACGTCGGGCAAGTTTCCCGCAGAGAGGAGAAAGCCGATGCCCTCGAGGTAGATCAGCGCCCGTGGTAGTCCCCAGGCGAGGTGATACGCCGCCGTCGCGAACACGAGGGCGGCCGCGAGCACCCGGAGCGCGGTGACGAGTCGCTCGTCCATACCGAATTTGCGGGCGAGGGCATCAAGAGGGCGTCGAAGCGTGGCCGTGGACCCGGGGGTTCGGGCTGGAGTACCGCGTCGTGGTGCCGTCCCACCCCGAACCCGGCGAGGACTGGAACGTACCACTGGGCGGTCGATTCAGGGATACGTCTCGCGATGTGCGAGCGAGTGAGCGCGCACGAGGGCGCGGTCGCTGGCACGCAGATGCGTACGCACACCCACGGAGTCCGGCGATTTCCGACGAAAAGGTTTAGAAGTGGGTGGGTCCTACTGATGGCAATGACAGTAGCTCGTGGTGACGGTCCGTGGAACTGATCGTCACCGAGAAAGACAACGCCGCGCGACGGATCGCCGAGATTCTGTCCGGGGACACCGCCAACGCGGAGCGACGGAACGGGGTCAACGTTTACGGGTGGGGTGGCACGCGAGTGGTCGGGCTTTCGGGCCACGTCGTCGGCGTGGATTTCCCGCCGGAGTACTCGGAGTGGCGCGACGTCGAGCCGGTGGAGCTCGTCGACGCAGAAATCGTGAAATCGCCGACCCAGGAGAACATCGTCCGGACGCTTCGCCAGCTCGCCCGGGATGCGGAGGACGTCGTCATCGCGACTGACTACGACCGCGAGGGGGAGCTGATCGGGAAGGAAGCGTACGAACTCGTGCGAGACGAGACGGACGCCCCGGTGTCACGGGTGCGCTTTTCCTCGATCACCGAACGTGAGGTGAAAAACGCGTTCGACGATCCCGACGAGATCGACTTCGACCTGGCGGCGGCCGGTGAAGCGCGCCAGATCGTCGACCTCGTCTGGGGCGCGGCGCTCACACGATTTCTTTCCCTCTCAGCGCGACAGCTTGGACAGGATTTCATCTCCGTTGGGCGGGTCCAGTCTCCGACCCTGAAGCTCATCGTCGACCGGGAACGCGAGATCGAGGCGTTCGATCCGGAGGATTACTGGGAGATCTTCGCGGATCTGGGCAGCGACGGGGAGGCCTTCGAAGCCCAGTACTTCTACGACGACGATGGGAAAGAGGCCGAACGCGTCTGGGACGAAGCGGCCGCCGAGTCGGCCTTCGAGGCCATCTCCAGTGCCAGCGACGCAACGGTCACCAGCGTCCGCAAGCGCACGCGGACCGACGACCCGCCGGAGCCGTTCAACACGACCGCATTCATATCTGCGGCGGGCTCGCTGGGCTACTCCGCCCAGCGTGCGATGTCCCTGGCCGAGGAGCTGTACACGGCGGGATACATCACGTACCCACGGACCGACAACACGGTGTATCCGGAGGACCTGGACCCGGAAGAACTGCTGGAGGAGTACGTCGGAACGACCTTCGACGACGAAGCAACGTCGTTGCTGGATCAGGACGATATCTCGCCGACGGAGGGCGACGAGGAGACGACCGACCACCCGCCGATCCATCCGACGGGAGAGTTCCCGAATCGCAACGAGATCGGCGAGGACGCGTGGGACGTGTTCGAACTCGTCGTCCGACGCTTTTTCGCGACCGTGGCGGCACCGGCGACCTGGGCGCACCTGCGCGTCGTCGCCGACGCCAACGACCACTCGCTGAAGGCAAACGGCAAGCGCCTGATCGAGCCGGGGTACCACGCCGTCTATCCCTACTCCAGTGCCAGTGAGAATTTCGTTCCGCCCGTCGAGGAGGGCGAGACCCTCGCCATCGACGACGTCGAACTCGAAGCCAAACAGACCCAGCCTCCACGCCGCTACGGCCAGTCCCGACTCATCCAGCAGATGGAGGACATGGGGCTCGGGACGAAGAGTACGCGGCACAACACCATCGAGAAGCTGTACGACCGGGGGTACATCGAGGAGGACCCACCCAGGCCGACCGGTCTCGCGAAGGCCGTCGTCGAGGCCGCCGAGAAGTTCGCGGATCACGTCGTCAGCGACGACATGACGGCCCAGCTAGAGCAGGACATGACCGCCATCGCGGAGGGCAACGCCAGCCTGGACGAGGTCACCGAGGAGTCTCGCGAGATGCTCGAACAGGTCTTCCAGGAACTCATCGAGTCACGCGAGGCCATCGGCGACCACATCCAGGAGTCGTTGAAGGCGGACAAGACCCTCGGCCCCTGTCCGAAATGTGGCGAAGACTTGCTCGTTCGCCGCGCCCGGCGTGGCTCGTACTTCGTTGGCTGTGACGGCTATCCCGAGTGTGAGTACACCCTCCCGCTGCCCAGCAACGGCGAACCATTGGTCATCGACGAGACCTGCGAGGACCACGATCTGCGCCACGTGAAGATGCTCGCCGGCCGCGACACGTTCGTCCACGGCTGTCCGCTCTGTGAAGCCGAACGCGCCGACGAGGCCGAGGACGAGGTCATCGGGGTCTGCCCCGACTGCGGGGCGGAGCACGACGGCGAACTCGCGATCAAACGGCTCCGGAACGGCAATCGGTTGGTCGGCTGTACGCGGTATCCCGACTGTGAGTACTCGCTCCCGCTCCCGCGAAACGGCAACATCGTCGTCACTGACGAGCGCTGTGCCGACCACGATCTTCCGGAAATCGAGATTCACGACGACGGCGACGACGAGCCGTGGGAACTGGGTTGTCCGATCTGTAACTTCAAGGAGTATCAGGCGCGACAGCGTGTCGACGATCTGGAGGACCTGAACGGGATCGGTGGCGCGACCGCGGAAAAACTCAACGACGTCGGCGTGGCCGAGCCGACGGATCTGAACGAGATCGATCCCGACGAGGTCGCCGCCGAGGTCCAGGGCGTGAGCGCCGATCAGGTTCGCGAGTGGCAGGCGGAACTGGCCGATTGAGCGCTGACGGGCACGGCAGACGCTCGGGACGACACCGAGATTTCTGCTTGCCGTGCTGTCTCAGCACCCTTGCGCGCCAGGAAAGGAGACTGGCCCGCATGGATCGACCCTAGCCGTAAGTATACCAACCCGGCGTGTGAACATGGCGGGAGACCCCTTGTATGAGTCGTGATCTCACCATCCCCACGACGCACGTCGGTAGCTTGCCACGGTCGGAGTCCGTCCGCGAGATGCTCCGGAGCGACGCCGATCCCGAGTCCGATGCGTTCGACGATGCCGTGAACGCGGCCGTTCGGGATACCGTTCGAAAACAGTACGACGCCGGTATCGACGTCGCCAACGACGGCGAGCAGAGCCGCCTGGCGTACTCCGTCGACGTGACGAATCGTCTCACTGGCTACGCGGACCGCTTCGCCGAGCGAGCCCTGCCGGCGGATCTGGCCGAGTATCCCGAATTCGCCGAGCAGGCCCTGGGCGACATCGAAAACATCGGCGGCCCGATCGCGACGGGCCCGATCGAGTACGTCGGTAAAGAAGCACTAAAGTGGGACCTGGGGCGCTTTGATGACGCCGTCGCGGCCACCGGCGTCTCCTTCACCGACCGATTCCACACTGCGCCCTCTCCTGGTGCTGTGCTCCGGTTCACCGAATCCGAGTACCACGACAGCGTTGAGGAGTACCTCTTCGACCTCGCCGAAGCCCTCCAGACCGAATACGAGACGATCGTCGACCATGGCGCCCAATTACAGATCGACGCGCCGGAGTTGCTCGCTGGGTTCACGATCACCTACGAGGATGCGTCGCCGGCGGAGTTCCGTGAACACGTCGCGACCTACGTCGAGGCGATCAACCTGGCCCTGGAAAACGTCCCCAGCGATCGCGTTCGCCTCCACGCCTGCTGGGGAAATTATCCGGGGCCACACCACCACGACGTTGCGCTCGGAGCGGTCATCGGCGAGTTCTACGAAGCCGACGTCTCGGGGCTCGTCATCGAGGGTGCCAATCCGCGTCACAACCACGAGTACCAGACGATCGCGGAGCACCCGCTTCCCGAGGACTGGTCACTCGTCCCTGGCGTCATCGACGTGAAGACCAACGTGGTCGAGCATCCCGAGGTTGTGGCGGATCGACTCGAACGGTTTGCCGACGCAGTGGGCGATCCATCTCGGATCGTCGCGGGCTGTGACTGTGGCTTCGAGACGGTGATGACCGCGAATCTCGTGTATCCAGCCCTCGTCTGGAAGAAACTCGCCGCCCTCGACGCAGGTGCCGATCTCGCTGCTGACCGGCTTCGCTGAGCGGAACCCCCCAGCTGGAAGCCCTCTTTTCTGAGAAGCGGACTGCCCGCGAGTGTCGAGACTCGGCCGTGCTCACTCGATGGTCAGTCTGTAAATTCGTTTTCGTGCGTCGGTGAACGAAAACCGTGAGTCTACGACGCCGACGTCTTCGAGTCGATTGAGCGCGTAGCGAACCGTTCGTTCCGGTAGCAACGTCTCTTCCGCCAGTTGGTTCTGGGTCCGGGTGCCTTCGTACTCAAGCACTTTCGCGACGAGTTTCGCACTCGGTGGCAACTCGGCGACTGCGTCCCAGCTCCCGCTCGGTTCCTCCGGCGTCGCTCCTGCAGTTCGTGACGTGCTCATACACTCCGTATCCAATGCGGATAAATAATATTTACTATGTTGTTTTATGGGCAAGAGTAATCTAACGGCATAAATTGGCCCTTTCACCGCTGATCGACGATCACCGGCCCTGTGCGCAGCACGATCGCGATTGTGCAACCGTCTTCGCTGCGAAAACGGTCCATCGCCGGTGGTGGTTCGTATCGAATACCCGGACGAGCGCGCCATGCTAGGAACGGGGATCTCGGCCGAATTACCCGTCGACCTGTCCCATTATCGGATCGTTTGACTGGGTGATGTCGACCAGGTCGATCGTCCGAATATGGGGCATAGGGCGGTTCTGACGGCGGATTTTTTGCTGGCGTGTACCGAGGACACTTCAGGCTTTCAGTCGTTGACAGGACCCGAAGCCTCTTAATGGCTGAACGGCTACGCGGTGGTAATGACTGACACCGTCGACGAGGTGGATCAACCGTACGACGAGGACGCTTCTCAACAGGAGAAACTGGAGGTCCTGCAGGAACGGTTGGAGGTGCTGGAGTCCCAGAACGAGGAGATGCGCGACAAACTCCTCGACGCGAACGCGGAGAACAACAAATACCAGCAGAAACTCGAGCGGCTGACCCACGAGAACAAGAAACTCAAGCAGTCGCCCCTGTTCGTCGCGACCGTCCAGGAATTGACCGACGAGGGCGTCGTGATCAAACAGCACGGCAACAACCAGGAGGCGCTGACGGAGGTCACCGACGAGATGCGGGAAGACATCGAGCCTGACAGCCGCGTCGCGGTGAACAACTCCCTCTCCATCGTCAAGCAACTCGACGACGAGACCGACGTTCGGGCTCGCGTGATGCAGGTCGATCAGAGTCCGGAGGTCACCTACCAGGACATCGGCGGTATCGAAGAACAGATGGACGAAGTGCGTGAGACGGTCGAGATGCCACTCGACCGGCCGGAGATGTTCGAGGACGTGGGCATCGACCCACCGAGTGGGGTGCTCCTCCACGGCCCGCCCGGAACGGGGAAGACGATGCTCGCGAAAGCGGTCGCAAACGAGACCGACGCGACGTTCATCAAGATGGCCGGCTCCGAGCTGGTTCACAAGTTCATCGGCGAGGGCGCGAAACTCGTCCGGGACCTGTTCGAACTCGCCCGTCAGCACGAGCCAGCGGTCATCTTCATCGACGAAATCGACGCGATCGCGGCAAAGCGGACGGACTCGAAAACGTCGGGCGACGCGGAAGTCCAGCGGACGATGATGCAACTGCTCTCGGAGATGGACGGGTTCGACGAACGCGGCGAGATCCGCATCATCGCCGCGACGAACCGCTTCGACATGCTCGATCGCGCCATCCTTCGACCGGGCCGCTTCGACCGACTCATCGAGGTCCCAAAACCCGATCTGGAGGGTCGCAAACAGATCTTCGAGATCCACACCCGCAACATGAACGTCAGCGACGACGTGGAGTTCGACGCGCTGGCCGAGGAACTCGGCGAGGTCTCCGGGGCCGACGTCAAGGCGATCTGTACCGAGGCCGGCATGTTCGCGATCCGCGACGACCGAACGGAGGTCGAGATGGCCGACTTCGTCGACGCCTGGGAGAAAATCGAGGCCGAAGAAGCGGAAGACGAAGAGGTCTCGCGTACCTTCGCCTGAGCCGGCCGCTGGACCTCGCTCACCGCAGCAGTTTTCTCCACGTATATTCTCGAAGCTTCGTTGAAGCGCCGTCTCACTCACTCACGCGCTACATCCCCATGTCCGCGGCGGCGTCTGGAATCGGAATCTCGGCAGGGTCCACGCCGAGTACCTCTGCGGCGTGGTCCAGCGCCATGTCGAACCCGTAGTAGCGTTCGAGTTCGTCGCCGTCGGCCGTCGGTCTGACTTTCAACATCGCATAGCCCTCGCGATTCTGGGCGATCGCCGCGGTCCGGCCGTCGCCGTCGAAGGAAAGAATTCGCTCGCTCTCGGTCTCGGTATACGTCGCGGTGATCCCCGAATCGGTCGCGCTGGTCTCCGCGTCGGTCATTGGCCCGCTTTCGAGTCGGGGGGTTGCCAGTCTGTCGATTCACCAACCACCACGGCTCGGGACGACAAGACCGAAATGGTCCCTCTCAATAGTGCTGTCATGGCCAAATGGCTCACGAGCGGTCGACGGCGCGATATGTGTGTCATCCTCGCGAACGAGGGGGAGTGTACGCGACAGCGCCTGAAGACACGGCTCTCGAACCACGACGAAGAGCGGATCGACCCGGAGAGTTTCTACGCTGCGGTGACGGCACTCGTGGACGCAGGGTTCGTCACCGAGCGAGCGGACGGCCTGGCCGACGTCTATTCACTTACCGCCGACGGCGAGCGACGGGTATACGAGCACTTCGAGTGGCTCTGCGAGGAACTTCCGGACGAACCGCAGTAGCGGGGATCGCCGTCTTCGTCTGGATAGTCCGATCGGCTCAGTCCCGGAACAGCGCGTCGTGGGCCAGGACGCCACCTGCGTACACCACCATCACGACGCCGACACCGAAGGGGAGTGGATCGTAGCTCGCGTCGATCGCCGACGTACTCAGCAGACCGTACAGGACGAGGAGAGCGCCAATGATAGCGATCCCCACCGCTTGTTTACGCCGAGAGACTCCCAGACTGATAGCGGAGTCAGGCATGTGGTCGGGTGGATCACTCGGGATGCCAATGAAATTGCTGGTCAGAAAGCCACGCGCGAGCGATAGGTCTGCCCGGAAGCCGATTTGGTCAACGGTGCACGATTCTACTTCCCCTTCCAGAAGTAAGCGACCTCAGCCCGTCAGGAAGAACACGAGCGCGCTGATACCCAGTACCGCGAGGACGAACAGTGCCGCGAGCGCGCCACCGAGCGAGACCACGGCGTTCGCGGTGGACGCGAGCATCTCCGTCCGGTCGTTCCCGAAGACGGTTACCTGTGCTTGCTCGGTCGCCATCCCAGCCTCCACTGACTCCAGATCGTCGATCGCTTCCCCGACCAACTCGTCGATCAGAGAAATGAGTCTGGTTTCGTCGATCGCCGACCCGACCTGGTTCTCAGCTTCGACGGTGTTGACGACGTGTGTGTCGGTCGTCATTACCTCGACCGCGTCGGCACCGTCGATCCGGTCGACGATCCGTTCTCGCAATCCTGGCTCCATGTTGTTCCCATCGATGAGGACGTAGGCCGATCGCTGGCCGTCCACTTCGAAGACGGCGACCCGGACCCCCAGTGGACCGATCCCGTCCCGGGGCTCCCAGTCCGTTTCGTCCCACGCCACGCCACAGCGCAGGTCGTGACGGTCCGCTGCAGTCAGGCGTTGGCCCAGCTCGCGCGCCCCCTCGTACATGTCGAAAGAGCGCTGACTCCCTGGAACGACGTGACCGAGGTCGTCCCCGTCCAGACCGTCGTTGCAGTTGTGCGCGTCCACCAGGAGGACGTCCTGGAGCCCACCATTTTTTGCCTCGGATCTGACGGAGAGCCCGACCGCGTAATCCACGTCGTCCGCACATCCGGGGGCGAACGTGTTGATGATCAACGCCTCGTCACCGAAGGCCTGTCCGGTCAGCGTGGCCTCGCCCTCTGAAACGACCTGACTTTTCGTGGCCGTGTCGTCGTACTCGATGCTTTCGTAGGCGTCGTTGGCCCTCGCGAGGATCGTGTCGACTTCCCGATTGGTGACGAGGTTGAAGTCGTGGCCGGCGGTGGCGTGTGGCGGGAACGCAACCCCGTTTGCGTCCGCCGCGACGCGTTCTGGCAAGTTGCCGCCACCGATCTCACCCATCGGGCCCGGGTGGATCATCGGCAAGACGAACCGGGCCTTTTCCTCGCCATCGGGCCGTCTGATCGACAGGACCGTGACCGGCACCAGTGCGTCCTCGCCGAGGTCCTCGAAGAAATCCTCCAGTTCCCGCGTCCCCTCGGCGATGTGACCGACGAATCCCCGGACGAAGTCCAGACTACTGACGCCGAGCGTGGATCGCCAGGGTCGGTCCACCAGGACGAGAAACAGCCACACTGCGAAAATACAGAGACCCGAGAGGACGGCCAGGACGCCGAACATCTTCGGCGTCATGTAATCCAGCCCGCTGAGCCGTGCCGGTGCGTTGTCCGGGCGATAGAGGAAGGCCCGGGAGATCGGCCCCCCGATTTCCATGTACCGCATCGTGCCGGTGTAGACGAACAGGAGCACTGCGGCTGCAGCAGTCTGGAGGCTCGCGGCCGCCGAGGCGACGGGGAGTGACTGGCGAGACACCGCCATCACCACGAGGAGTCGCAGCCCGAAGATGGCCGCGAGCGCGAACAATAAGGCGTTGAGGACGAACTCCTGGCCCAGCGGCGTGACGAACGCGAGCAGTGCAGCGATCACGACAATCGCGATCACGATGAGTTCGCAAACCAGCGCGAGTAGCGATGACCGATTGTGGGTGAGCTTTCCACCGAAAAACCCATCCACCAGCGGCGTCCCGAGCGCAGCCGTTACCGTCGGCAGTCCCAGGTAGAACACGCCTTGCCACGCGTCGTCGAGTGGGAATTCGGCCTCGAAGACCGCAATCCCGGTCGCAGCCGCGATGAGGAGTGCAAAGGCGATGGAGGCGTACCATCGCGGTGCACGAAAAATGAACCGCGAGAGCCCGGCCAGGTTGCCTTGCGTCGCAGTCATTGATTCACCAAGTGCAGTCTTCGGGTTTAAAAGTACCCGTCGCTCGCCGGCCCAAACGACTGGCCTCGCTCCGATTCCCGGCGAATACCGTGTTATTGGTCGGCACAGACCGCGAGGAAATTCTCGAAGACTTCCTCACCCTCTTCCGTGTGGGCTACCTCTGGGTGCCACTGCACGCCGAAGCGGTCGCCGGCGTCGTTGCTCATCGCTTCGACCCCACAGACGTCTGATTTCGCGGTGCGGTGAAAGCCATCGGGAACTCGCTTCACTTCGTCCGCGTGGCTCGCCC
>Ga0207733_100860_pt1 | contig 12180 bp, 14 predicted proteins | sample A23P3SouthBayCA_FD_187735 | JGI IMG/M metagenome (GOLD analysis project Ga0207733, IMG submission 187735) | Aerobic enrichment media microbial communities from Eden Landing Ponds, California, USA - A23 P3 (SPAdes) | ecosystem: Environmental > Aquatic > Marine > Unclassified | place: Emeryville... | reverse complement strand
TTCGTATAACGGTCTTGATCGAGAGGAAACGAACGTAGAGGGGTTGATTTACGTTTGATCCTCAGATGAATTCGACCAATAATTTATCCCCATGTAGTTGCCACTGAGTAACCGAGATGGCTGAATCGCCCGCCGAATATTCTGCTGAGAACGATGCTCTTGACGATGCGATGGTTCGCACCGTCGATGAGCTGAACGGTGATATTGCGAGTGTTGTTGAAGGGGCGGATGGGCTGGCGTTCGATTACGTTGTTGGTGATGTTTCCGGGTATCGGGATTCGACGGGCCACGTTCATTTTGATTTGGATTACGATGGTTCGAGTATCCACTGCGTCGTGTTCAGTTTCCGGCGGACTGAAACGACGGATTCCCTGGAAGAAGGGACGCAAGTGGCTGTTGCGGGCGATTTGTCGTATTACGAGGAGCGAGGGAGTTGCTCGATTCTCGTGACGGATGTCGTCGAGTTGGGAGACGGAACATACGAGCAGGTGTACCAGGAGAACAAGGCGACGCTGAAGGAGAACGGCCTGCTCGATGACCAGTATAAGCAGGCGTTGCCGTCGTACCCGGAACGGATTGGCCTGGTGACGAGCGAGGATAGTGACGCGCGGGAAGACGCGGTCACGTCGATTCACGATCAGCACCCCGATGTCGACATCGTCGTCCAGCACGCGACGGTACAAGGTGAGCAGGCGCTACCGTCGTTGTTGGAGGCGATTAGTACATTGGATCGGGATCCTGACGTGGGCGTGATTGTGGTGACGCGCGGTGGTGGGGCAGATACGACGTTGCGTGTGTTTAACGACGTGGCGTTGTGTCGCGTGGTTTTCGAGACGGATACGCCGACCGTCGTCGGAATCGGGCATGAGCGTGACCGGACGCTGGCGGATGAAGTTGCTGATGAGCGCGTGATGACGCCGACGGACGTCGGGTCGATCGTGCCGTCGAAAGAGGCGATGGTCGAGGACTTCGAAACTGTGTCGGAGTTCCTGGACGATGCGTACGAGCGGGTTGCGCGTCGGCAACTTTCACAGTGGGAGGAGTCGCTCGACAGCGCGTACGTCGAGTACGTGTCGACGGAGTTGTCTCGTGTGGAGAGCGACCTGGACCACGCCTTAGCGTCGTTAGGGCGGGAACGGCTGACGGATCTCGACAATCGGTTGGAGTACGCTGTGGATGCGTTGGAGCAGGAAGTGCAGCACGAGCGTGAGAAGGAAGCTGCGACGGAGGAGATTGCGGCGACGTATGCGCGTCGGGAGCGTGTCCAGCGTGCCGTGATCGCGGTGTTGCTGGTGTTGCTCCTCGGCCTCGGGGCGTACGTGCTATTCGGGATGTAACCATGACTGAAAGCAAATCAACGGTTGATGGTGAGATCGGCGAGAAGATGGATCGTGTTCGAGAGATTATCGAGCAGCTTGAGGACGGTGAAGTGTCGCTGGAGCGAGCGAAGGAGTTGCGGGACGAAGGGAAAGCGATCCTCGGTGATGTCGAGACTGACTTGGACCTGGGTGAAGGGACCGTGATCGAGCGAGAGTAACAATCGGGATCGGGAGGACGTCCTAAGGAGTGGTGAGGCTACGGACAGGTGACTGTCGAGGTGTCACTACTGTAATTGCGAAGTCGTTGATTGTATGATACGAAAGTTTCCGTGACGCCGGGTAATCCTCGGCAGTCTCGTCAAACACTGCTGGGGAAACCCCGAGACCGCGAAATCCGACACTCGTCACCTATCGCCTTCAGAGGTCTCACGTATTGACACCACCCATGTATTATTGGGGTACTATACGATCCATCCTCCATGTCTGACCTCAGTCTCCAAGTCGGCTCTCAAGCGTTGACAGCGTCATGGGGCGATAAAAACCCGCGCACACGTGACGCGATCTCTGATGCGTTGCCGCTTGAAGGGGATGCGACTCGGTGGGGCGACGAACTGTATTTTTCGACCGAGGTAGCTGTTCCACCCGAGGAGACGCAAACGGAGATTCCGATCGGTGGAATAGCCTACTGGCCACAGGGTCAGGCGCTTTGCCTGTTCTGGGGTCCAACACCAGCGAGCCACAGTGACGAGCCGAGGGCGGCTGCGCCAGTGAGTGTGATCGGCCAAGTGGAGGACGTTACACCGCTCCAAAATGTGGATGGGGGCTCGTCCGTCCGTATCGAACGATATTGAGGATACTATGGATTTGACGGGACTTGAGACAGTGAGCAAGGATATTCTCGATGCGCAAGCGCAGCACCACGAAGCATGGCTGAAACTTCGGGAAGGATTGAATCTGGTAACCTCTCCAGGTCGTTCCGCGACAGAACACTTCAAGCGCCGCCTAGGAGCCCTCATACTCCGATGACGAACATGGGCCTCAGACCGTAGTACCAGGGGTGGATAACAGCTATTGCTCGCACAATATATTGTCACGGTATGCCATACTGTCCTAACTGCGGGGATGAGGTGGGAAAGACACACAGGTATTGTGGCAGTTGCGGTCAGCCGCTATCCGCAGGAGTCGATGATACCAACGAGGGGATGCCGCCGTCCGGAACGGCATCTGGTCGAGACGGATTCCTCAGTGGTCGTTCCATGGAGTATCTGAGCGATGTTGTGAGTGGTGAGCAGGAATTAGATCGTGATTCTGTTGCGTATGTTCAGCTCTCTGAAGATGTGGGGAACGGGTTAGCTGATTTTTTCTACTTGACCGCTGTTGACGATCTGAATCTGTTTATGCTCTTAATCGAGGCGGTGGGGGACGGTGATCTTGTACTAGAGAATTCGGATGTTTTGACTGCTCGTCAGCAACGACGTCAGGCAATGGTGTATGGGTTTTTGCAGTTGCCGAGACTGTACGATCAATCCCTGGGGACATCTTGCGAGGACGAAGTCGGTGAAGCGCTCACCGATGTGATCGAGAAAGCGAAGGAGGCGGTAGAGAAGAATGATGTTGAGAGTGATTCGACCGGGGTTTAGAATATTGGCTTCAATGTCGTGTGATGATTGAGCGATATTGTTTCGTGAAACCCATAGAATGATCTATAGAGAGGAACGATGATGGTCTCACACTGATGGTACGTGGACATGAGCCGTCGGAAATCACCGATAACCATATCTCGGTGATCGTGAGACGGGATTCGAACGCGACCGAGAGCATCGATTGTCGCTCCTATGAGGAAGCGATAGACGTCGTCAAGGATCGTGTGTCGTCCACTACCATCGTGAAAATTGAAGCTCCTGATGGCGAAACCGTCTTCTCCTCAGTCAATGAACACATCGAGGACTGGGAGCGCGGATTCGAACGGGCGAAGACGCAAGCGTCGATGGATTTCGAAGAGCACGAGTGCTCGTACAATAATGCCGGCTGTATGGCCGGCCAATTGTGCGGTCAGTGCAAGATGGATAAAGTCCGAGATCAGTTCTGACCCGGCCAAATTAACCTTCGAGTTGACTGCTTGGACTCCCCATCTCATTGGTTCGGATTCACTCGCTGAATTTTGATGTCGCGGCATATTGAGAATTCACGACCTTGACCACAGGATCTGCTCTTTTGTCCGGGCAAATCTAAATGCGGTAACCGAATCGCTGTTCGGAACCGAGGTCGTAGAGATGATCAGCCACTCAACGCGTGGAGTGTCTTTCTCTGACAACGCTACTCGTCGACGACTATACGGTCACACCATATTTTCTGCCTCGACGGTGTCCCAGACTTCTTGCCCAGTTTCCGTGAGGCCGTAGACTCGTCCTTTCTTGCGATCTTCGGAGACGAGTAACGTGACGAGTAATTCGTCTTGGAGTTCTTGCAGGGCTCGTGAGACGTGTGCGATGCCGACGTCGGCGTCTGCGGCAATCTGAGAGGGAGTCGCTGGTCCCTCGTTCAGACGGTTCAACGCAACGACCCTGTATCGGGAACTGATGCAGTAACTGATGGAGTCCCAATCCGGGGTCATACGACGGTCACCGATCTTTCCATGTTAATTCGCAACCGTTGGATGTCCTTTGTTAAACAAGAAATATTCATGCAGGGGGAGAAGTGGTGAAAGCTTACATGCTACTCTTGCGGGGCTTGAGAGAGGCCTTGACGGACTGGAGTCAATCAATTTCAGAGAAGAGCGGCTCTTTGTGATAGTAAAGGACTAGTGTGAATTCACTCGACCTTCGTCCTTTGCGGTTAATTGCGGTGAAGCCGTGGTGATTTATGCGACTCAGATATTCGCAGCCGTCACGCGATCACTACTAATTCGCGCCACAGCGTCTTGCCCTCCCCGATATAGAGGCCTGTACTCCTGTTCGTGGCGGAACATTGCGTAATTCACCGTCACAAAAATTCGACAATAAAACGCGTCAACCTACTCTGCGTCTCGCTGCCGCTGCCGGTCTTCATCACTGTATCCCTTCACGTCACCGGTTTTCCGACTTTTACTGATCACGTCGGAAGTTGAGTCGTATGCTGCCTGTGCTCCATCGCCGCTGTGAGACATTGAGAGTGCCTGGTCTTCTTTCATCCCCATTTTGGATGCTGTGAGTGTCGCGTCTTGGTTTGCGCCAATGAAGAGGAACTCCCATTCATGCTCTGTTTGACGGTATTCAACTTGGTCATGGACAGTCGCTTGCGGCGTTTCGGACGCGTTCTCCTTTCCATCCGTCAACACGACGATGATGACATTATCAGGCCGCTCTTTCGTTTCGAGTTCGTCAAAACGGTCAGCTGCGCTGTTGATCGCGGTGATGATCGCATCATGCAATGCTGTTCGTCCGCCCGGTGAGTAACTGCTGTCCGTGAGTTCAGACGCTTCTTCGATAGGTTGAGCCTGGTAAACGAGATTCACCTCGTCATTAAAATCGTACAACGTGACAGAGGCGCTTCCTTCTTCATCTACTTGCTCTCGAAGGAATGTGTTGAAACCACCGACAGTGTCGTCCTTGATCTCCGCCATGGAACCTGAACTGTCAAGGACGAATGTGATGTGAGTATCCACAGTAACTAAGACGCAATTAGGACGTAAATACTGTCGGGTCCCATATCTGACATTGGTGGACTTCGATTGGATATCTGGCATAGATACATGTGGGGTCTCCAAATAGGCCGCAATCTCTCTGTGTTAAGGAACCGTGACGGTCCAAGTTAGACGAGAAAGTATTGCTGTGGTGAATGAGCAGGGTCACCTTGCTCCGGTGACAGATTCCGATGGGGAAGAAGCGTTGCTGGACGGTAAGAAATAAGGTGGTGTCGACAAGGATTACATTGGCAACGAACGACACTCCGGTATGTCGACTCGATACTGTGCTTTTTGCGAGGATCCGGTCGGCGAGGATCACGTCGAAATCGACGAGGATCCAATTCTAGAGGACCGGGATGAAGGCGTGGAGTCGTGGGTAGCTCACGCTTCATGTTGGCGGCGTCACCAAGCCGCACTTGAGAACTCGCTTCGCATGTTCGAGAATCTGGACAGGGACCCTGATACGGACAGAGATATCGTAGACCCACCGACCCATGATGTCGACGAGGACGAGCTTGACGCTGAGATTGAGGAGATTGAGGAGAAACTGGATGAGTTGCTGGACGAGGGGCAATACGACGAAGAGTGATTGGCCTCTAGCTTCTACGGGTTGATGAAATGGGCATAATGACGTTGGCGTGAGGTGGAAGCGGTGGTTTCTCGAAACTCTTCGCTACTCCGCTCGGGAAACGGTTTAGGTGATTCTCTGTGATTACGTGCTGGTAATGCCGTCTGATCATCCTCGAACTCCTGAAGTTGAGGTATCAAAGGATGCTGAATCCGGGTTCGATGCAAATATTTACGATGGCGAATACTTGATTCAGATCAAACCTCATGAGAACGGGTATCAGTTGAGTTTGGCGTCAAAGAACGGGATGGGTGATGCAGCGTTTCTCCGAACGTATGGCCGTGAAGAACGGTTTCGAGAATTACTCGAATCGGAATTCAGAGGCATTGATGAGGAGGTAGTATTCGAAGTTTTGGAGGAGCATTTTGATGACACGGAATACCGGATTGTCAATCTCAAGGAAGGGGTGAAGACGTTTGCTGATCCTGGTGCGGATCTGTACGTGGAGACAGGTGAGACGATTCCGACATTGACTGAGAATCGGGATTATCGGGATGACCAGTGGGTGAAAGACAAGACGTACAAGTTGCGGATCTGGCCGACTGAGGATCTGTGGATTCAGGTTCTTGATGACGAGAGTGGAGACGAGGTTGCAGATTATCGACCGATGAGTTTGCTCGAAGATATCCGCAATGAAGAATCGGACGAGCATGACCGGCATCGTGGCCCGACGTCAGTCCCGGGTGTCCACGGCCCTGTGGTTTCGCAACGTCTGGAGAACGCACCGGTTGTTCATACTCACGTTGAGTGCACGCATCTTGACACGCTTAGACAGACGGAGTTTGTCCCTGCCGGAGAAGAGCCGCCGAACGTGCCAGCTGACGGGTATGGGGAGCTGCCCTTACGCTGGTGCTTCACGTGTCGCTACCGAGAGCCTACACCAAAGGAACTACGTCAGAAGTATGGTCTGTAATTCTCCTTCCTTCCTCTCTCCGCCAGCACATTCCATACTTTCTGGATCTGCGCTGATCTCGTCGATCGAAAGGGGGAAGCGAACTGTATTATCCGTTATAAGATTCATTACGGCGAGGAAGCAACCGGGCGTATGGCTGGAAATGACCTGATTCAATTCCGATCGCCTTAACGATTCAATACTGCATTTCTTGTCTCCGACTCGGCACCCGATTCTCGTAGATACAAGTGGACTCATCGCGCTCGGGATGAGTTCTCATTGGGAATCAGCGCAGTCGACACTCAAACTTACGACGACGAATGTGTGCTGAAAGGAACTGCAACGCCACGTTCGCAACTCACCCGAGTACGCGACGGAAGGATCGCGGGACCATCGTTTACACAATGGAAGGAAACGTGCCATTGCAGCATTCGACGATCAGCAGTCTACATTTACGATCGTGACGGTAATCCCAACGCCGATTGGCGAAGATGCTGGTGACGCATCGCTTGTGGGGGAACTCTCTCAGAATCCGGAAGCGTACAGATACGTAGTCTTGAACGATGCGACGTATCGAGACCGGCTTAGCAGATATCGAGAACGGAATGACCTGATGTACTCGGTTGTGCCAACTACGTTCCTGTTGTATGTCCTCTACGACAACGAGTAACTCTCAAAAGCAGCGTTTTGTCGTGGGTGTGCCGAAATGATGCAGGGAGAAGGATGGACGAATGCTGGTGCTGTGCACGAAATGTGGTGTGAAATCCCGGTCGATTGCAGTGCCTACGTAGATTCATCGCTGCTACCGGAGTACCTAACTCGGTGTCGAAACTGGAATTAATTGATCCCGGGGCTATACTGACTATTACGGACTGAGTTGATCCAGAGAAGGCCGTTAGTCGGTGGAGGTATGCGTTACGGCGTTAGTTGGCCTGAATTTGTTTACGCTCCTCCTCATTACAGTTACGCCGATACAGTGAGGCCATCACGTATCGAGACGATTAATTCTTGTTCTGACTCGCGCCATTCGACGTCGGCGATCTCGGAGATTAATCCGCTGTTTGGTGTTTTAACGGGGTTCTCACGGAACTCTTCCAGCGAGTGGAATTCGACGTCATCAACGCGCGTTTTCGTCTCCGGAATCTCTGTCGGTAGGTCAAGTTTCTGAACGAGCCATTGTTCTAGTTCACGTTGGGCTGGTTCTGGTGGCTTGTCATCAACCCAGTGATCCAATGACCAGCTGGCCGTCCAGTCCCCAAACATGTAGCTGAGATCAAATGGGCGTTGATTATTGGTTTCAGCTTCTCTGATACTGATGTCTTCTCTTTTATGTTGCATTATTCAGGGACCTCAATGCACGCCGTCGGAATTGAACCGAGGTTGCGCCGCCGCTCACGTGCTGATGCGTTCGATACGGATGACGGTACCGCGTCTTCGTGACTGTTGGGTTCCCCCGCGTTAGTACGAGAACTGCTTGAGGCCAGAGCTCGGTGTATCGTCTCAATGCAATTTGGGCTGTGATGACCCGGTTTGTTTGGTTTTTGCGGATGTCTTTTGACCATGTGGCAAGGGTCGCTTATCAATTTTTGTTTATATACTTGTGGGGTATTCTGAATCTCAATGATTTCTCTTCTCTCCAATGAGGGGTGTTCCCGGTTGATTAACGCGGTCGCCGATAGAAGGCGAGGTACAGAAATTCACTATGGAAATTTCAGATGATATTCTGTGTTTGTTTAGCTCGAACGTTGAGCAACGCGGTGATGAGCACGTTATCGAGATCCCTGACCGTGAAGTTACAGTCGGTGATGTGAGCACCGACGGCACGTATCGTGTTGCGATCCTCAGGACCGGTGATACGGGTGCGAAACGCCAACACCACGATGGACACGAGCCCTCCCCGCCTGTTGAAGAAAATGAAGAGCGGACAGTCGATATCGAAGGAATCGGGGACCAAGGTGATGGAATTGCCCGGGTAGAACGCGGGTACGTACTCATCGTGCCTGATACTGAGAAAGGTGAACGAGTCACCGTTCGCGTAACCGATGTCAGAGAGAACCTCGCTTTCACGAAAGTCGTGGATCGGCAGGACTTCTACGAGTAGGATCGCTGGACTGCTGCCCCGAAACACGGTGTAGATGCAGAGTTGACCTGAGGTTCTGGTTCAGTTTATCTGCTTGACTGAGGACTGAGGTTTATTGCAGTCAGGTTCTTGAACTAATTTTGAGCCAATGGTAACAATTCCTCAAAACTCAGGTATTGAAGCCTGTAATACTGAAGATTCAGAAAGCGTCTATGACACTCCGGTCCCTGATGCTGTTATTGGCACGCTTTGGAAAACCACTGATTCCCCAATCTCACCGGTTCAGATTGACGCCGAAGACATCCCTGAAGAACCAGTGTTTCCTGAGCGGGAGCAGACCGTCATCGATGAGCAATTTATTGCGACGCTGAAGACAGCTGCAGAGACAATAAAGTCCTCACTCACCTCTGATCTCCCTCACAAGATTCGAGAAAACCTTGACCAGTGGTGCTCACTGCACAACCTCGACGGGATTGAATCGGAAGAATGCCAGACAGCCATCGCACGACAAGCCGTCCTCAATCTAGTGCTGAAAGCTTCTCTGTACGAGTATTATGCCCGTGACCGTGATCTTCCCAGTCTTACGACGGACGCTCGGGAGAAATTACAGCACCCAGTCAGTGGTGTTGAGAATGCTGGGTTCGACGAGACTGTCCTCGATTCTATAGTGTGGCATGCTGAAGAGTCAAATCTCGTTCCGGTGCTCGAATATCGGGATCGCCTGCTCCGGTCCATGAATCCGGCGGAGGATATCGGAGAACTATATGCTGCGCTATTACCGAGTGAATGTCGACCGCCACTTGGACAGTATCGAACCCCGTCAGATATCGGGTCCCTCATGAAGCGGTGGGTGTCGGCCGGCGGTGACACGCTTCTCGATCCAGGGATGGGTGCAGGTGTACTTTCTAGTCCTGTCCATCCGGAATTACGGACTAGCGGGGATCCGGGCTACGTCACCGGTGTCGAGCGTAGTCACCTATCTCGTCTCATGGGGACGACTGCCTTGACACTCGCTGGTCAACCCCATTCACCCTGGGCGAAGGATTTCCTCGGGTTACTGCCGGAGGACTTGCCGAACGACGTCGATGCAATCGTGTGCAACCCACCATACACGCGGTCATTGGATATTCCAAAAGGGTACCAGGAAGCCATCAACGCGCAGGCCACTCGTGAAACCGGATTAGATATTAGCAAGCGATCTCCGCTGTACACGTATTTCATTTACCATCTACAGCGGTTCTTATCGATTGGAGATAGAGCGGCCGTCATTACGCCACAGGCGTTTCTCTCAGCAAGCTATGGTGATGAACTGAAGGAATTTCTTCTCAGTGAATTCGACGTTAAAGCACTGGTGCAGTACAATCCAGCGAATGGGTCAGTGTTCGACGACGCTAACACGACAGCACTCGTCACGTTCTTAGAAAAGAACGCAACTGGGTCAGATCCAGGGGCGACTCAATTCATCCGGGTCGATGAACCACCGTCCTCAAGCGCACTGCGAGAGGCAGTCGATACTGGAAAACCCGGGGAGACGGACTGGGGATTCATCAATGCTGTCGAGCAATGCGATCTAATGGCAGAGGACAACTGGCAAGCCCTATTCCATCCCGTCGCCGTTGATACTAGCGACCTCGCCACTCTGGGAGAATTCGTATCGGTTCACAGAGGTAGGACTATTGGGAAAGTCGATTTTTTCTGCCTGTCTGAAAGCAAAGTTGAAGAGCACAGCCTTTCAGAAGAATATCTTTCACGGATGGCTCGAAAGGGCTCGCACATTGATGGGTACGAGTTTAGCATTGAAGATTGGAACGAGAACCGGGCGGGGGGAAGAGAAGTGTGGCTCCTTGATCCAGACGAGCAAGAGACACTACCGGCGACCCCAGAAGAAATCATACCGACAGCGGTTGACTCTGAGCCACCCGTTCGACAGAAAGCAGACACGAACGACGACATTTCGAACTTATGGTCGTATCTCGTGACGGGAGTGAAGGAATACGACCTTGATGATACAGGTGCTGTTCAAAATCGGCCTCTCTGGTACCGGCCCCCTCGACAAGACCCGACATCAGTACTCGTCGAATTCGCAACTCGTGACGAGGTGAGATTCATTTGGCTTGAGGACCCGGAGATTCGGTACTCGAACAACCTCTATGGATTCTACGATGTCGATTTGACGACAACCGAATTGAAAGCCCTGTTGGCCTATCTGAACAGTAACTACGCCCGTCACGTCGCGCAGACATCTCCCAAGCTCGCCGGAGGGTACTCGAATTTAAGACCGAAACTGATCGAGGATATCCCCGTAGTTGATCCAACCGACCTACCCAGCGACACAGTCGCAGCACTCGCTGAAGCATTCGATGATATGCGGGAAACCGATGGACGGGACGACGAAATCCTTGATCGAATAGATGCAATCCTACGAACCGTTCGGTAACTTTTTCTCAGTCATCTCGATGTTTCCGTCCGCAGATGCGGTCGATCAATTACTGATTCCCTATGCACGCTACTCACCATCTGCGCGCCAGAGGCGTTCCCTCCCTGGCGGTACATGAATTATCCAAAATCGAAGGACGGTGATTCTATACTAGGGAAGCCTCGGTTGTCGTTGGGCCATCACCGTACAACTTTCCCTCTAATACGCGATCGCATCTCTGCGTAGAGTTTGGAATCGTTAAATCACTCCGTATAGTCTTCACGCTTCCGTTGAGGCAAGTTCCCCTTAAGATCAGATACCAAGGTCTCGTTCCGGCGGTACCCACAAATTGAGGGTACTAACTTTGCTGGCCGATAATGATAGAGTTCGAAGGGTGGTGAGGGCAGAGTTTTAAAGGCGAATATTTCATATGCCTCTTTGATCGAATCATGTTCGGCACCGCCCCCGCGAACCACTTTGGCACTTCCCTTAGGGGTGAGTACCATTAGCCGCAGCGATCCTTCTCCCTCCGTCATTTCTGCAAAAGAGGTTAGCACTCTCAATGAACGTCAGCGTCAGGTCTATACTGAGACGCTGTCCAGGTTTGCTGAGTATTTGACTTCCAAAGGGAAAGAACCGAAACGAGAAATCGGGTACGCCGACGGAACTGTAACGGAACGAATATCTCGGTTCCATCGAATGGTGAAATGGGTGTGGAGTACTGAAGAGCAACGCATCGAAATTACTGCGGAATACGGTGATAAGATCAATACCGCTTTAGAAACCGATTCGCTCCGAAGGTTTGACGGAGAGCGCTATGGGAGTGGGACGAAGCGGAAGTTCAACGATGTGTTACGGAACTGGTTCCATTTCCAAGGGGTGGAATGGGAGCCAGAATTCACCTTCTCTGATGACGCCCCACGAAATCAACCAGACCCATTCCGGAAAGATGAGCTCAAACAGATATGGGAAGCATCGCTCACGTACAAATCAATCCCGAGCTACAATAATCTCAGTCCGGACGAGCGGGACCGTTGGAAGGCACACCTCGCGCAAGAATTCGGCATACCAAAGGAGGATGTCCGTCCCGCAGATTGGGATCGCATCAATAACTGCTGGAAGATCCCGTCGTTGATCCGTACCGCTCGGTCCCAAGGGTGGCGGCCCGACCTCGTCGGGAG
>Ga0207733_100859_pt1 | contig 12198 bp, 14 predicted proteins | sample A23P3SouthBayCA_FD_187735 | JGI IMG/M metagenome (GOLD analysis project Ga0207733, IMG submission 187735) | Aerobic enrichment media microbial communities from Eden Landing Ponds, California, USA - A23 P3 (SPAdes) | ecosystem: Environmental > Aquatic > Marine > Unclassified | place: Emeryville... | reverse complement strand
GGGAAGACGAGTGCGACTGTCGCCATTCCCACCGCACCCAGGTAGTAGCCCGCGAGGTTGTCCTGTTCGTACTCGCGGGTGAGCCGGTCGAACAGCCACCACTCCAGGCCGGCGCGGAGTCTGACGAGTTCGAGGCCGAATCCGACGACGACGGCGGCGACGAGGAAGACCTGGAGACGGCGCCAGGTGACGAAATCGAGCAGGACGTACGACAGCGGGACGACGCTCGTGCTCGCGTGGACGACGCGGCGGGCGACCTCGTCGGGGATCGGTGCCTCCGCGGTGACGGCGGTGCTCTTCTTGGTCCCGTCGCCCACGGGCTCGTGGTCGGCGTCAGCGGTCGCCGGTCCGCCACCGTCGTCGGCCATTCACGTCAGAGGTCGGCGAAATCGAGGTCGCCGTCCCGGAGTCGTTCGAGCGTCTCGCCCAGGTCATCGATGTGGACGCGTCGCTGTGCGGTCGTGTCGCGCTCGCGGACGGTGACGGTACCGGGTTCGCCCTCCTCGGGGTCCTCTGCCTCGCCGATGGTCGCGTAGTCGACGGTGACACAGAAGGGGGTGCCGACCTCGTCCTGGCGCCGATACCGCCGGCCGATGGCGCCCGAGTCGTCGTAGGTGACTGCGAGGCCACGCTCGCGCAGGTCCGCGGCGGCTTCCCGGGCGCGGTCGTCGAGGCCGTCGCGGTCCATCAGCGGGAACACGCCGACCGTCGTGGGGGCGACCTCGGGCGGGAGTTCGAGGTAGGTACGTTCCTCGCCGTCGATCTCGTCCTCGCGGTAGGCGTGTTCGAGCACCGTGTACAGCGCCCGGTCGATACCCAGCGACGGCTCGACGACGTGGGGAATGATGTGCTCGCCCGACTCCGTCACTTCCTCGACGGCGAAGTCGGCCTGACTCACCGGAACCTCGTAAGCCTCGCCGTCGACTTCCACCGTGACGGTCGCGTCACCCTCCGGATCGTCCTCGGCGTCGCGGAAGGCGTCGGGATTCCGCTCGGCGAGGTCTTCGAGCGCACTCGCGACGTCGCTCGCCGCACCACCGAATTCGGGACCGAGATAGCTCATGTCCGGATCCACCGTGGGACGCTCGACGGTGACGGGGTCGTCGTACTGTTTGAATATCGTGTAGTCGTCGTCGGAGTGCTCGTGGTGGTTCGAAAGGTCGTAGTCCTCGCGGTAGGCGAAGCCGGCGATCTCGACCCAGTCACCGGTGATGTAGCTCTCGGCGTCCCAGCAGTCGGCGGCGTAGTGGGCGAGTTCGCCGCCGAGGTGCTGGCGGAACCGGAACTGGTCCATGTCGACGCCGATCGACTCGTACCACTCGGTGGCGACGCCCAGGTAGTAGGCGATCCACTCGTCGGTGACGACGCCCTCGTCGACGGCTTCCCGGATCGTCAGCTCGCGGGCCTCGTCGTCCTCGTCCTCTTGCGCGGCCGCGCTGTAGAAGGGCGCGACGACGTCCTCGACAGCCGAGAGGTCGGGTTCGTCCTCTTCGGGGTCGAAGAACAGTTCGAGTTCGGCCTGGGAGAACTCCCGGACTCGCACCAGCGACTTGCGGGGGCTGATCTCGTTACGGTAGGCCCGGCCGATCTGCGTGACGCCGAAGGGTAATTGGTTGCGAGCGTACTCCGCCAGTTGCGGGAACTCGACGAAGATGCCCTGTGCCGTTTCGGGGCGCAGATAGCCCGGCGAGGAGGAACCGGGGCCGATGTTGGTCTCGAACATGAGGTTGAACTCCTCGATGGCCTGGCCGGCCAGGCCCGCGCCACAGACGGGGCAGACGAGTTCGTACTCGGCGATGATCTCGCCGACGCGCTCCGCGCCGAGTGCCTCGGCTTCCTCGTAGTCGGTGTTGTCCTCGACGACGTGGTCGGCCCGGTGGGACTCGCCACAGTCGGGACACTCGACTATCATGTCGTCGAAGCCGTCGAGGTGGCCCGACGCCTCGAAGACTGGTTCGGGCATGATGGTCGGGGCGTCGACCTCCATGTTGCCCTCCTGGACGGTGAAGCGGTCGCGCCAGGTGTCCTCGATGTTGTCCTTGAGGCTGGCGCCCTGGGGGCCGAACGTGTAGAAGCCGGAGACGCCGCCGTAGGCGCCGGCAGTCTGGACGAAGAAGCCGCGACGCTTGGCCAGTTCCGTCAGCTCACTCATACCAGCGCCTCCAACAGGTTCATGTCGCGGACGACGCCCTCGAGTTCGTCGCCCGAGACCAGCGGGATCTGCTCGATGTCGTACTCGATCATCTGCTGGGCGACCTCCTGAACGGTGCGGCGGCCGCTGACGGTCACCAGGTCCGCGGTCATGAACTCGGAGACGGGGCCGGTCGGGAGTTCGACGTTCCGGGTGGGCATGTAGCTGTTGCCGACGGTCCGGACGCTCTCCCACTTCCACTCGTCGTCGTCGCTGGCGATGCTCCCCCCAGTATCCTCCTCGCCTTCGACGACGCGCGCGACGTCGATGACGTCGACTTCGGTGAGCATCCCGACGTGGTCACCGTCGTCGCCCAGCACCACGGCGTAGGGGATGTCGGCGTGGGAGAGTTCGCGCTCGGCGACCGTGAGCGGCGTGCCCTGGTAGACGCAGTTGATCGCGCGGCGGGCCAGGTCCCCGACCGGAACGTCACCCTCCACGTCGCCAGCGGCGATAGCTCTCACGACGTCGGTGATGGTGACGATCCCTTCGAGGTGGCCGTCGACGACGGGGACGCGCCGGGCGCCCTCGGTGAGCATCAGTTCCGCGAGCGCCTCGATGCTCGCGTCGCTCTCGACCGTGGGGACCTCTTCGACGAGCATCGCGAGCTGGTCCTCGTCGGGGTTGTCGATCAGGTCGGTCCGGGTTATCAGGCCCCGGAACTGCTCGCCCTCGTCGGTCTCTTTGACGACTGGGACCGACGAGAACGCCCGTTCCTGGAGGTACTCGAGGACGTCGTCGCGGGTACCCGGAAGTTCGACGGTGACGAGGTCCTCGCGGGGCGTCATGACGTCTGCGACGTTCATAGTGTCGGTCATTCCACCCCGCACACACTAAGACTTTGCACTTTCGCGCTACACCGTGGTTCCCGGTAGCCCACCGGTAACCGGTCGCTACTGTTCGTCACTGGTGGATTCAACCGATCGGACGCTAGTAGGGGACTGATTCACACGTTCGGTTCGGCCGACCCGGCCTCGGTCCAGCGCGCGCTCGGACGCGGACGGATCCGCGGCTGACATTACCCGGTTCGACCGCCGCTGGCCGATCAACGCGACGCACGTCGTGCGTTCGTCTGACGTGTGGCCGACACCGTGGTTTCAATCGCTGAGAATCGTTCCGGCAGGTTTATAGGGGGTTGTTACCTATTCTCACACATGGCGCCGAAGGGTGTTGCCGAAGCTGAGGTGGCAACGGACGCCGAGGTCATGGCCTCGGTTGAGGACGGATCCACCGAGACGTTCGTAATCGCAGATATCAGCCGCGACGACGCCTATCTCACAGCACCGCTCGCGGACGCCGCCTCGCTGCCGGCCTGGCGCTGAGCGCGTCGACCCCTCGGTTTCTCTCGTGCTCTTCCCGTGAGCGGTTGCTCTCGCGAACTCGTGACCGGTCGTCGAAGTTCACCACGGGGTATCTCGGCGTAGAACGAGGCAGTCCAGTCCGCGAGACGCACGTGTCTCCGTACAGTGTGTCGACCGTGTCGTCGGTGTCGACGATGTCTGCTGCGGCGCGGCCAGAAAACAAGGGTTATACCCGCAGACGGGGATGTGACGCGCATGAAGATACTCGTGACGGACCCCATCGCGGAGGCGGGTCTCGAACGACTGCGGGAAGCGGGTCACACGGTCGAGACCGCGTACGATGTCGAGGGCGAGGCACTCCTCGACGCCGTCGCCGACGCGAACGCACTCGTCGTGCGCTCGGGAACCGAGGTCGCGGAGGCGGTCTTCGAGGCCGCGCTCGACCTGGAGATCGTCGGGCGAGCTGGCATCGGTGTCGACAACATCGACATCGACGCTGCCACCGACCACGGGGTCGTCGTCGCCAACGCCCCGCAGGGGAACGTCCGCGCGGCCGCCGAGCACTCGGTCGCGATGGCGTTCGCGACGGCACGCTCTATCCCGCAGGCCCACCAGCGCCTGCGCGACGGCGAGTGGGCCAAGGGCGACTTCCTCGGGACGGAACTCAACGGCAAGACGCTGGGTGTCGTCGGCTTCGGCCGCGTCGGCCAGGAGGTCGGCAAGCGCCTGTCGAGTCTCGGGATGGATCTGGTCACCTACGACCCCTACATCAGCGAGGAGCGCGCCGACCAGTTCGGTGCCGACCTCGTCGAATCGCTCGACGAGTGTCTCTCGCGGGCGGACTTCATCACCGTCCACACCCCCCTGACCGACGAAACCGAGAACATGATCGGCGAGGAGGAACTCGCCCAGCTGGAGGGGGGCTACGTCGTCAACTGCGCCCGTGGCGGTATCATCGACGAACCCGCACTCGCCGAGGCGGTCGAGGACGGCATCCTCAAAGGCGCCGCGGTGGACGTCTTCGCCGAGGAACCCGTCGACCCCGACAATCCGCTTCTGGATGTCGACGACGTCATCGTCACGCCCCACCTGGGTGCCTCGACGGAGGCCGCCCAGGAGAACGTCGCCACCTCGACGGCCGACCAGATCCTCGCCGCCTTCGCCGGCGAACCGGTCGTCAACGCCCTGAACGCTCCGTCGGTCGACGAGTCCGTGTTCCGGCAGATCCGCCCCTATCTCGACCTCGCCGAGACCGCCGGAACCATCGCGGTCCAGCTCTTCGAGGGTCGCGTCTCCGAGGTCGAGGTCGTCTACGCGGGCGAGGTCGCCGAACTGGACGTCGACCTCGTCACTGCGAGCGCGCTCCAGGGCGTGTTCGAACCGCTCGTTGGCTCGGTGAACCCGGTCAACGCACCCACCGTCGCCGAGAACCGCGGCGTCGACGTGACCGAATCGAAGACCCGCCAGTCAGAGGACTTCCAGAGTCTCGTGACCGTCCGCGTGACCGACGGCGACGAGGAGATCGCCGTCAGCGGGACGGAGTTCGCGGGCGGCGAGGCACGCATCGTTCGCATCGACGGCTACCGCGTCGACGCGGTCCCGAGCGGGCACATGCTCGTCGCGCGCAACGAGGACGTCCCTGGCGTCATCGGCTTCATCGGCACCGTTCTGGGCGAGTCCGACGTCAACATCGCGGGGATGTTCAACGGCCGCGGGACCATCGGCGGCGAGGCGCTGACCGTCTACAACCTGGACGACCCCGTCCCGCAGTCGGTGCTCGACGAACTCCACGCCGACGAGCGGATCATCAAGACGACCTACATCTCGCTCAACGGCGCCGAGTAGCCGGCGCCGGCGCTGTCGCTTCGTTTCGTCCCGTGTCGCTCCCGAGCGACGGCCTCAGTTTCTCAGAACAGTGAGCGGACGCCTTCGAGCGCCCGTTCCGTCGCCGACGAGTCGGCCGACTGGTCGTCGGTCGGTGTCGCCGGTCGTCCCCCATCGGTGTACAGTTCGTCGGTCGGCGGCTGGCGGTCGAGGAGCCTCTCGTAGCGGTCGATGACGTGCTGTCGGTCGCGCTCCGCGCGCTCGGCCCGGGACTGTTCGGCGTCGAGTCTGGCCCGGAGCAGGGCTATCTGCCAGCGGTAGAGCGCGTTCGGCGTCGTCTCGACCGACCGGGCTGCCGTCCCACGGTCGGTGCGTGCATGGACCGGCGCTCCCGCGAGCGGGTCGGGGTCGCCGGCCACGTCGTCGTGTGGCATGCCTTCACACGTTCGTGTCATCGGGTCAAAAAGGCCGGGCAGACGCGCGTCTGACTGCCCGCTTTCCGTGGGTTTTCGTTCTGTCGTCAGTCGTCCGGGGTTCGTTCGGTCGTCAGCCCCTTGCCGCCCCGTGCCAGCTGTCGACCTTCTCCGCGAGGAAGTCGTGGACCGCCTCCGGTGGCTCGGCGAACCACCGCGCTTCGACGACCTCGTCGTCACCGATCTCGATCGTCGTGTCGGTCGACTCGGCGTCTTCGCTCGCGGGTTCGCCCTCGAACCAGACCGTGAGCATGTCGAAGCGCCGTTCCGGATTCACCTCGTGGACGACGGTTTTCCGACGCGCCCGGTAGACGCCCGTGAGTCGCACCTCGACGCCGGTTTCCTCGCGGACTTCCCGGCGGGCGGTCTCGTCGAGCGTCTCGCCCGGTTCGTGACCGCCCCCCGGCGTGCCCCACCGCTCGGATCCAGCCTCGTGGCGGATGAGGAGAGCGCGGCCGTCGGCGTCTGTGACCCACGCGCCCGCGTCGCCGATCCAGCCGTTCGCCGCGCGCTCGACTCCCAGGGCGAAGTAGTCGGAGTCGTTCGTGACGGTCTCCTCTATCACCGGGAACTGGCCGTATTCGGATTCGAGGCGGTCGAGGCGCCGTCGTACCTCCTCGCGGGTCCGTTCCTCGACGGTCATGGCGTTCTCGTGGTCTCCTTTCTGGGCTTCGCGTATCGGTCTTGTGTGGTTCTGTCGGTGGTGTCAGTCGGGTTCAGAGTGGGGATTCCTGGTTTTCTCGGTCGAGATCGCGTGATCGCAGTGGTAATCTCGCCTTGAAAGCCCTCGAAACGCTCGCTAGCTGGTGACGCAACCGCACTTGACGCAGTGTGATGAAAGCCTTTGGGCCGCTCGCGGTCGCTCAGCGACATATTCGCGCTCTCAGCGCCGCCCGCGCGAATAGGGGTCGCTGAGACGACTCGGTTCGCTTCGCTCACCGCGAGCACGTCGAGGGCTTCCATCGCACGATCGTGAGTGCGGTCACGCAGACTCGGGATTCGCTCGCTGTTGTCTGCCTCACACCTCCCCAACCTCTTGGGCTTCTCGGCTCGCTCCCTGTGGTCGCTCGCCTGCGATGCTCGTCCACCGTCAGAGCAAGCTCTGACGAGCCTTCGTTCGCTCCGCTCACGAAGACCTCGCACGATACGTCTCGCGGCCCTCACGGGTTTCGGGCACGACTCGACGGCGCGCGCCACGGTGGCTGTGTCATTTTCTGCGATCACGGAGAATTCGGAGTTGGTTCCGACCCGCCGAAGGTTTAAATCCGAAACTGCCCCACCTTCGAACGAGATGTCGACACAGCGAGTCGCGGGGATCGTGCCGGGTGACGAGTCCGAGATCCACGACGAACCACACGTCTCGGACTCACGTATCACCGTCCGGTATCTCCAGCGACAGGTCGAAGACCGCGGACTCGCGCCGGCGGAGGTGGCCGACCGTCACGGCCTCGATGTCGGGGACGTGTACGCCGCGCTTACGTACTATCACCGCAACCCCGAAGAGATGGACCGCGTCGAAGACCGTCGTGCAGACCTCGCCGCGGAGGCCGCCGAGCGGACGACGCTGACACCGCCCGACGACCGGTAGGAATGGCGTATCGCCTGCTACTCGACGAGAACCTCGAACACGAAGTTCTCACACGCCTCGACGACCGTCACGATGTCCAGCACGTCGATTTCGTAAGCGAACTCGGGAAAGGGACCAGCGACGAGGCGCTCGCACGGTACTCGATCGAGACAGACCGGACGATCGTGACCTACGACGACGATTTCGTTGACGAAATATCTCCGGAGCAGTACCGGGCAGTCCTCTTTTTCGAGGACGATACACTTCCAGCGCGAGATATCGCGGCCGTTGTCGATGCTATGTCGGCGGTGTATCCACACGACCAGGTCGAGAATCTACAGAAGGTCGGGCGTGAGTGGCTTTGATACCGGAATTCTTGGGGATAGAACCTATTTCTCTTCGAATCGCGCGACGAACCCGCCGTTGGGCGCCACGACGATGTCCAGCGCCTCCTGACCGGTCACCGTCCACGCCTCCGTTTCGAGTCCATCGTTACCGTCGTCGCGAACTACGTGAGCGGTCCACTCACCCTCCGGGAGGAACGAGCAGTCTGCCGTCACGATTCGCTGTGGGCCCGCCGTGATCGAACCCAGGAACCACTCGCTATCACCAGTAGCGTCGCCGTCGCCGTCCCCGTCGCTATCGCCATCGCTATCTCCGTCGGCGTCGCGGTCGTCGCGGACGCGCCGGGCGATCGTCGCTTCGGTGCCGGGGTGGCCGCCGACGAAGCGGGTTTCGGCCCACGCCGCGGGGACGGTTTCGAGGAACGATTCGGCGGCGGGGCGGGCGGCGTACTCGTCGATGCCGTCCGCGAAGTGCTGGAGGGCGGACTCGTAGACGACAGAGAGCGCGAGTTCGTGGCCCGCCGAGGTGTGCCGGGAATCGGCGGAGAACGTGACCGGCGTGTAGTCCATCGGGCCGACGACGTTGCGAGTGTAGGGGAGCGTGCAGTTGTGCTCGGCCGAGAGCGTGCTCCACTTGTAGTACTCGGCGCCCATGACGCCCTCGTAGGTCATCACGTGGGGGTACCGGCGCTGGAGCCCCGTCGGGACGACCGACCCGTGAAAGTTGACGAGGAGTTCGTACTCCGCGGCGTCTTCGGCGAGGCGGTCGTAGAAGGCGAGGCGGCCCTGGTCGTCGTGGTCCATGAAGTCGACCTTGACGCCGGCGACGTCCCACCCGCTCCAGGTCGCGAGGCGCTCGGCGCGGTCGCTCTCGGTGTTCAGGTCCGTCCAGTGAGCCCACAGGAACAGGTCCACGTCACGCTCCTGGGCATACTCGACGAGTGCCGGGACTTCCTCGGCGCGGCGCTGCCAGCCGTCGTCGACGAGGACGTACTCCCAGCCCCGCTCGGCGGCGTAGTCGATGTACTCGCGCTGGCGGTCGAAGTCGTCGGGGCTGTCGGATTCGGACCACCACGACCACGCGACGCGACCGGGGTCGACCCAGGAGTCGTCGGTCTCGGCCGCCCCGACGAGGTCGGTCACGAGCGTCGACTCCACGAGCGTCTCGAGGTCACCCACCACGGCCACGCGCCAGGGCGTCGCGAACGGGTAGTGGGCGTTGACCTGGGTCTCCGGCAGGTCGAAGGTGAACCCGTCCTCGTCGGCGACGAGTCGGGACGCGCCGTAGTCGCCGTCGGCACCCGCTTCGGCGAGCAGGCACCACTGACCGTCCACCTCGAAGAGGCCGGGCGTGCAGAACTCCCCCGAGACCTCCCGCACGGGCTGTTGGCGGGCGCTGGCCTCGTGTGCTTCGTCGAAAGGCGTGAGATACGTCACGGCTTCGCGTGGTATCTCGAACGTCGTGGAATCGCCAGTCGTCAGGTCCCGCCCCTCGCCGGTGACGCGATAGCGGACAGCGACGCCGTCGGTGGCGACCCGGAGATCGACGTGGACGTCACCCGGCGCGTCGGGGTGGGTGAACGTCGCGGTCGTCGCCATCGCGCGGTGCTCGCGCTCGCTCGCCTTGCCGCGGACCATCTCGTAGCTCTCTGCGACTCGTTCGGGGTCGGTGAGTGTCACCTCGCCACCGTCGTGCCACGAAACGCCGTGGAGTTCGAGCATGAGCGAGGAGACCTGCAGATACGAGTCTTCGACGACCGTCGTGCCGTCACGAGCGACGGACAGCGTCGGCCGGTCGGGCGCGAAGTCGGCGACGACACGGCCGTCGGGACCTGTTAGTTCCATACCCGGCGTGACCGCGCGTCGGCGGAAAACCGTTCCGGACGCGCCGGAGAGAAGCGAGGACTGCCGCCGCCCGCTCGACCGCTCGTCCCCTCAGAACGGGTAGGCGAAGTGGAGATACACGAGGACGCCGATGACGAGGGCTGTGCCGACGGCACCCTTCGGGCCCCAGGTCGCGAACCCGAGGACGGCGCCGCCGGCGGAGAGCGCGAGGACCCCGAGTTCGAACCCCCTCTCGCGGACAGTTGCGGACATCACCGGGACTCACTCCGCGAGGTGTTCCAGCACCGCGTCGGTGTCGGCGGGGACGGGCTCGGGCTCGCTGCCGGCCTCGTAGGCCGCATCTGGGTCTTTGAGTAGGTGACCTGTCGTCAGACAGACGACGTCCTCGTCGGCACCGACCTCCCCGGCGTCGCGGAGTTTCCGCAGACCCGCGATAGAAGCCGCAGAGGCAGGTTCGACGCCCACGCCCTCCTCGGCGAGGCTCCGCTGGGCGTCGGTTATCTCCTCGTCGGACACCGCCACTGCAGTCCCGCCCGTCTCGCGGATACCCGGGAGCGCTTTGGGCGCGTTGACGGGGTTGCCGATGCGGATGGCCGTCGCCCGCGTCTCCACCTCGTCCCAGCGGCGGACCTCGTCGTTGCCCTCCCGGATCGCTTCGACCATCGGCGCCGCGCCCTCGGCCTGGACGCCCACGAGTTTCGGCACGTCCTCGGCGTCGATAGCGCCGGCCTTCCGGAGTTCGCGGAAGCACTTGTACAGCGCCGAGGTGTTGCCCGCGTTGCCCACGGGCAGGACGATCCGGTCGGGATAGGTCCCCTCGTCGGCGAAAAAGCGCTCCATGATCTCCAGGCCGATGGTCTTCTGGCCCTCCAGGCGGAACGGGTTCAGCGAGTTGAGCAGGTACACCTCGCCACGCGCAGCGAGGTCCTGAACGATGTCGAGACAGCGGTCGAAGTTGCCGTCGACTTCGAGAATGCGGGCGCCGTGGAGGCTGGCCTGGGCGACCTTCCCCGCCGCGACCTTCCCGGCGGGGAGGAGCACAAGCGTCTCCATGCCGCCGCGGGCGCCGTAGGCCGCCAGCGCCGCGGACGTGTTCCCCGTCGAGGCACAGGCCAACCGGCCGACGCCGACTTCCTTCGCGACTCGCACGCCGACTGTCATCCCGCGGTCTTTGAACGACCCCGTCGGGTTCATCCCCTCGTGTTTCACCCGCAGGTTCGCGACGCCGACCTCCTCCTCCAATCGGGGGACGTAGTGCAGCGGCGTCCCGCCCTCGGGCAGTGAGACGCCGGCATCGAAGGGAAGCGCTTCGCTGTAGCGCCAGACGCCGTAGCCGTCGTTCTCGGGGCCACCGACGCAGTCGAAGTCCTCCCACGTCGGCAGGTCGGCGTATCGGACTTCCAGCAGGCCGTCGCAGTCGTCACAGGTGTAGCGGACGGCGTCGAACGGGGCGAACGTCGCTCCGCACTCGATGCAGGTCAGCCAGACGCCGTCGTCCGCAGCGTCGGGAACGGGTTCGTCCAGGTCGAGGTGCGCGCTCATTGTCCGACTTCTCGGCGCGCCAGGGAAAAAGCGGCGTGGTTTGCGTGGCCCGGCGAACGGGTCGCCTGGCGAGACCCTCCCCGACGAAGGTTTATCCGGGAGTGGGCGACCAACCGGCGGCGTGCGCTGACTCTCGCCGCGAAGCGGTCCGTGGTCGTACGGCACGCCGCTTCGCGCTCGACGACTGTGCCGTCTGTTCGCCCACGCGAGTCCGCTATTCGGTCCGTTCGGTGAATCTCGGCCAGGTCAGACGTCGTCTTCGCCGAACTCGTCGATACGGCCGTGGACGTAGGCGGCCCACTCGTCCAGGGTCTCGTGCATCAGCTCGCGGGCCTCGGGCAGCGGCGTCGCGGCGTACTGGTAGACGTGGCCGCCACCGTCGAGGAGCCGTCGCTCGCGCTCGGCCAGACCCTTCTCGCGAAGCGTCGACAGCGAGCGGTTGACGTTGCTGCGGTCGCGATCGAGTTCGTCGGCGAGTTCCTCGACGGTGCTGCCGGGGGTGTCGAGCAGCGTCAGATAGGTGCGCACCTCGTGGTCCTGGATGCCGAACACGCAGGCGAGGACGTCCGCGAACGTCGGTTCCTCGTCGAGCATGAGTTCGCGAAACCGCCGCGGCGATGGGTCCGCCTCGACCATTGTGACCGCCGGTTAGGACGCCCGACGCATAAACGGGTACGTTACCTGCACCTCGCCGGGTTTCGAGGGTGTTACCGACCGCCGGGTCCGTCGCACTGACCGCTCGTCCGACTACCGGCCGTAGCCCTGGTTCTCCAGGCAGGTCCGCATCTCCGCCTCGTCGTCGTGTCTGTGCAGGCGTGTCGGCGTGTCACAGTAGAAGGTCTCGCCGTCCCAGCGGAGCGTCACCTCGTGTTCCGAGCCGAGAAACTCCGTGCGGACGACGACGCGCCGTTCCTCTTTGAGCGTCGCCAGCAGCTCGTCGGCGTCCAGCTCGCCGGCGTCGACGAACAGCGGGTCGGTCATCACGCCCGTCTACTCGTGGCCCGGTCTTCAGTGTTCGTCCCGTGGGGTGGGAATCCCGTCCGGCCGGAGCGCTTCTCACCCCAGTACACCGGAGAGCCCCACGCCGAACACCACGGCGTTGTAGACGACG
>Ga0207733_100855_pt1 | contig 12239 bp, 10 predicted proteins | sample A23P3SouthBayCA_FD_187735 | JGI IMG/M metagenome (GOLD analysis project Ga0207733, IMG submission 187735) | Aerobic enrichment media microbial communities from Eden Landing Ponds, California, USA - A23 P3 (SPAdes) | ecosystem: Environmental > Aquatic > Marine > Unclassified | place: Emeryville... | reverse complement strand
GGCGTGTTCGGCGTCGGTCTGCTGGTCGGTGCGTACCGGCAACTCTCGGATGACGACGGGGCGACCGAAGCCGATCCGTCCGCGACGACGCTCTGAGCCGACAGGGCGCCGACGGCCCGTCCCGCCGCTGCTACATTTAAGTCGTCGTCGACCGAACGTCCACACAGACGCGGCTCTCGCCGCGGGAAACCAACCATGGGACTCATCGACATCTTCGCCGACACACCGGACACGGACGACGACGTGATCGAAATCGAAATCCAGGACGCGGACGAGGACGGTGGCGGCCGGAGCACGCTCCGGACCCTCCTCGTGCTCGCGGTCGTCGCGGCCCTCGCGTACGGCGTCTACCGCCTCGTGCGCTCCGACTCCGAGGAGTTCACCCACATCGAACTCGAAGGGAACCCGGACTCGGAGTCCGAAGCGACGCCCTGAGGCGTCGCCGCCGCTTCGTTCCTATTCCTGGGCCCACTCTGGTGGGTTTCTCATCCATTCGACCGTCCGCTCGGGGCGTGACCCGGAACTCGTCCATCGGAGCGTCGCGTCGCGTATGTCATCGGGGGCTTCGAAGACGATCCACCCCACCATCCGTTCGGTCGGTGCAAGGCTTCCGCCAACGGGCCCTGCGTAGAGGTCACCGGACGGTGAAGCGAGCGACTGCCCTTGTGAACTCGGGACGAGCGGCGAGAAGCGCTTGGATCCGGACTCCAGAGTGAACGAATCAAGGTGGCCCTCACGAATCGAGTCGTCAGTGAGGTTCTCAATCTCGATTTCGTACATGAGATAGTGGAACCCATCGGCAGCCTCCTGGCGCAGGTTCGGGTCCGAGGACAGCCAAATGCTATCCCGCGCTGTGAACTCTCTGGTGCCGAGTCGAAGGTCGCCCCAGAGCGTGATTTCCGCCTCGCGCCTCAGGACTGGAACGTGAGTGTTCACTTCTGAGGTGACAAACGGTTCGACGCGAAACCGGGTTTCTCCGGGATCTCCGGCGTCGTACGACCAGGAGAAGGTTTTGTTTCGATGAGCGGGCATGAACGCCTCGAAGCGGTCGATTACCTCCCAGTCGCCGTCGGAGATCTCGCGTTTGACGAGCGCACGGAACGTGCCGCCGGACTCGCCGCCGTTGACCACCGAGACGGATGCATCCCAGGAGTCCCAGGCTGGGACAGTCCCCGGAATGGACCGGTCAAACACCTCGAACTGAGCGGGGTCTTGAATCCGTTGTCGCTGTCGTTCCGGGAGGGAAAACACGACATCGTCAGTGCCGTCCCCGTTCAGGTCCAGACCGAGGCCATCGGGGTCGCCAGTTCTGATTTCGAACCCGAGCCATCCAGTGGCCGTTTCCCCTTCCGACAGTTGATCCGGAACCGCCTCGTGATACCGTGGCGTGTGCGTCGTGTTCGCGCTGAGATTCCCGGCAACTGGCTGGGAGTTAAACGTGAACTGATCAGGTCGTGGGGGAGTCACCGACCCGGATCGCGCCCCCACCTCGACCCGTGCGAAAGCGAATACGGTCCCGTCGTCGGCTTCCATGACGACGTCGCGACTGCCAGCGACCGCGAAGAGTAATCGGTCGACCGTGATCTTTCGGAGCGTAATCGTCAGACCCTCCCCGAGAGCAACTGACTCGCCCATCGCAGGTGTCGCGGGCGACACCTCGACCGACTCGGCAACGTTTAACTCGGGGACCTGGATTCGATACGTGCCGGCGTAGCGCGGAACGTAGTTCAGATTGACCGGTGAGTCATTCCCCGGTTCCACCGTTCCCAAGCTGACCGGAATCGTCGCTTCCGCGTTCACGTCCGTCCCCGATACGGTTGCGTTTGTCCGCAGTTCTGACCCCGCATCACCGACGTTGGCGACTAAAAAATTGAGGCGGGCGGGGTTGCCGACGGTCGTTGCATTCGGCCGCGTCAGGTTCCGAACTTCAAACTCTGCTTCAGGGGCCGGAGTAGGCGTTGGAGTCGGTGTGGCCGTCTCGGTTCGGGTGTCAGTGGCCGTGGAGGGCTGGGTGGTGGGTGAGGACTCTGTCGCCGGGGCTGGATCCTCCGACGCCGAACAACCGGTGACGAAGAACGTCCCCAACGCGAGATATTCACGGCGGCGCATACATGTCAATCATCCACCCTGTAAAAGAAAGTTTACTTTGCCGGTCCGGCGAGTAAATGCACGTGCAGTTCTACACGGACCTCGGTGCGGCCCTCCTGGGGTGCGACGATGTCTTCGTCTTCGCCGGAGACCCGCTCTCCCAGCCGGACCTCGTCACCGGTGGCTCGTAGCACCCGGTCCGGGTCGTCCGGCAGTAATCCGAAGCCCTTTCCCGATCACGGCCGTTCGCTTCCCCGATGAACACGCTGCTGTGGGTGCTCGCCGGGCTCGTCGCGTACTCGGCGCTCGCGCTCTTCCTGCAGACGCGGGGGGTCCTGCCCGACAGCGTCCAGATCCAGGGCCCCATCACGACCGTCCACACGAAGCGCGGCCGGGCGTTTCTGAACTGGCTCGCGACACCCAGACGGTTCTGGCGCGCCTGGAGCAACGTCGGCGTCGGCGTCGCCCTCGTGGTGATGGTCGGCACCTTCCTGCTGTTGCTCGTCCAGGGCGTGACGATCCTGCGGAATCCCCCGCAGCCGACCGTCGTGAACCAGCCGCGGAACTTCCTGGTGATCCCCGGGCTCAACGACTTCCTCCCCGCGTCGGTCGCCCCCGAGATCCTCTTTGGCCTGCTCGTTGGCCTGGTGATCCACGAGGGCGGCCACGGGCTGCTGTGTCGCGTCGAGAACATCGACATCGAGTCGATGGGGCTGGTCTTTCTCACCATCTTGCCGGTCGGCGCGTTCGTCGAACCGGACGAGGAGAGCCAGCGCGAGGCCGACCGCGGGGGGAAAACGCGGATGTTCGCCGCTGGCGTCACCAACAACTTCGCGATCACCATCGTCGCCTTCGTCCTGCTCTTTGGCCCGGTGATCGGCGCCATCGGCGTCGCCCCCGGCGTCGCCATCGAGGACTCCTACCGCGGGTCGCCCGCCGCCGCGGCCGGCATCGGCGCGGGCGACCGCATCACCGCCGTCGGGGGCGAGTCGGTCGGAAGCGAGGCCGACCTCGACGCGGCGCTGCTCGACGCCGCCGACCGCGACGTCGCCGTGACCGTCGACGACGGCTCCGGCCCGCGGGAGGTCACCGTCTCCCGGTCGCTGATCATCGCGGGGTCGATCGGCGGCAACCCCGCGAATCTGACCGCCGACCCGGAGGGGGAGCCGATCCGCGTGACCGCCGTCAACGGCACGCCGGTCGACACCCGCGCCGACTTCCGGGCCGCCACCGCCGACCGCACGTTCGCGCGCATCGACACCTCGGAAGGCGAGCGCGTCATCCCCGTCGGCGCGTACGTCGCCCGCGTCATCGCGGACCGCCCCCTCGACGACGGGGGGGCGACGGCGGGCGAACCGCTGATCGTCACGCAGGTCGGCGACGCCCGGATCACCTCCGAGGCCGACCTCGACCGCGAACTGTCGCGGCTGGGGGCCGGCGACACCGTCGACGTGCGGGCCTGGGTCGACGGCGAGTTAGAGACCTACCGGGTCGACCTGGAGGCCGACGACGACGGCGAGGGCGCCTTCCTCGGGGTGTCGCTGTTCCCGGGGACGAGCGGGCTGGTGCTGACTGACTTCGGCGTCCAGTCATACCCCGCCGGGACCTACCTCGAACTGCTCGGCGGCGACGGCGGCTCCGGGGCGGGGAGCCTCACCGGCGCGGTCGCCGAGTCGCCACTCGGGCTGGTGTACGTGGCGCTGATCCTGCCGCTGGCCGAGGTCGTCCTCGGCATCCCGAACTTCCCGGGCTTTACCTCCGCGGTGACGAACTTCTACGAGGTCGGGGGGGCGCTGTCGGCGATCGGGGGCGGGACGTACGTCCTGGCGAACCTCCTCTTTTGGACGGCGTGGATCAACCTCCAGCTCGGACTGTTCAACTGCATCCCGGGCTACCCGCTCGACGGCGGGCGGATCCTGCGGACCGGGACCGAGGCGGTCGTCTCCAGACTCCCCGTCGACCGTCCCTACGCCCTGGTTCGCACGATCACGACGAGCGTCGGCCTCGCGATGCTCGCCTCGCTGCTCGTGTTGATCTTCGGGCCGACCCTGCTGGGCGGCTGACCGACAGCCGGCAGAACGCCCGTCGAGAGGGGGCTTTTTTCCCCCACAGAACCAGGTAGGGTGTATGGTCTCGCTGGATCCCCGCGTCCGGTCGCTACTCGTCGCCGTCGGCATCGCGGTGGTCGGGCTGGTCGTCGGCCTCGGCATCCTGCTCGGGGTTGGGCTGGCCGCCGCCGGCGCCGGCGTCGAGTTCACGCCGACCGTGTTGATCGTGCTCTCGCTCGCCTCCTTCCAGGGGGTGGCCTTCGGTGGGGTCGCCCTGCTGTATCTGCGCTACCGCGGCGTCGACCTCGACTACGTCGGCGCCCGGCTCCCCACCGGCCGCGAACTGCTGTTTGCCGTCGCCGGCTACGTCGGTGCCTTCGGCGCCGTCATCGTGATCGGCACCATCGTCGGCTTGCTCGGCGTCGAGACGGGGACGAACCAGGCCGCCGAACTCGGCCGCCAGTCCCCCGAGACGCTGTTGTTGCTCGTTCCCGCCTCGTTCCTGCTCATCGGCCCCGGCGAGGAACTGCTGTACCGCGGGGTGGTCCAGAACCGGCTCCGGGAGACGTTCCCCCCGGTTCCGGGCATCGTGCTCGCCAGCGCCATCTTCGCCGCGATCCACTTCGTCGCCCTGACCGGCGGGGCCAGCGCCCGGCTGGTGACGGTCGGCATCCTCTTTTTCCCGAGCCTGGTCTTTGGCACCCTCTACGAGCTCACCGGCAACATCACCGTTCCCGCCCTCGTCCACGGCGCCTACAACGCGACGCTGTTTACCCTGCTGTACATCGCGCTTCAGTACGCCGATATGGCGGGCGAGACGCCGACGCCCGGCCTGCTCGCCGCGGTCGGACTCTGACCGGCGACGTCCGCCATCGCCGCCGCGTGCAGGGCGACGCGACCGGTCACCGCCGAACGCAATCCTTACCGCACCGCCCCGGATACCCCAGGGCATGCGAGACGCCTTCGAGCTCCGGACCGCGGACGCCGCCGGCCGCATCGGTGAGCTGACGGTGCCGCGGGCGGGCGTCACCGTCGAGACGCCGGCGCTCATGCCGGTCGTCAACCCGAACATCCGGACGATCGACCCGGCGCGGCTCCCGGAGTTCGGCGCCGAGATCTGCATCACCAACTCCTACATCATCCGCGAGACCGACGGGCTCCGCGAGGAGGCCCTCGACCGCGGGCTGCACGACCTGCTCGGGTTCGACGGCGCCATCGTCACCGACTCGGGCTCGTTTCAGCTCGCCGAGTACGGCGACGTCGACGTGACGACCCGGGAGATCCTCCGCTTTCAACGCGACGTCGGATCGGACGTCGGCACGCCGGTCGACATCCCGACGCCGCCGGACGTCGACCGCGAGCGCGCCGAGGCCGACCTCGACCGGACGGAAACGGCGCTGTCCGACGCCGCCGGCGTCGACGTCGGCGACATGCTCGTCAACGCCCCGGTCCAGGGGTCGACGTTCCCGGACCTCCGCGAGCGCGCCGGCCGGGCGGCGGCCGCGACGGACCTCGACGTGTTCCCGGTCGGGGCGGTCGTCCCGCTGATGAACGCCTACCGCTACGCCGACGTGGTCGACGCCGTCGCCGCCGCAAAGCGCGGGCTGGATGCCGACTGCCCCGTCCACCTGTTCGGCGCCGGTCACCCGATGACCTTCGCGCTGGCGGCCGCGCTTGGCTGTGACCTGTTCGACTCGGCGGCCTACGCCATCTACGCCCGCGACGACCGCTATCTCACCGTCCGGGGTACCGAGGCCCTCGACGATCTGGAGTACCTCCCCTGTTCGTGCCCGGTGTGTGCCGACCACGGCGCCGACGGCCTCCGGGCGCTCGGCGACGACGAGCGCGAGCGCCGCCTCGCCGAGCACAACCTCCACGTCTCCTTCGAGGAACTCCGCCGGATCAAACAGGCGATCCGCGCGGGCGACCTGCTCGAACTCGTCGAGGCCCGGGCCCGCGGCCACCCGGCGCTGCTGGACGGCTACCGCGCGCTGCTGGATCACGTCGACCAGCTCGAACGCGCCGACCGCGCCTCGAAGGGCACCTTCTTCCACCTCTCGGGGGAGTCCGCGCGCCGCCCGGAGGTCCGGCGCCACCACGACCGCCTCGACCGGCTCCCGGTCCCCGACGGCGACGTGTTGCTCACCGAGGGCGGCGTCCCCTCGGACGACCGCTACGACGCGACCTGGCGGGTCGTCCCGCCCTTCGGCCCGTTCCCGCGGGCGCTCTCGGAGTCGTACCCGCTCACCGCGGAGGTCCCCGAGCGGACCGACCGGGCCGCCGAGGAGGCCGCCGCCCGCGGGGTTGCAAGCCTCGTCGCCGCGAACCCCGGGACTGCGTTCACCCTCGCCCACCGCGGCTGGACCGAGCGGGCGCTGGCGCTGGTCCCCGACGGCGTCGCGGTGGAGTCGCTCTCGACGGTCGAAGCGGGCGACCGCGACGGTGATCAGGGCGTCGCGTCCGACGACCGCGACGGTGACCAGGGCGTCGCGTCCCGCGGCGACACCGACACCGACCCCTGAGTCACTCGTCGTCGACGGCCGGCATCCGATCGGAGTAGTCCCAGGAGTACAGCTTCTCGGGGCGGATTCGGACCCGAACCTCCTCGCGGTCGGGCGAGAGTAGCCACCGTGCCAGGTCGGAGTCGGTGTCGCCGAGGTAGCGCTCGATCAGGTCCCGCAGCGTCTCGGTCGCGCCCTCGCGCTCGACGACCGCGCTCCCCCGGCCCCTGACGCCGCGGTACGGCGGCCGGTTCGTCGACACCTCGAAGGCGACCCCGGGATCGGCACGGAGATACCGGACCACGTCGGCGTCGGCGGCGGTGGCACAGTGGAGTTCGGCGGCGTCGCCATCGCCGTCGCCGTCGCGGTACCGGAACCACAGCGAGAGCATCCACAGGTTCCCCTGGGGCGTCCGACAGGCGATCCGTATCGGGACGGCGGTGTCGGTGAGAAACGAGGCGACCGCCCCGGGGTCCCAGGCGCCGGTGTACTCGACCATGGGGTGCCGTACGGTCCGTCGCCGCATAGTTCTCCGTGCTGGCTGTCAGGGGACGGAAACTGGCCCCGGCGTCACACGACGCCGAGTGCGACCAGGACGACGTAGGAGTAGACGTTGTTGGCGAGGTGCAACAGCCAGGCCCCGGTGAGGTTGTTGAACTTTAGCCGGAGCGCGGTGGGGAAGATCGCCCACCCAGCGATCGCCAGCACGCCCGCGGGACCGAGCGAGACGAGGTGGACGGCGGCGAACAGGAGCACGGTGGTCGCACCGGCCGCCGCCGGCGACAGCCCGCGACCGAGGAGGCTCCCGAGCAGCAGGCCCCGGAACAGGATCTCCTCGACGAGGGGCGCGACGACGATCCCGCCGAAGACGACGGCGGCGATCGTGACGGGGTCCGACAGCGAGTAGCCGATCCCGCTCATCGAGAACCCGAACAGTTCGCCGACCGTCGACCCGAGCAGGAAGCCGCCGACGGCGAGGGGGAACGAGACGACGGTCCAGGCGAGTTCGGTTCGGCCCGGGACCTCGAAGGACAGCGTCGCGCGCCACTCGCGGGCGTCGAGCGCGAGGTACACGCCGCCGAGGACGGCGAGCGCCGCGACGCCGTAGGCGGTGTCGACGACCGCCCGACTCACCTCGACGTCCGGCCCGCGGACCCCCACGTACCCCGCGATCAGCGCCGAGGTGAGGGCGATCGGGAGGATGGACGCAAGGACGGCGACTCGGAGCCGGGACGAGAGCGGTTCCGTATCATCGTACAGTGCGCTCCGCGGCAGGGCGACCGCCGAGCGCACGCTCCGGACTGCGGTTCCCATGTGGGCGAGCACAGAGACGTGACAAAAATAGGTACTGTTCGAGGCGCGGAGCGAACGGTTCCGACGAGGTGCCTGGCCCCACATCCGCACAACGAAAACATGGTTAGTCTCGGGCGATCAGGGGAACCTATGACCGACCACTTCGAGGTTCTCTCGCGGGACGGCGCGGCCCGCCTCGGGGAGCTACGACTCGCAGATCCGCTGACGACGCCCACGCTCGTCGACGACGTGGTCGCCGACGCCGGGAGTCTGTGGCCCGCCGACCGCGAGATTCCGGAGGGCGACGACGACCGCCTGACCGTGTTGCCCCACCGGGCGTTCCCTGCCGGCACCGACCCGAGGGTCCAGGAGTCGTTCGTCCCCGACTACCCCGACGTTCCCTTCCCGAGCGCCGCTGTCGTCACCGCCGACACCGCCGAGGCCGTCGCCGAGAGCGGCTGTGACGCCTACGTCCTCTCGACGGCGACGGGCGTCGTCGGCCACGCCAGGGCGTTTCGCGACGAGGTCGTGGCCGTCCGGGAGGCGCTGCCGGCCGACACCGCCCTGTACCTCCCGGGGGTCGCCACCGCGCGCAACGTCGCCCTGCTCGCGTACGCCGGGGTCGACCTCGTCGACGCGAAGCGCGCCCGGATACGGGGCTCGCGGGGGTTCTACCAGACCCCGGATGAGGAGTACTTCCTCGAAGACCTCGACGAACTGCCCTGTGCCTGCCCCGCCTGTCAGGTCGGCCGGGCGGAGTTCGACCGGGCGGCCTGTGCGGAACACAACGTCAACGCGCTCGCGGCCCAACTGCGGACGGTCCGCCGGCGGATCCGCGACGGTCGGCTACGGGATTACGTTGAGGCACAGGCGCGTCACGACCAGTGGCTCACCGCGGCGTTCAGGCGCTTCGATCAGGAGTACGGCTACATCGAGACCCGGACGCCGGTGATCCGCAACGTCGAACTCACCTCCGCGAGCGAGGACACCCTCAACCGGGTCGAGATCCAGCGCTTCGCCGACCGGGTCACCTCGCGGTACCGCAACCGCTTTTCGAACCCGCTCGTGCTGGTGCCGTGTTCGGCCCGCAAGCCCTACAGCGAGTCCCAGTCCCACGGCCAGTTCCGCGACGCGATCCACTGGCGGGCCCACCTCGTCTCGGTCACCTCGCCGATCGGCGTCGTCCCCCAGGAGTTGGAGCTGACCTACCCGGCCCAGCACTACGACTCGGCGGTGACGGGCCACTGGTCCGAGGACGAGGTGTCGTTCGTCTCGCGCGTCCTGGGGCAGTACCTCGACCGGAACGACTACCCGAACGTGATCGCCCACGTCCCGGAGGAGTACCGTCCGATCGTCGAGCGCGCGGCCGAGGGCCGAGACATAGACCCGACGTACACGGTCGTCGACCACCCGACGGCCGACGAGTCGCTCGCGAACCTCCGGGACGCCCTGGACGGGGACCTCAAGTACGGCAAGCGGGAGCGCCACCACAACACCGTGCGGGCCATCGCCGACTATCAGTTCGGCGACGGCGCCGGCGACGACCTGTTCGACGACATCCAGGCGACGGGGCGCTACCCGAAACTCCAGGTCAGGGACGAGGAGGGGGACCAGCTCGCGGCGCTGGTGCCACAGTACGGCGTGCTCTCGCTGACGCTGGCGGGCGCCCGGCAGTGGGTCGAGAGCGACGTGCCGACGCGGCGCGTCGAGATCGACGGCTTCGTCCCCCACGGCTCGGTGCTGGCGCCGGGCGTCGTCGACGCCGACCGGTCGATCCGGGTCGGCGACGAAGTGGTGATCGAGGGCCCGAAGGCCTTCGCCGTGGGCCGCGCGGAGATGCACGGCGCGGAGATGGCCGAGTCGACCCGCGGCATCGCCGTCGAAGTGCGCCACGTCGAGGAGCGCTGAGCCGGATCCGACCCGCTGTGGCACGACGGGGGACCGCCGGCCGCGCACTGGACGGGCGTCCAGTTCGACTCGGCGGGCGACAGGGCTAACAGGTGACCCCCACAGGTCACACCGTATGCCAGAGGAGGGCGGCGAAGCGAGCGGTGCTGACGACGATCGGGAAACCGACGACGGCGGCGCGACCGCCGGTCCGGGGGAGGTTCGGGTCGGCGTCGACGTCGGCGGGACGTTCACCGACCTCGTGACGGTCGTCGACGGCCGCGTCCGGACGGCGAAGACGCCCTCGACGCCGGAGGCGCCGGAGCGGGCGGTCGTGACCGGCCTCGACCGGGTCGCCGACCGCCACGGCGCCCACCCCGAACGGATCGGCTTTCTGGGCCACGGGACGACCGTAGCGACGAACGCCGTCCTCGAAGGGACGTGGGCCGACACCGCGCTCGTCACCACCGAGGGGTTCCGGGACGTCCTGGAGATCGGTCGCCAGGCCCGGCCGGACATCTACGACTTCCAGGCCGAGAAGCCGGCGCCGGTGGTCGAACGCGACCGGCGCTACGAGGTGCCCGGGCGCCTCGACGAGCGCGGGCGCGTGCTCGATCCGCTCGACGAGGACGCGGTGCGGGCGGTCGCGAGCGACCTCCGTGAGGCCGGCGTCGACGCGGTCGCCGTCTCCTTGCTCTTTCCGTTCGAGAACGACGCCCACGAGCGTCGCGTCGCCGAGATCCTCCGGGCGGAACTCGGGGACGACGTCGCGGTGTCCCGCTCCTCGGCCGTGCTGCCGGAGATCCGCGAGTACGAGCGGACGCTGACGACCGCGCTCAACGCCGCCCTGCGCCCGGTGATGGAGGGGTACGTCGGCACGCTCGACGAGGAGGTCCGGGCGACGGGGATCGACGCCCCGCTCCGGATCATGCAGTCCAACGGCGGGGTCATCACCGCCGATGTCGCCCGCACGCGGCCGGTGAACACGCTGCTGTCGGGGCCGGCCGCGGGCGTCCGCGGCGCCGCCCACGTCGCCGGACGGGCGGGATACGACGACCTGCTCACGATGGACATGGGCGGGACGTCCTGTGACGCGTCGCTCGTCGAGGGGGGCGACCCCGTCGTCGCTACGGAGACGACCGTCGGCGACTACCCCGTTTCGGTCCCGTCGATCGACGTCCACACCGTCGGCGCCGGCGGCGGGAGCGTCGCCTGGATCGACGCGGGGGGCGCGCTCAGAGTCGGCCCGCGGTCGGCCGGCGCCGACCCGGGCCCGGTCTGCTACGGCCGCGGCGGCGACCGGCCGACGATCACCGACGCACACCTGGTGCTGGGCCGGATCGACCCCGGGGCGTTGCTCGGCGACGCCCTCGATGCCGACCCGGAGGCGGCCCGTCGCGTCGTGGCACAGGAGTTGGCCGACCCGCTCGGATCCGACCCGCGCGAGGCTGCACAGGGGGTGCTCGACGTCGCGAACGCGAACCTGGAGCGGGCGCTGCGGGTCGTCTCCGTCGAGCGGGGCCACGATCCGCGGCGGTTCACGCTGGTCGCGTTCGGCGGCGCGGGACCGCTGCACGCCCCGGGGATCGCCGCGGCACTTGACGTGCCACGCGTGTTCGTGCCGCGAACCGCCGGGGTGCTGTCGGCGCTCGGTCTGCTGGTCAGCGACGTCGCCTACGACTACTCGACCTCCCGGGTCCGGACGTGGGACGAGGTCGAGGCCGCGGACGTGGCGGAGAGGCTTCGGGAGTTCGAACGCGAGGGGCGCGAGCGCCTCGAAGCGGAGGGGTTCCCGGCCGAGCGGACGGCGTTCGAGCGGTCGATCGACCTCCGCTACGCTGGGCAGTCGTTCGAGCTCACGGTGCCGGTCCCCGGCGACCTCGACGCCGACGGACTGGAGACGGTCGCCGAACGGTTCCACGAGCGCCACCGGCAGCGCTACGGCACCGCCTACGAGGACGAACCGATCGAGCTGGTCACGATCCGCGGTCGCGCCAGGGGGCTGGTCGACCCGCCGGCGCTCGATCCGGAGCGTGCGGACCGGTCGCTCGCGGAGGCACGCCTGGGGACGCGCGAGGTCGTCTACGACGGGACGGTCGACGACACGGCGATATACGAGCGCGCGGCGCTCCCGACCGACGCCACGTTCGAGGGCCCCGCGGTCGTCCAGGGCGACGACAGCACCACGGTCGTCCACCCCGGTCAGCGGGTCGCCGTCGACGACGACGCGAACCTGATCGTGGAGGTGGGAGAATGACCCGGGACGACCCCAGCGACCCGGGGAACGCGAACGGGAGATCGACGCCCGACGTCGACCCCGTCACGCTCGAAGTGGTGCGCAACGCCTGCGTCGCCGTCGCCGAGGAGATGAACGCGACGCTGGTCCGGACCGGCTACTCGCCCAACATCAAGGAGCGGCGGG
>Ga0207733_100853_pt1 | contig 12252 bp, 7 predicted proteins | sample A23P3SouthBayCA_FD_187735 | JGI IMG/M metagenome (GOLD analysis project Ga0207733, IMG submission 187735) | Aerobic enrichment media microbial communities from Eden Landing Ponds, California, USA - A23 P3 (SPAdes) | ecosystem: Environmental > Aquatic > Marine > Unclassified | place: Emeryville, CA... | reverse complement strand
ACGCGCCACTGGCCGAACGGGGAGGAACGACCCGTGAGGCGGGCTCGCGGCGACCATCGGGAGCGGAGTCGCCTGAGCGACCCCTGTCCGCGCGGGCGGTGCTGAGAGCGCGGATATGTCGCTCAGCGACCGCGAGCGCGTCGAGGGCTTCCATCCCACGATCACGACTGCGGTCACGCAGACACCAGGCGGGTCGATCACAACTGTCTGCCTCACACCTCCCCAACCTCTTGCGGTGCTCGTCGATTCGCTTCGCTCACTCCTGCGCTCCTCGTCCCTCGCACGATACGCCTCGCGGCCTCGTTTCACTCGGCACGCTCGACGGCGCGCGCCACGGCGGCTGGTTCGCCGGGCCTCACACTCACAGGACGGTGCCGTGTTTCTTGTCGGGGCGCTCTTTCTCGACGGACTCGTAGAACGCGAAGCGGGCGGCGAGTTCGGTCCGGAGGTCGCTCGGGGTGACGATCTCGTCGATGACGACCTCGCTGGCCATGCGGTGGGCGTCGATGTCCTGTCGGTACTCCTCGCGGAGTTCGGCCTCGCGTTGTGCGCGCTCCTCGGGATCGTCGATCTCGTCGAGTTTGTTCGCGTAGACGGCGTTGATAGCGGCCTCGGGACCCATGATAGCGATCTCGCCGGAGGGGAGCGCGATGGTCGACTCGGGGTCGTAGGCAGGTCCGGACATGGCGTAGATGCCAGCGCCGTAGGCCTTCCGGACGACCACGCACTGCTTTGGCACGGTGGCGGCGGAGGTGGCGTAGATCATCTTCTTGCCCTGTTCGAGGATGCCCTCCTTCTCGACCTGTGACCCGGCCATGAACCCGGGCGTGTCACAGAGATAGAGCAGCGGGACGTTGAACGCGTCACACTTCCAGACGAACTCGGCGGCTTTGGCGGCCGAGTCGGGGAAGATGGCCCCCGCGCGTTTGGCGGGCTGGTTGGCGACGATCCCCACCGGACGGCCGTCGATGCGGGCGAAGGCGGTGACGATCTCCGCGCCGAACTCGGGCTGGAGTTCGAACACCGAGCCGGCGTCGGCGACCCGTTCGATGACCTCGCGGATGTCGTACCCCTCGTTGGGCGACTCGGGGACGACAGAGTCGATCCCGTCCGGGGACTTCTCGGGCGCGGTACCCTCGGTCCGGGGCGGTTGCTCGTCGCTGTTGTCCGGGAGATACGTCATCAGCTGGGCGACCAGGTCGCGGGCGTGCTGTTCGTCCTCCGCGACCAGGTCCGCGGAGCCGGAGTGGCGGGTGTGGACCTCGGGACCACCGAGCTCCTGGAGGTCGATCTCCTCGCCGGTGACCATCTCGACCATCCGCGGGCTGGCGATGGCCATCGCACTCATGCCCTCGACCATCACGGTGAAATCGGCGAAGACCGGCGTGTAGGCCGCGCCGGCGATACTGGGACCGTAGAGGACGCACACCTGGGGGACCCGGCCAGAGAGCATCGAGTGGTTGTAGTAGTACTTCCCGATTCCTTCCCTGTTGGCGAAAAAGCCCCGTTGCTGGTCGATCCGTCCGCCGGAGGAATCCATCAGGTAGAGGACGGGACGGCCGGTCTTGAGGGCGCGCTGTTGCATGCGGAGGAACTTCTCGACGCCGTGTTCGGCCATCGAGCCCGCCTTCACAGTAAAATCGTTGGCCATGAAGTGGACCTCGCGGTCGGCGAACTCGGCTGCGCCGGTGAGCAACCCGTCGGCGGGGAGTCGGTCGTCGGTATCGGCGTCCGGGTCCGGCGAATCGGGGTGCCACCCGTCGAAGTTGGCGAAGCGGCCGTCCTCGAAGAGCAGTCCCGCCGGCGGGTCGACGCTCCCGTGGGCGTCGTCGCCGGTGCCGGCTCCAGGGTCGGTCGTTCCGGGTTCGGGGTCGGTCTCGCCGAACCAGAGTTCGAGCCGGTCGCGGACGAACAGTTTCCCGCGTTCGGCGAGTCGCTCGCGGTACTTCTCGGGCCCGCCCGCGTAGATGTCGGCGATCTCCGCGCGGAGCGCCCGCTCGCGGTCGGTCGGGCCGCCCGTGGCGTCGGTCACACCGCCGGCGTCCCCACCGGTCGTCGCTACACTGTCAGTTCCTCCGGCGTCGCCGCCTCCGCTCGTCGCCGCCTCGCCGGCCGTCTCGTCGGGGTCGTGGACCACTGTGGGCTCGTCAGCGTCGCCGACGTAGACCTCGATCGGGCCACTCCCGGGGCGGTGCTGAGCGAGCGCCGACGCGATGGCCGCCGCCTCCTCGTCGCTCGCGGTCCCGGCGATCCGGACTCTCATGTCCGGGCCCTCGTCCGGCACGACCAAAAGGCGTCCGCCGACGCAGGGTGCAGGTGGCGGGTGTCGCTCGTGTCGGCCCAGGAGCTATCAGGCTTGATACTCTCGGGAGACAGGTTAAGTAGCGGTTCGACTAACCTGGAGTCGATGAACCGGCTGAGTGTGTCCCTTCTCGCGGTTATCGTCGTCGGATCCGTCCTGGGCGGCGTGGCAGCCGCGGGCCCGCTGGCGTCGAGCGACGCGGAGCCGTCGGTGTCGGTCACGGTGAACTCGGAATCGGTCGACGACGGGGGGCGCGTCGAGGTGGGACCCGACCTCGACATCACGGTCTCGGCGGCGGTCGACGAGAGTGCAACCGACGGGACGGCCCTCTCCGAGATCGTCGTCCGGGTCGAGGGCGAGTTCCGGACGAACGTCGACGTCGACGGCACGAGCGCCGAGGAGACGTTCACGCCGGACCTGGACGACGGGAACAGCACGGTCCGGGTGATCGTCACGGACGAGGCGGGCAACGTCAACTCCACGCGGTTTACCGTCGACAGGGACGAGACGCCCCCGTGGGTCTTCCTGCACTCGCCCTACCGGACCCGCCCGTACTACGGGATCAGCGACGGCCGGGCGAACGGGTCGGCGGTCACGCTGGAGGGCACGATCATCGAGGACTCGGCCGTCGAGAAGGTCCGGGTCACCCACGACTACGGCAACGGCGAGGGTGACACGTACGTCCGGCGGGACGTCGGGCACAACTTCTCGATCCCGATGGATCTGGGATACACACGGTCCAACCGGACGGAGACGAACTACTTCGTCCTCACGGCGGTCGACGAGTTCGACAACGTCCGCCGGTACACGTTCGAGATCGACGTCGGCGACGGTGCGGCCCCGACGGTGTCGCCGGAGCACTACGCCGACGAGACGACCGAGGGCTGGGTGTACTTCGCGGGGACGGTCAGCGACGACGTCTGGGTCGAGGAGGCGACGGTCCGTCTCAGACCCGTGGGTGGCTGGGACTCGAACAGGTCCGAGGCACCGAGGGTGGTCAACAGGGAACAGATCGCCAGCCCCCGATCGTACGACTACCGGGGCGGCCGGCGGTCGGTGTCGTTCAACGAGTCGTTTTTCATGGACGGGTACGGCACCTACGAGTTCGTCGTCACGGTGACCGACATCGCGAACCGGACGACCACGCGTACCTACGAGATCACGCGCACGAAAGACGAGGTCGACCCGCGTCCGGAGGTGGTCCTCGACCGTGACCGGACCGTCGCGCTCGACCGCGAGACCCTCTTCGTGAGCGGCGCGTCCCTCGAAGGCACCACACAGCGACTGGTCATCGAGACGCGCGACGCCGCGACCGGGGAGACGGTCGATTACGAACGGGTCCACGACGACGAGTACACCGACCGCGTCGACTTCAGCCGCGAGGTCGGGCTGGGATCGGGGCTGACGGAAGTGATCGTCCGCGCGACCGGGTCCGACGGCGTCGAGGTCGCAGAGCGCTTCTACGTCAACGCCACCTCGCTCGAAGTCTTCGTCGGCAACGACATGAGCGACCCGTGGCCGGCCGTCGCGGTCACGTCGCTGACCGACGAGCGCCCGGGGACCGCGAGTTCGGCCGTGACGGTCAGGCGCGCCCGGGGTGGGGAGACGGTCAGCGTGCCCGGCCACACCGGGGACCTCGTCGCGGGGACGGCGAACGTGACCCTGGAGCGCCTCGACGTCGCGCTCGCCACGGACGGGAACGCCACCGCGACCGTCGCGGTCAGCGAACGAGGCGCCGACACCCTCCGGGGTCCACCCGGCGTGGAGGCTGCGGGGACGGTTCGCATCCAGCACTCGGTGTCCGGCGACCGCGTCGACGGCGTGACGCTCTGGGCCAGTATCGACCCTGCGTACCTCGCGAACGCGGGGCTCGCGGCCGAGGAACTCACCCTCTACCGACTCTCGGATGGCCGGTGGAACGCACTGGAGACCAGCGTCGTCAACGAGACCAGGGAGACGGTCCGCTACCGGGTCGAGTCGCCGGGACTCTCCGTATTCGCCTTCGCTCGCTCGGGCGCGAGCGGCCCGGCGACGGCGGGTGACGGGGCTGGCGCGGGGACGCTCGTCGGACGACCGACCGACCTCTCGGCGATGACGGTGACAGGCGGCCCCGGTGGAGGCTGGACCGTCGACTCGCTCCCCGCTGGCGGGGCGGACAACGGAACGTCGGGAGAGGGATCGAGTGGCGGATCGGCGGGCGAACCCGCCGGCGAGGCACAGATATTCGTCTCGAACGTCACGCTCAACCGGACGCAGGTAGCGGTCAACGAGAGCGTGACCGTCACGGCGACGCTTGCAAACGCCGGTGACGCGGACGGGAGTTACGTGGCCGGCCTCGCGGCGATCCACGAAGTCGACCGCAACCGCACGTCCGTCGCGACGCGAGCGGTACAGGTTCCTGCCGGCGGCCAGGAGACGGTGGAGTTCCGGACGGCCTTCGCCGAGTCGGGCAACCACACTGTCTCGGTCAACGGAACCCGGGCCGGCCCGGTCGTCGTCTCCGGCGGCGGGGGTGGCTTCCTCTCCATCTTCTCGTTCATCCCGGTTCGCCTCGTCGGGCTCGCGCTGGGCGGGTTGTTCGGGCTCGGCGTCGTCCTCACGCTCGTCAGGTTCGTCGTCCGCCGGGTCGGCGGCAGCGGCGAGACGGGCGGGTGAAAACAGCGGGCCTACCAGTTCCGGAACGTCGTCTCGAGCTCCTCGACCAGCGACCCGGTACCGAGATAGATAGGCGAGCGCTCGTGGAGTTCGGCGGGGTCGACGTCGCGCCAGTCGCCCTCACCGGTCGTGGCGGCGCCGCCGGCGGACTCGGTGATCAGTCCCATCGGCGCACACTCGAAGTGATAGCGGAGTTTCCCCTCCGGGGCGTCGCGGAGTTCGGGGTAGGCGAAGAGGCCGCCGTGGGTCAGTACCTGCGAGACGTCGGCGACGAACGCGCCGCCGTAGCGGAGTTTCAACCGGTCGTCCTCCATGTCCTCGGTGGCTGCGGTGACCCGATCGGTCCAGTCCGGCCGGCGCCCGCCCATCCCGTAGACCGTCGGGTCCTCGGGGATGGCGACCTCCTCGTCGAGGATCTCTGCCCCGCTCTCCGTCACGAGGTACTCGGCGGTGCGCTCGTCGTCAGCGACGACCATCGTCGTGTTCGGCCCGTAGAGAACGTACGTCGCCGCGACGAGATGGTCGCCCGAGACCGGTAGCGGGCGGTCGTAGATGCCGACGATGGTCCCCATCGGACTGTTCGATTTCAGGTTCGAGGAACCGTCCAGCGGGTCGACCGCGAGGTGGTACTCGGTGGCTGTCTCGCTTTCGACGTCGTCGGCGGAGACCGCCTCGGCCCGTTCCTCGCTGGCGTAACTGGTGACGCCCTCGACCGCGAGCAGTTCGGTTTCGAGGCGGTCGTCGGCGAACTCGTCGGCGGCGCGGATCCGCTCGCCGCTGGGGTTCTCCCGGTCGACGTAGGCGCGCCGCTGGGCTAACGCCGTCCGGATCTCCGGGACCGTCTCGACCAGCGCCCCGCAGATCTCCTCGACGACGGCGTCGTCGACCCAGGCGAACTGCTGGGCGCTCTCGGGATCGTTCACGTCCGAATCGGAGGCGTCCGCGTCGGATAGCTGTTCGGACATCTCAGGCCCGCGCGGGGCTCCCCCGTAGCGCCTCGTCGGCGGAGGCCCCCTCGAAGATCACCTGTTCGAGGGCGTCGAGGAACTCGTGAGGGTTCTCACGCTGGAAGACGTTGCGGCCGACGGCCAGGCCACCGGCGCCGGCGTCCATCACGGCTTCGACCTGTTCGAGGAACGCCCGGTCGCTCGTCTTCGACCCGCCGGACATGAGTACCTTCGCCGGGTTCGCCACGTCACAGACGTGCTCCATCGCGTCCTGACTGCCGGGATATTTGACCTTCGTGACGTCCGCGCCGAGTTCGAGGCCCAGTCGAGCGGCGTAGGCGATCGTCGACTCGCTGGTGTCGTCTTTCAGCCCCTGTCCCCGGGGGTACGACCACATCACGACGGGCACGTCGTAGCTGCGAGCTTCCTCCTGGATCTCGCGGAACTCCTCGAACATCTCGACCTCGTGGTTGGAACCGCCGTAGACGGTAAAACCGACCGCCTCGGCACCGAGTTCCTCGACGGCGTACTCCACCGAGCAGTTGACCGCGCTGTCGGGTTCGCCCATCCAGAGGTTCGAGGTGCCGTTGAGCTTCGAGAGCAGCGAGACTTCGTCGTCGTAGGAGGGGTAGTAGGCCTCGGCGACGCCCTTGCCCACCGCCAGCGACGTCACCGCCGGGTGTGTCGCCACGTCGAACACGTGCTCGGGGTTCGCGCTCTCGGGCTGGGGCTCGAAGTCCACCGGCCCGTGTTCGATCCCGTGGTCGTACGCCAGAACAAGTACCTTCCCGTCCCTCGTGAGGGGGGCGTCGTCGATGGGGCGCATCACCCGCACGTACACGCGGCGACGTTATATGTCTTTTCTGACATAATTAACTCCGGAGTGAGTAAACGATTGTACGGGGTGGCAACACCTGCGTGAGTCGGTCCGTCGGGGGAGCGGTTTCGGGACGCTACGCAGTTAGCGCGCGTCTCTTTCCCGATCCGTTCGGTAGCGGCCCCCATGCCCTGTCCCAGTCCTGCGAGCCACCCGGACCCGACGCCCGTCGTCTTCCACGCGTTCGGCCGCCAGTCACGATGACGCTCCGGCGTCACTTCCCGACGAGGGACGTCCCGGGTCTCGACCTGACGGCCGGCGAGTACGCGGTCACGCCCTCGGAGCGCTCGCGTGACCCCGACGAGCAGGTGACCGACATCCTGACCGGGGACGCCGGCCCGGGCGACACACAGCACCACTTCGACGTGACCGGTCCGGACGACGCGACGCTCCTGGAAGTCGTCGAGGAGTTCGAGTCTGACCTCGCCGACCGGTTCGAATCTGGGCCCGCCGACCGGTTCGAATCTGGCCCCGCCGGCCGGTTCGGGTCGGGTGACGGGGAGTTCTCCGGTGTGACCTACCGGCATTTCCTGTTTCGGTCGCCGGCGGGCGACCCCCGACTCGTTCTCCACCGGGGCGGATTCGCGACCACGTACACGCTCCGAGCGACCCCTACCGGGACCGTCCTGGCGACGTGGTCGAAGTCGTGGGGGTTTCTCGGGAACTGGCGACTCGCCGACCCCGGGGGGACGACCAGGGCGACGCTGCGGAAGGACCGCTCCGTCGGGGACCTCGTCTCGGTCTCGCGACACGGGGCCTACGTCGTCCGGTCGACCGACGGCACGGACCTCGCCCGGTTCGAACGGACGCGCCTCGGGAGCGGTTTCACCGAACTGGCGCGCTCGGAACTCGCGGTCACGGTCGACCCGTCCGCTATCCCCCCGGCGATCTGTCTGGCGCTGGGCGTCGGGCTACTCGTCGAGGCCTGGCAGTCGGGCGGACGCAGTCACGGCGGGGGCGACGTCTCGTGAGGGCCGGCAGGCTTACCGGTCGAACGGCCCTATCCCCACACATGCGCGACGTAGACTCGATCGAGACCGTCGGCGTCGTCGGTGCCGGGACGATGGGCGCCGGGATCGCACAGGTCGCCGCCCAGCGGGGGTACGACGTCGTCGTGCGCGACGTGACCGACGACCTCGTCGCCGACGGCATGGACAGTATCGAGAGCGGCCTCGACCGCCAGCGGGGCGACGAACTCACCGACGAGGCAGCCGACGCGGCCCGCGACCGCGTGACCGGCACGACCGAACTCGACGACCTCGCCGGAGCGGACGTCGTCGTCGAAGCGGTGGTCGAAGATATGGACGTCAAGCGCGACGTGTTCGCCGACCTCGCGGCGGTCACCGACGACGACGTCGTCCTCGCGACGAACACGAGTACGCTCTCGATCACGACCATCGCGGCCGCGACCGACCGCGCGGACCTCGTGGTCGGGCTCCACTTCATGAATCCCGTTCCAGTGATGAAGGGCGTCGAGGTGGTCGTCGGCGAGAAGACCGTGCCCGGCGTCGTGGAGTTCGCCCACGACTTCGCCGAGGCGCTGGGCAAGGAGACCTGGGAGGCCGACGACAAGCCCGGGTTCGTCACCAACCGCATCCTGATGCCCTGGATCAACGAGGGGATCCGCGCCTACGACGAGGGCGTCGCCACGAAGGAGGACGTCGACCGCGGGATGACGCTGGGGACGAACGTCCCGATGGGGCCCCTGGAGCTGGCCGACCACATCGGCCTCGACGTCTGTCTGCACGCCTCCCGGACCCTCCACGAGGAACTCGGCGACCGGTACCGGCCCGCGTACCTCCTCAAACGGAAGGTCGAAGCCGGCGACCTGGGCAAGAAGACCGGACGCGGCTTCTACGAGTACGAGGACTGAGGGTCCGGGACGCCGGCTGTCGGCCCGGGCGCGTCCACCCGGGTACGTCGGCTGGAGCACGGCAGCCAGGGCGCGGCGAACGTCGAACTGCCGGTCCGGAGCCGCCGGAGTTCTGTCGGCACCCCAACGTTTAGTACTGTGTGTGAACAGTACTCACGATAGAGCGTCAGCTCCCGGCGACGGTGACTGCCGTCGCGTTCGACCGGATGTGAGCGTTCACGTGGGCAGTCACGCCGGGCCGAGGCGTCAGGCCATCGGGGGGACCGAATCCGGAGGGGTCAGGGATGGCACACACTGTACCGTTCCACGCGGGTGTACTCGGGCTGTCAGCGGTGGTGACAGCGGCGCTGGCGGTCCACGCGTATCGTTCCAGAGGCGTCCCCGGCCGACTCCCGTTCGCGCTCTTTATGTGTTCGGTCTCGGTGTGGACCGCCGCCTACGGTCTGGGCATCGTCACGCCGATTCGGGGTCCGCGAGTCGCACTCGAGGCCCTCGCGTGGACCGGCCGCGCGACAGTCGGCGTCTGGATCCTCCTGTTCGCGCTCGCCTATACCGGGTACGACAGGGTCGTCACGCGACGGACGGTGGCGGCCCTGCTGATAGTTCCCGCGTTGACGGTCGCGCTCGTGTGGACCCATCCGTGGAACGACCTCGTCTGGAAGACCGTCCCGCGGGTCGTCTTCTTCGACGGGCTGGCGCTGGTCGTCGCCGGCATCGGCCCCGTCTTCTGGGTGTCGGCGGTCTACGCCTACCTGCTTATCACCGTCTCGGCGGTGTTGCTGGTCCGACTCGTCGTCGCCTCCGAGTACCTCTATCTCGACCAGTCGGCGCTGTTGCTCGTCGGCATCGTCGCGCCAGTCGTCGGAAACGCCATCACGGTCACCGCGCCCCACCCGATCCCGGGCTTCGACTACACGCCCTACGGGTTCGTCGTGACCGGGCTGGCCTTCGGCTACGCGCTCTTTCGCGCCCACCTGTTCGACCTCGTACCGGCAACCCGGGCGCTGGGCCGCAGTGCCGCCGTCGCCCACCTCGACGCGGGCGTCCTCGTCGTCGACACCGACCGGCGGATCATCTACTGCAACGAGGCCGCCGGCGACGTGCTCGACTGCCCCCACAGAGAGGCGATCGGCCAGCGGACGAGCGCGCTCGTCGACGATTCGCAACTCGACTTCGGACCGGAGGGCGCCCTCGCCGAACTCGAACGGGGCGACCGCGTCTACGAGATCCGCACCTCCCCGGTGACCGACCGGCGCGACCACTGCATCGGTCACACGGTCGTCGCCCACGACGTGACCGCCCGGAAGGAACGCGAACAGCGACTCTCACTGCTCAACGACGTCAACCGGGTGATCCGCGGCGTCAACCAGTCGCTGGTCTCGGCGACGACCCGCGGCGAGATAGAGCGGGCGGTCTGTGAGCGGGTGCTCGAGGCCGACATCTACGAGCGGGCCTGTGTCGCGGACGTGCCGACGTGGGCGGGCGAGGCCGACCGCTGGCAACTCGCTGGCGACGCCGACCCCCCCGTTGCCGACGGCGGGCGACTCGAAACGGAGGTCCTCGACCCGGACGGGGCGTCCGACCTCCCGACGGTCGACTCCGACGACGGGGACGGGACCTGGGCCGTCGTCCCGCTGGTCCACGGCCGGACGGTCTACGGCGCCCTGGGACTGTACACCGGCCGGTCGACCCTCCCCGAGCGCGAACGGGCCGTCCTCCGGGAACTCGGTGAGACGGTCGGTTACGCCATCGACGCCGTCGAGACGCGCCAGTTGCTCTCGGCCGAGGCGGTGGTCGAACTCGACCTCGAGAGTCGCGACCCGGACGCCCCGCTCGTCGCGGCGACGGCCGCCACCGCCGGGAAAGTCGAGGTGACGGCGCTCGTCCCGCAGGGTGACGGCACCCACGTGGCGTACGTCCGCGTGACCGAGGGCGACCCCGCGACAGTCCGGGACCGCCTCGCACCCGGGCCCGACGCCACCGTGCGAACGATCCGCGGTGGGGACGACGGGAGCGGTGCTGACGACGAGGACGAGAGCGGTGGTGGCGCGAACGAGGATGGCCACCGGGGAGAGGCGCTCCTCGAGTGGCGACTGACCGGCGACAGCCTGCTCGGGACGCTCGCGGCGGAGGGGACACACGTCACGCGGGCCGCGGGCGCCGGCGGCGCTGTCGCCTACGAGGTCGAACTCCCCACCCAGGGGGACGTCCGCTCGCTCGCCGACCGCGTCAGCGAACGGTTCCCGGAGACGGACGTCGTCGCCAAGCGCGAGCGCAGCCACCCGATCGAGACGGGCGACCCCCCCGGTGAGGCGGTGCTGGACGAACTCACCGACAGACAGCGCGAGGCGCTCGAAGTCGCCTATCGCGCCGGTTACTTCGGCTGGCCGCGCGACTCCAGCGCCGAGGAGGTCGCCGACACCATGGACATCTCCGCCGCGACGCTCCACGGTCACCTCCGCAAGGCCCAGAAACACCTCCTCGACGACGTCTTCGACTCCGGGTCGTCGTCGCGGCTCGACGACTGACCGGGGACGAGACGCCAGCTCCGAACGGGTTTCCGGCCACCATCCGTCGATCGGACTCGCGCGCTAAGTGTATAGCGTCGGGATTCAATCGGGTACGTACCCCTCGTCGGCGTATGGTTCGAGAGGAGCGACGCGAACGGGAACGGCGGGACGCCAGCAGGCGGCGGTTCCTCCTGGGGACCGGGGCACTGGCGGCGACCGGCCTCGCGGGGTGTACGCAGGTCCGGAGCGCGATCGAGGACAGTACCGGCGGTGGCGAGGGTGGTGGGGACGGAGGCGGCGGGACCCCGACGGTCGACCCCGGTCCCGACGTGACGAGTCTGACGCCGGCCGACTGCGAACCCGAGACCGTCAGCGACGACATCGAGGCGGACACGACCTGGTCCGTCGGGGACTGTCCCCGCGTCGCCCTCGACGGGAACGTGCGCGTCACGAACGACGCGACGCTGACGGTCGAACCCGGCGTCGAGGTCGTCGGGCGGTCCGGGTCGCGGTTGACGGTCAAGGAAGGGTCGACGCTCGCGGCCTCGGGTGACCCCGAGAACCCGGTGTGGTTCCACGGCGAGTCGGACACCCCTGGCTACTGGCAGGGGATCCGGATCCGCTCTAGCACAGCCAGCGAACTCGACAACGCGGTCGTCGCCCACGGCGGGGCCAACGGCTGGGCGAACGTCTACCTGGGCGGCGGTGCCCAGGCCGCCGTCACGAACGTCCGCTCGGAGCAGTCCGCGACTGCCGGGCTGGTCGCCGAGAGCAGCGCGACGCTGTCGGCGTTCGCAGCCAACGAGTTCCGGGCCAACGAGGGTGCGGCCGTCTACGTCCCCACGACCGTCCTGGGCTCGGTCGACACGGGTTCGAGCTACACCGGGAACAACGCCGTCGACGCCCTCCGGGTGTTCAACGAGGACGTTGAGGAGGACGCCACCTGGGCGGGCGTCCCCTACTACTTCGACGGGTCGAACCACCGGATCTTCGGCGCCGTCTCCGTCGACCCCGGGGCCCAGTTCACGTTCGGCGAGGGCGCTCGCATCACCGTCAAAGAGGGAGGATCGTTCGCCGCCGAAGGCACG
>Ga0207733_100842_pt1 | contig 12441 bp, 11 predicted proteins | sample A23P3SouthBayCA_FD_187735 | JGI IMG/M metagenome (GOLD analysis project Ga0207733, IMG submission 187735) | Aerobic enrichment media microbial communities from Eden Landing Ponds, California, USA - A23 P3 (SPAdes) | ecosystem: Environmental > Aquatic > Marine > Unclassified | place: Emeryville... | reverse complement strand
CCCCGCCGTTCGAGTCGGCGTCGGCCTTCGTCAGGATCGCGCCGTCGACCGTCGCGGCGTCGTCGAACTCCCGCGCTCGATTGACCGCGTCCTGGCCGGCAACGGCTTCGTCGACGAAGATCGTCATGTCCGGCTCGACGACGCGATCGATCTTCTCGAGTTGGGCCATCAGGTCGTCGGAGGTGTGCAATCGACCTGCGGTGTCGCCCAGCACCACGTCGACGTCGTTGGCGTCGGCGTACTCGACGGCGTCGTACAGCACCGCCGCCGGATCCGATCCCTGCTCGTGGGAGATCAGCGTTCGATCGAGATTGTCCGCGTGGCGCTGGAGTTGTTCGTTGGCGCCCGCCCGATACGTGTCGCCGTTGGCCAGGACCGTCGAGAGGCCCCGTTCCTCCAGATACTGGGAAAGTTTCGCGATGGAGGTCGTCTTGCCGACGCCGTTGACGCCGGTGAAGACGAGCACCACCGGCTTCTCGGCGGCCTGGAGTCGCTCGTCGAAGTCGAACTGCCCGACGGCCATTACGTCGTAGAGTGCCTCGCGCAGGGCGTCCTGGACGAGATTGCCGGTCGAGGAAAGTCGGCGCCGGGTCTCGCCCACCAGGGCTGCCTCGACCTTGTCGAGAATTTCACTCGCGACGCCCATCTCGACGTCCGAGGACAGAAGCGCCATCTCGAGGTCGTCGAGGTGGCCCTGCAGATCCGCTTCGTCGATGACCGTCTTTCCGGAAGCGAACAGCTTTGCGCGCTGGCCGAAGCTCCGGTCTTCCGCAGCAGCCTCGGCCGATTCCGCGTCCTGATCATCGGATCGATCGTCCGCGGCGTCGCCAGCAACGTCCTCCTCAGGTTCGCCACCGTGGCGCGCAGCGTCCTCCGTCGTCTCCGCCGTGCTCTCCACGTCGGCGGTTTCTGACCCTTCCTGTGGCTCGTCGACGTCTTCCTCGGCCTCCTCGGAAATGCGGCCAAGCTTGTCACGCAGTCCGTCGAACATCAGCCTACTCGTCGTCCGGCTCGCCCTGCTGCTGTTGCATCATCTGCTGCATCTGCTGTTGTTGCATCTGCTGGGCCTGCTGTTCGAGCTCTTCGCTCTCGCTTTCGAGTTGCGCGATCGTGGACTGGAGGTCCTCGATCCGGTCGTCGAGCGTCTCCTTTTTCGTTTCGAGTGTGGACGCGGCGCCCTCCTGGTCGCGTTCGGCGGAGTAGCCGCCACCGAGCGAGACGACGACCTCGTCGATGTTGGCGATCTCCGCGCGGACGTAGGCATCGCCGCCAACCGGCACCTGGACCGTCGAGCCGGATTCGAGCGTTTCGATGGCTTCGATGGCCTCGTCGATTTCGGTCTGCTCGTTGCGCAGGGACTGAATCTCGTTTTCGATGGCCTGCTGTTCCTCTTCGATCTGTTCGATCTCCTGGGCGACCTGCTGGAGCTGAGAGTCGCCGCCACCGCCGCCACCGAGGCTCATTGTGCGACCTCCTCGATGGTGACCTGCCGACGGTTGAGTCCGTGCCTGGAGCCAAACTCCGCATACGCGCGATCTTCCGCGACGTTCTCGTTCGGCGCTTCGATCGTCGTTTCGAACGCCTGATCGCCGTCGCGGGCCGCGAAGGAACCGCTCACCGTGTATTCGCTCATGGCGGGAAATCCGGGACCTGCCCGGAAGAATCTTCCCCTTCACCTTCTTGCGCCGACTGCATTGGGACCGTCCCGGAACGCACACTCGTCGGTCGAATCACGGTCCCACGCACCCGTCGTATAAGTTCCTGGCCCGCGTCGATGTCGTGTGAGGGAGTTTTCGTGAGTGAATACAACCCGTTTCAGGAAATCGAGCGTGCAATCGCGCAGATGAGCGAACAGTTCGGCATGGGTCTCGGCGAGATTCCCGTCGACGTGATCGAGGTCGACGACCAGTTCGAGGTGCGGGCCGACCTCCCCGGTGTGGATCCGGACGAAGTCGAGGTGTCCCTGCACGATGGCCACCAGCTCTCGATCGAGGTCGAGCACGAGGCCTACCTCGAATCCGATGACGGGCGATACGTACGCCGGGAGCGCCACCACGATGCAGTCAGTCGAACCGTTTCGCTGCCGGCACCCGTCGAGGAGGACTCGGCCAGTGCGACCTACAGCGACGGCGTACTGACGGTGACCCTCGACAAGCGAACAACGACCGAGGACAGTACGGACATTCCGGTGAACTGAGACGGCGCCTGTGACAGGTCCCGACGGTTCGGGGTGCCACTGGACCGCCGGTCACCGATGGGAGTCCTTTTAGGCCGGCCGGCAATACGAGCCACCATGACCTACGAGCCCCAGGCCCTCGAATCGAAGTGGCGCGAGCGGTGGGCCGACGCCGGCCGGTACGAAGCCGATCCGGCCGACGACACCGACGCCGAGCCGACGTTCATCACCGTCCCCTACCCCTATCCGAGCGGCGGTATGCACATCGGTCACGTCCGGACCTACACCGTCCCGGACGTGTACGCCCGCTATCGACGCCTCCAGGGTGACGACGTCCTCTTTCCAATTGCCTGGCACGTCACCGGCACGCCGATCATCGGCGCCGTCGAACGACTGAAGAAAGGCGAGGAGGAGCAACTCTCGGTGTTGCGAGATACGTACAACGTCCCCGAGGAGACTCTACAGGACCTCGAGACGCCGATGGGCTTTGCCCACTACTTCATCGAGAATCACTACAAGACGAACATGAAGGCGCTCGGGCTCTCGATCGACTGGCGCCGTGAGTTCACGACCAACGACGACCGCTACTCGAAGTTCATCACCTGGCAGTACGAGACGCTGAAAGATCGTGGCCTGATGGAACGCGGGCTCCACCCGGTCAAATACTGTACCAACGAGGACCAGCCGGTGACGACTCACGACATCCTCGAAGGCGAGGAAGCCGAGTTCCAGGAGTACACGCTCATTCGGTTCTCGACCGACCTCGACGACGAGGAGGTCATTGCGCCGATGGCCACCCTGCGACCAGAGACCGTTCGTGGCGTCACGAACGCATTCGTTAACCCGGATGCGACCTACGTCCGGGCGACGGTCGATGGCGAATCCTGGCTCATCTCGGAGGCCGCCGCAGAGAAATTCGAGTTGCAGGCACGCGAGGTCGAAATTCACGATCGGTTCGCTGGCAGCGAGGTCGTCGGCAACGCCGTCACCAACCCGATCACCGGTGACGACGTGTTGCTGCTGCCCGCGGCGTTCGTCGACGCCGACAACGCAACGGGCGTCGTCATGTCGGTCCCGGCCCACTCGCCGGACGACTACGTCGCCCTGCAGGAAGCGAAGGCCGACGACGACCGCATGCGCGAGTACGGCATCGACCCGGCTGACGTCGAGGCCATCGAGCCGATTCCGATCCTGGCGATCGAGGGCTACGGCGACGTTCCGGCCAAAGACGCCGTCGAGCGCGCCGGGATCGAATCGAGCGCCGATTCGGCCCTCCACGACGTGACGGCGGATCTCTACCAGGACGAGTTCGTCGGCGGCCGCCTCATCGAGGAGTACGACGAATTCGCCGGCGAGGTGGTCGAGGACGTCCGCGAACGGTTCCGCGAGTACCATCACGACACCGGCGCCTTCGACACGATGCACGAGTTCTCCGAGGCCGTCGTCTGTCGCTGTGGCGGGGACGTCGAGGTCGCCCGCCAGGACACCTGGTTCCTTCGCTACGACGACGCCGAGTGGAAGGCCAAGGCCCACGAAGCGGTCTCCCAGCTCGAAGCGATCCCGGAGAACACGCGCGAGCAGTACGACCACACCATCGACTGGCTCAACGAGTGGCCGGCGATCCGCAACTACGGCCTGGGGACCCGCCTGCCGTGGGACCAGGACTTCGTCATCGAGCCCCTCTCGGACTCGACGATTTACATGTCCTACTACACCATTGCCCACCAACTTCAGGACATTCCTGTCGAGGACCTCGATCGGGACTTCTTCGACGCGCTGTTCTACGGCAAGGACGCCGTCGACGATCCGGACGAGCGCGCACTCGAACTGGGCGAGGAGTGGGACTTCTGGTATCCCGTCGACTTCCGGTGTTCGGCCAACGACCTCATCCAGAACCACCTGACCTTCTTCCTGTTCCACCACGCGGAGCTATTCGACCAGCCCGACTGGCCACAGGGGATCACTGTCATGGGGATGGGCCTGCTGGAGGGCCAGAAGATGTCCTCCTCGAAGGGTCACGTCGTCCTCCCGGCCAACGCCATCGAGGAGTACGGCGCTGACACCGTCCGATTCTTCCTGCTCAACTCCTCGGAACCCTGGCAGGACTTCGACTGGCGGGCCGACCGCGTCGCCGACACGCGCAACCAGCTCGAACGCTTCTACAATCGCGCTCAGGACGTCATCGCCGCCGACGTGCCCGAGGATCCCGAGGCCCACCTCGAGAGCGTCGACCGATGGCTGCTCTCGAAACTCCAGGACGCAATCGCGGACGCGACCGAGGCCATGGAGGGCTTCGAGACCCGCGCCGCGAGCCAGCGGATCTTCTACGGCATCGAGGAGGACCTGAAGTGGTATCGCCGCCGGACGGACCTGGATCGGCCCGGCGCCCGGTGGACGCTGCGGGAGGTTCTCCGCACACGCCTTCGCATGCTCGCGCCGTTCACGCCGTTCATGGCCAACGAGATTCACGAGGATCTCACCGGCGAACCCGCAGAAGAGGCCGCCTGGCCCACCGTCGACGAGACGTTCGTCGACCCCGCGGTCGAGGCCGCCGAATCACTCGTCGAAGACCTCACCGAGGACGTTCGTGACATCGTCGACGTTACCGGAACCGACCCCGACGTGGTGCGGCTGTACGTCGCCGCCGACTGGAAACACACCGTCTTCGAGACGGTCCTGGAAACTGGCACCAACGTCGGCGACGTGATGAGCGAGGTAATGAGCGATCCCGACCTCCGCGAACGCGGCAACGAGGTCAACGACCTCGTGCAGGAACTCGTCGAACTCGTTCGCGACGGGGACCGCGACACCTTGGCTGCGCTCGGCGACGTCGACGAAGCCACGGTCTACGAAGACGCCGCTGACTTCCTCGGTCACGAGTACGACGCCGACGTCGAAGTGTACGTGGAGGGCAGCGAGGACGTCGTCGATCCGGGCGACAAAGCCGGCCAGGCCGTGCCCTGCCGGCCGGCGATTCACATCGAGTAGCCGACGACGCGCGTTTCGCGGTGGGTGGCCGCGTGGCTCTGTGTGACTGCGCGATTTCGACGAGGTGGCGTGACGGTCCCAGTACTTACTCTCGGCCGGCCCCAACCAGATCGAACGCCGTTCCGTCCCCGGCCGTGCTGGCGCGTTCGTAAACGACGTGTGCAGCAGCCACGTCCTGGATTGCAAGCCCCGTCGAGTCGAAGACGGTGACGCCCATCTCGTCCGTTCTGCCCGCCGCCGTTCCGACGATGACGTCGCCGAGTTCGCCGTGGATATCATCGTCGCCGAGGACGCCTGCCGCCCAGGGGACGTTGATCTCGCCGGAGTGGGTACACTGCGCGTAGTCGTCGATGACGATCGTCGCATTCTGGAGGATCTCGTCGCTGATTTCGTGTTTGCCAGCGGCGTCGGCCCCGATCGTGTTGATGTGCGTGTGTGGCCCGACGTCGTGGACGATTGGCTCCTCGACCGGCGTCACCGTCGAGAGCACGTCACACTGGGCTGCCTCCGAAATGGTGCCACCACGGACGTCGAACCGGTCGGCGAAGTGATCGACGAAGGCCTGCTGTGCCTCGGCGTTTCGATCCGCGACGACGACCGTTTCGATGGGGCGGACCTGTGCGATGGCTTCGAGTTGGGTGTAGGACTGCACGCCAGCGCCGACCAGCCCCAGCGAACTCGCATCCTCGATCGCGAGGTGGTTGGTGGCGACGGCCGCCGCCGCGCCGGTTCGTTTTTCGGTTAATACTGTGCCATCCATGATTGCCAGCGGGAAGGCGTTCTTCGGATCGGAGTAGATGAGCGTCCCCAGCACCGTCGGCAGGTCGAACTGCTCGGGATTATCCGGATGGACGTTGACCCACTTGACCGCAGCCGCGTCCCACGCGGTCGCCGTCTCGTCTTCCTGGCGTGCATCGACGTACGCCGGCATCGCCCGAAAGTCGCCGTTGTACTCCGGCAGGTCGACGTAGGACTTGGCGGGCATGATAACGTGATCGCGTGCGTACGCAGCGAAGGCCGACTCGACCGCGTCGATGACCGCCGCGAGTGGGGTGTGCTCGTCGACGGTATCCGCATCCAGCAGTAACGTCTGCATGGCTCTATCCCCGTGCGCCCGCGTCCTTAGTCCTTCGACGCTCGGTGTGAGCGAAACGAGTGGTTTCAGCGGTGTAGCGACCGCCGTAGCGTCTCAACGCACCCCTTCGAAAGTCTCCACACTCCTGGCTCTGCAGGAGGACCTGCCGAGGAAGCGTGGCTCCCGCTGCAGCAACAACTGATCACTCGAAACGCTTGTTCGAAAAAATATATCGCCGATACGTCGCTGTTTGATGAGGTCCTCGACCGACCTTACATCATGCCGCCCATGCCGCCGCCCATACCGCCCATGCCGCCAGGGGCGCCACCGGGGCCGCCCTCGTCGTCGCCCTTGTCCGTCGAGAGGTCGCCGGCGGAGATCACGTCGTCGATCTTGAGTACGAGGTTCGCGGCTTCTGCAGCCGAGGAGATCGCCTGTCGCTTGGCGTGGGCCGGCTCGACGACGCCAGCCTCCAGCGAGTCAGTGACGTCGCCGGTGTAGACGTTGAGCCCGGCGCCGACGTCGCCGCCCTCGTGGGCCGCGCGCAGATCCACGAGCGCGTCGATGGCGTCCAGGCCGGCGTTCTCCGCGAGCGTGCGCGGGATGACTTCGAGCGCGTCAGCGAAGGCCTCGACGGCCAGCTGTTCGCGGCCCTCGACGCCATCGGCGTAGTCACGCAGGCGTGCGGCGAGTTCGACTTCGGGGGCGCCGCCGCCACCGAGCACCTTGCCGTCGCCGACGGTCGACGCGACGACGTCGAGTGCGTCCTTGACGCCGCGCTCGAGTTCGTCCACGACGTGGTCGGTCGAACCACGCAGCAGGAGGGTAACGCCGTGGGCGCCCTCGCCGGTGCCTTCGACGTAGAAGTGCCCTTCCGTCTCGTCGCGGCGGATCGAGCCGACACCGAGGTCGGCTGCCTCCGCGGTGTGGACGTCCGAAACGATGTTCGCGCCGAGCACCTCTCGCAGGAACTCGATGTCGGACTTCTTCGCGCGACGGACGGCCAGGATGCCGCGCTTGGCCAGGTAATGCTGGGCCATGTCGTCGATGCCCTTCTGGCAGAAGACGACGTCGGCGCCGGTGTCGGCGATGGCGTCGACCATCTCCTCGAGTTGCTGTTCTTCCTTGTCCAGGAAGTTCTGGAGCTGGGACGGATCGTCGACGGAGAGCTGGGCGTCGACTTCGGCCTCGTCCAGTTCGATGGCCGAGTCCAGAAGCATGATCTTTGCCTCCTCGAAGTCCGTCGGCATCTCCTCGTGAACGGGGTCCTTGTCGATGACGGCACCGTTGAGGAGCTCGGACTCGCCGGCCGAGCGGCCGGTCTGCGTCTCGATGTTGAGGAATTCGAGGTCGGCGATACGCCCGCCGTCGTCAGTGTCGACGGTGATTGCATCGACCGCGTCGACGATCAGCTGGGCGAGCAGATCCTTGTTCAGCTCCGCGCCCTTGCCGGTCATGGAGGTCTCGGCGACCTGCTTGAGAATCTCTTCGTCCTCGACGCCGACGTCGGTCGAGAGGTCCGCGATTTCACCTTTGGCGAAGTCCGATGCCAGCGTGAAGCCCTTGATGATCGCCGTCGGATGGATGTCCTGGTCGAGGAGGTCCTCGGCGTTTTTGAGGAGCTCGCCAGCGATGGCGACAGCCGTCGTCGTCCCGTCACCGGCCTCGTCTTCCTGGGCTTCCGCGACCTCGACGATCATTTCCGCCGTCGGGTTGTCGATGTCCATCTCGGTGAGGATCGTCACACCGTCGTTCGTGACGGTGACGTCCCCGAGCGAGGAGACGAGCATCTTGTCCATCCCTTTCGGACCGAGTGTCGATCGGACCGACTCGGCGACGGCTCGTGCCGCGGAGATGTTGTGTTCCTGTGCGCTCTCGTCCTTCATTCGCTGGGCGTCGTCGCCCAAAATAATCATGGGCTGGCCCTGCATCTGCCGCTGGCTCATAGTCACCGGATGATTGAATGTGATTCTATATAAAAGTGCAGGTTGCGTCGCCAGCGACGATTCACTGCCAGTGGCCGAAATGCGCGAAAACCGCAGGACAACGATTGTGGCTCCTGATAACTTTGGTACGCTATACCATGCAAAGGGTCGCGGGCGGTCTGGTGTTTAAATATAGCTTTCCTGGCGATCGACGACCGTCCCGGTGGTTACGAAGCCCCGCTCGCGAAGTCCACGTCCTCGAATTCGGGCGGACGCTTGCCTTCCGTCGCGTAGTAGTACAGTGCGGTTTTGGCGATCGCGCCGAGTGCGCTGCCGATCACGAACATCGTCAGGACGACGGCGCCACCGATCGCGAGTGCGACCACCATGCCAGCACCGCTTCCACCGAGTGCGAAGAAGGCGACGGCGGCGATGGCCAGCCCGAGCAGCGTGATTCCGCCCGTGATCAGTCCGATCCCGAAGTTTGCTCCGGCGGTCTCACCCCAGGTGTCCTTGAACGTCGCACCGCTTTTCTTGAACATTTCGAGAAATCCGACGTCCTCGAAGATGATCACCGGGATGATGAAGTACGTGATGATGCTCCAGGCGACGCTGAAGATCATCGCGGCGATGCGCGCGACGAGGTTGTCCTGGGACTCGATGGCCCGGAGGACGACCCCGACCGTCGCGGCGACGATCGACCAGCCAAGCAGCGTCCCCTTGTGTCGCCAGGCGGCTGCCATGCCCGCTTTCAGCGTCGGATCGCGCCCTTCGAAGACCGCACGCGAGTTGTAGACCATTGCGGCGTTGAAAAACGAGGCCACGAAGGTGAGCACGAGGTACGTCAGGAACAGGGTCGCGTACGTCACGGCCGCTGACTCGAAGCCGGTAAACACGTATGACCCACCCAGCACCAGCCCCAGAAACGCGATGCTTGCCAGCGCGCTGATGATGGGGAAGACTGCGAGGGACTTCTCTTTCCGCAGGACGCGGACGCTATCCATCGCCAGTCGCCACCCCGTTTTCAGCCGGCTGAATATTCCCATGGCCTGAGCAATACTCGATTGACAGATAGCCGTTGTGGAGTGCCTGAGACGTGACCGATGACGAATGGAGACCGCCCATTGAACCAGCAACTGTGCGTGCTCGCCGGCCTCGCCGTGGTACTCTGGGGAGTGGAGAAAACGCCAGGACTGGGATTTGAACCCAGAATCCCGAAAGGGAACACGCTTTCCAGGCGTGCGCCTTACCGTTCGGCCATCCTGGCTCGCACTTCACGGTCCACGGGCGACTCGTTAAGAGGTTTCGTTCTTCGGCGGCCAGTTCCCTCACGCAGCCACGTCGCCGTCGGCGAGATCGGCGGTTGTTCTACCACGGGATGACCCCTCATCACGCGGCTGGCGCGGAATCTAAAGGCCGTGTTCGCGCGGAACCGCTGCACACATCTTTCCGGAGCCGGACAATCGGGTAATGGGTCGAGCCGTCCGGGTGGGACTCCTCGCGATGCTGAGTGCCCTCGTTGCACTCGTGGGCCTGGTCATCGGACTCGTCCGTCGAACCGATGAACGAGTGCGGGACATCCCGTTCTCCGATGCCGCCGCGAACATCCGCGTCGGTGCGGACTGGGCCGCTCGCAATGGATTCGCCGGAGAGGCGGTCATCGGCGAGACCGAGGACTTCGCCGTTTTCGATCGTGAGGATTTTTCGGCTGCGGCCGGCCACCCGGAGATTCGTCGATTCTACGAACACACTGCGACGTACGAGATGACCTACACGGTACACTGGCATCGCGGGTTCCGCACTGGGGCGTGGCTGGCGTCGTTCGCGACGACGTGGCTCGGACAGCTCAATCTGCCCGGTCGATCCAGCGATCGCCACCGACAACTCGCGAGTTCCCTGGTAGCGGTGCCCAAGGCCGTCGATCCACGCGACAGCGTCGTCTGGACGCGGACGGATTCCGACGACAACGCGGTGTTCGTCGCCATCTACGCCACCCACGAGCACGACGGCGTGACGTACGCGAACGTGGCCGTGCCACTACCCTGGTCGAACCTCTCGACGGTGTTGCGACCGGTCGCCATCGCCGGCGACGACGCCGGCACTGGGGTCGCGTTCACTACGGAGGGGCCCGGTGACGGGGGACTGTACCTGGTCACGCCGGCAGGACCGATCGACCTGCCGATGGACCAGTCGTTTCACGTCTGGCCGGCCGGCGCGAGCGACGCGCCGCCATCGCCGGTCGAGGATGCCGACCTCGTCGCGACCCACGAGATGTGGCTCGCTGGTCGACAGTTTCTCACCATCACGTACGGGATCGCACGGTCGGAAATCGATGATCGAGCGACGTGATTGCTCGTTATTCCGACGGCTCCTGCTCGTCGTCTCCGCCCTCCGGGGTTGATGTGGTCTGGGAATCGGTGGGTTCAGGGCTCGCTGTGAGCCGCCGGTTGGCGAGGTACGTGATCGCGGTGGTCGCGACGCCGACGGTGGCCGCCGCGCCAGCCTTCACCCAGAGGTCGACGCGCACGTCCTGGAGCAGTTCGTAGCCCTGCAGCAGGACGAGAAACGTAAGCAGCCCGACGACGCCCCACAGCATCGCCTCCTTGACGCGTGCGTTCATACGCTGGCGACGGCCTCGATTTCGACCGCGACGCCTTTCGGCAGCGCGTCGACGCCGACGGCCGAGCGTGCCGGCGGGTCCGTCTCGAAGAACCCTTCGTAGGCGGTGTTCATCGCCTCGAAGTCCTCGATGTCGTCGAGGTAGACGGTCACTTTGAGGACGTCCTCGGGACTGGCGTCCGCCGCGTCGAGGACGGCGACGAGATTTTCGAGGGCCTGTTCGGTCTGGACGTCGACGTCGGCGTCGTCGAGCAGGTCACCATTGGCCGTGAGCGGAATCTGGCCGGCGGTGAACACCAGGTCCTCGGTGGCTGTCGCCTGACTGTACGCCCCGACGGCCGCGGGGGCCCGGTCGGTCTGAATGACGCGTTTCATGGCAGGGTACTCTCTCGGCGCGCCGTTAAACCCGCTGGTCGGCCCTACAGCAACACCTCGACCTCGTAGCCGGCGTCCTCCAGCGCCATGATCACCGATTCGACGTGGTCGTGACCACGCGTTTCCAGGTCGAGTTCGACTTCCGCGTCGTTCATTGCCAGCTTTCGGGACGTCCTGTCGTGCTCGATCGCGTAGATGTTGGCTTTGTTCTCGGTGAGGACGTCGAGCAGCCGATCGAGCGTCCCGGGTCGATCTTCCAGCACTGTGCGGATCCGCAAGTATCGACCGGTTTCGACCAGGCCGCGCATGATCACCGTCGTCAGGTCGTTGAGATCGATGTTCGCCCCCGAAAGCACGGGGACGATCACCTCGCCCTCGTCGTAGTCGAAGGCGTTGCTGAGCAAGGCAGCGACGGGGACGGCACCGGCCCCCTCCGTGAGCATCTTGGATCGCTCCAGCAGGGTCGTTACCGCCACCGCAATCTCACCGTCCGAGACGGTGACGACCTCGTCGACCCGTTCTTTGATCACCTCGAAGGTTCGGTCGCCGACCCGGCGCGTCGCGATGCCGTCCGCGATCGTCTCGACGGCATCGCGTTCGACGATCGAGCCTTTGGCGAGTGACGCAGCGGCACTTGCGGCGCCCTCCGCCTGGACTCCGACGACGCGAACGTCCGAATCGAGCTGCGTCAGGGCCGTCGCGACCCCACTGATGAGGCCCCCGCCGCCGATCGGGACGACGACCGTCTCGACCGTTGGCAGGTCATCGGCGATCTCCAGGCCGATCGTGCCCTGCCCGGCCATCACCATCGGATCGTCGAAGGCGTGGACGTAGGTACGTCCCTCCTCGCGTTCGATCGTATGCGCGCGTTCGGCCGCGGCGTCGTAATCGCGGCCGTGCAGGATCACGCGACCGCCGTAGTTCTCGGTCGCCTGGACTTTCGAAATGGGTGCCTGCTCGGGCATGACGATCGTCGAGTCGACGCCGGTCCGCGAGGCCGCCAGGGCGACACCCTGGGCGTGATTGCCGGCACTCGCGGTGACGACGCCGCCCTCGCGGTCGGCGGCATCGAGCGTCGCGATCCGATTGGTCGCGCCCCGAATCTTGAACGACCCCGTTCGCTGGAAGAGTTCGAGTTTGCAGTGGACCTCGGCGCCGCTCATCGCCGACAGCGTGTGCGAGTACTCCATCGGCGTGTGCCGCGAGGTTTCCTGCACGCGCTCGCGAGCACGCTCCACGTCGGCCAGCGAAAGCATACTACGGCCTTGCGGCTCGGGGGTGTT
>Ga0207733_100840_pt1 | contig 12459 bp, 11 predicted proteins | sample A23P3SouthBayCA_FD_187735 | JGI IMG/M metagenome (GOLD analysis project Ga0207733, IMG submission 187735) | Aerobic enrichment media microbial communities from Eden Landing Ponds, California, USA - A23 P3 (SPAdes) | ecosystem: Environmental > Aquatic > Marine > Unclassified | place: Emeryville... | reverse complement strand
ATTTTCTATTGCTCAACAAATAGGAATTGCCCTTCTTATTGCGGTGATTTATATCCGGATGTATCCCTCAGAGAGGTTCAAGACACCTATAGATTCGGCTGAAAATATCGGAGTTATTTCTGTCCTTTCTGTGTTCTTAATAATTTCAATTTATCAAAGTCAACTTATTGTAATAATCTCAGAGCGCGAACCATATGTTCAAACGGGGATATTGTCCGCGACCGCGGCCGGCGTCCATCTATTGAGTACAGAGGCTCTCCTTGGAATTTTTAAATTTATCGACTCGATGTCGGAGAATAGCTACACTAATATGGTCGAGAATTTTGTACAAAACACCCTATCGTTCTCCCACTCGTATCAAGTAGCGACCTCTATTGCTATGATCGGATTCTTAACTTTCACGTATGTGTTATATGAGGTATTAGTGACTGGTGAGGCCCAGACCGGCTGGTATGAATTGTTTGGACTTCGTCTAGAATTATTGGTCATTGGCCAATTGATGGCCCTATGTCTCCTCGTTTTTTCAAATATTATCTTTTCTGACCCGTCCCCACAAGAATCGCGTTTTGACCAAAAGAGGTATAATGTAATCACATTATCATATATTGGTGTGTTAGCAGTCGAACTTGCTTTGATATATTTCAATATTGGGTTTGTACATGTGGTTACATTCGGTTAGTGGGTTTACCGCCACTGACTCTCGATACTGGTGCGGTACCTCAGAACGAGCACAGACGTGTTACAACAGTCCTTGATTTCCTGCGGCGGATAGCAATCCCTCACGTTCTCCAAATTCTCGTGTGACTCCAAGAGGTGCGTGAGGGCCGCGTCGATCACGACAGACATGGGCGGATCGTCGGTGGCGTCTCTCGCTATGAGTTCACTCGCTTCGTCGAGGAGCTGTTGCCGTTCGTCGGTGAGCTTCAGGCTCGTTCGCTTGGTCATGATAAGGAAGTGTATGCACCGGGGGGTCGATTGCGTGAGTGTGGGGTGACTGATTGTCGGTTCTTTTTATCTGCCGCCGAGGGCACCATGCCGATCACCGTGGACACCAGCTCGAACCGGCAGGAAACTATGCACCCAGTAGGGGTCGGGACACCGAAGGGGTGCATAGATTCGGCCGGGTGAATACATCTGTGTGAAACCCCGTGGGGTCGGAGTCGAGAAGCCGGTTGCAGGTGTCTCGCTCATTCGACTGGCATGAAGGCCTCGGCTTTCTGCACCTGGAGGCCAACGTCTCCGACCTCTCCAGTGAAGATCACGCGATCGCCCTCGGAGATATCCAGATCGGCCGCGGCCTCCGAGGGGACAGTCACCCGGAGACAGCCGTCACCGTCCTGCACCTTTCTCGTCTCGATCACCATGTCACGGAGCGTCTCTGCCATACCGGCTCAACCGCCCACCCCTTCCGCTATAAATCATGCAACCGTTCTGCCTCATACTCCACAGATTGTCGTCGCCGATTATCAGAAAACAGTCAACTATGGCAGTAAATTCTGACTTCGGTATCTCACTCGGGTGACTTCAATGTCGATACGGCCTCTCGAACCGGAATTCAACTGAATTCGAAAATTCGGTGCGGTACGGGTTTGCCATGCGATTACGCCCGCGCGTGGCTATATTAGACTAAAGTCAACCCCCGGGGGGTCACCCTTCAATTTCTCCCATATCCAGAAAGTGATAGCTTTCGAGAGACTCGTCCGTTCTAATTGGTTAAGAGGGGGCGGCCGTCCTCTGGCATATGGCACTCCACAAGCGCGAGTACCCTGGCCAAGGAGTCACCTCGATTCAACTCACAACCTGTCCGCTTCTGACGAACGGCGGTCAGGAGGCCTGCGGCTACGAATTCTCTAAGCACGAGGCGCGGTGGAAACATATCTTCGACGAGCACGGCCCGCTCGACGCTGACCTCTCCCCGCTTGGCGATCGTCATCGTGTCGGTCAGCACGATACCGGAACGTCCGCCCCGACTCCCGCAGGTGACTGACGTGAGTTCCATCGAGAACTCGTCAGACGGTGACTCGGTTCCCGAGAGTGTCGACCACGATGACGGTGACGCGAACGTCGTTTCCCAGGATGTGGTCGACACGATCCGAGCCATCGAGGAAGGTGATTTCCTCCACGTCAACGACACAACTCGGACGTGGACGGTCACCGAGGTGGTGACGACCTACTTTGATGACGAGGATCCCCGCGAGTCCCAGGAGGGCGTGCGCCTGCAGTACAGTACCGGCGTCGCCACCCACGATTTCGTCACGCGGGCAATCGTCTGCGACACCTATCCCGGGTTCGCGACTGCGACGCTGCATATCCTTTCAGCGGAGCGACCTGGCGATGAAGGTCGCTCGCTTCCCGTCGAGACTGTCGAACGCTTTCGTGCATCGTTAGAATGGGTGGTCGTTCACCCCGGCGGCAGGGCCGGCACGTGGCACCGACCTGATCCCGCCGCTGCAGCACGTGGACAGGCCGCCCCAGCCTGTGGGCGGGGACCGACTGAAGGCGGGAGTCGCTTCGTCAATCGGTCGCTAATTGATTCGTCGTATGACCCGTGCAAGGCGTGTGTGACCCGTCTTGACCTTACTAATCTCCAGGTATCCGGATGGCCCGAGTAGCCACCTATACCATAGTTTGTCCATTCATTCCGGCTTACTCCTTACTGAAACAACCCTTGACCGGTCTGCGAACTGGCTGATGTACACGGAGAGGCAGTAGCAGCGGGAAAAATTGAGGGTTCTTGAGTGGGGTTATGGTGTATGCAACACGCCTTGGTCAGGTTTGAAATACCATATCATATCGAGGTACCTGATGGGATTGACCCCGCCGATAACGGTCCGATGTTTTATCCACAAGTCTACGGGAACCCATTCGGATTGAGTTTTGAGCGGACCTCTGGTGATTCCGGAATTGGAGGCACAGTAACGGTTAAACGAGACCGGCTTGGAAAAGCAACTCGTTCGAAGGTTCAAGCAATAATACATGATTCAGTATACAATTCGATCCCGGCAGGAGGACCTGACGAGATACCCGGAGCAGTCGCTATGATGGGCTCCAGTATGCAGGACCGTGAGGGACGTGCGATTAAATTAGTTATGAGGGCGCTCAATAAATTTCTTCAACATTATCGACAAAGTACTGGTTATCACTGGATACGGCCTCTTGTGGTCGAGGATATCATTAAATTCCAAATACGAACCGACGATCGTGGATTTCGAGATCGCTCTGTAACTGGGGGACCTCTTGAACTAGGTGGCAATACTGGACTTACCGAAGATAACGCTCGTCGAATGGCTGAGGCACTTGAAAACGATCATCCTCCTAATACATATCTCCAACTTCATCTGAATGTATTAGATAAAATTGACTTGGGTGAATATAGAACAGCGATTATCCTTAGCTATAACCTGTTTGAGTCTTGGGCAAAAAGCGCGTTCGTCGCTGCAAAAATGTCATCAGGAGATGAAAAATTGGAGGCGCGGAAGTCTATACAGAAAGACTCTGGGCGGTATTATGCGACGTACAACATCGTCACCGATCATTATCCAAAGGTCGGAGTCGATTTTGAGGGATATTCCCGATTTGATCGGTGGTATGATAATTTCTATGAAGTTAGGAATAAAGTGGTTCATGAGGGCTATATGCCGAACAAAGAAACAGTCAGAAGCGGCCATCAAGAATGTATAGATGCAATTGAATATCTCCAGGAAGAATTCGGTTCAGATATTGAAGGAGGACCTGAAGAACTAGATTTTATCAGATTTGACGAGTCTCCCTTTGCAACACGTCACAAATAGTACGTCCGGGAAGTTATCTGCTACCGACTCAAGCCGAAGTTATTCAGCGCTTCAGACCTCAATTCGCTGCATGAGCCGCCGGGTTTCGATCCTTGACGGCAATGAGAAGTTCCTCTCCGTACTCGGTTTGGTGGCTTACCTCCTTGTCGCGGGCTGTCCGGCATATCAGTTGGTGGTCCATCTGAACAAGAACAGCCAGTCCTAGTTGTCCTGAACAGCTGGGCTAACATGACCACCACATTCGAAGTCACACTATCCCAGTACGGAACAGTCCTATAGACTAAGCGAAGAGGGAGGGCCAGCATAATCATGCAGACCCAAACACTGCAGTGCGAAGCCTGTAATGGTGACGTGAGTTCGTCCTTCGCTCGCGTCTTTGGCTCTCAGGACGGCACGGTGTACGCCTGTCCTGACTGTGAGACGATGGAGAGCATTAAAAACGGCGCTGCGACTGACCCGGAGACAACCAGTCTCAAATCGGACCTCGCCCGTTCGGCCTCTGAGCAACCGACTGACTCCGATCCGACGGACACCGCCGAAGCCTCTGAGGAGAGCGATGAGTCACCCACCGATTCCAAGTACCGTGATCGAGACGGGTCACCCGCTATTGATCCCAATCCCATCGATGAGGGAGGGACTCCATCTGCCGACACCCAAGCACCGCTCACTACCTCTGGGGACCCCGAGAAAAACAGCGAACCGGACGAAGCCGCCTTCGAGGCGCTCCTCGGGTAACCCCTCGAATTTTCGCGCGCTCGGCCAAGACTGTGCGGAGTATTTTGATGATGTGGCCTTAGCCACACCCCTAACACGGAACCGAACCCCCCGGGTGCGGTTTCGATCGCCTCCAGGACGAAGATCGCCAGCGACAGCTCGCTCGATCGGGACGGACCGCTCTCGATCGGGACGAGTGTCGTCAAAAAACCAGTAAAACCGTCCGCTACCTCACCGGATCGAGAGTGTTGCCACTCACGACCGCCGGGCGGCTACCGGACGGCCGCGTTTTGCTGGAGGAACCGCCAGGCTTCGGTTTCGAAGCGGTCAGCCCCTTCGCGGGTGCTCCGTGCCTTCTCGAAGAGCACTCGCGCCTGTCGGTAGATCGCGGGATCACGGCCCATCTGCTTCCACAGTTTGTAGCCGCGTTTGACCTCTTCGAGTGGGGAGCGGTCGACCTCGCCGAACCGCAGTTTCATCCGGGCGTCCCGTTCGTCTTCGTAGTCGACGCCGTAGCGGGAGGCCCACGCCAGCCACGCACTCGTCCGTGAGTCGATCCCTCGCTCGGCAGCCTCGACGGCCTTCGTACCGGCTTCGACCGCGCGATTGATCGACTCCTGAGCTTCGTTCACCGCGTCGTGGACGAGCCCGGCGACGTAGGAACTCCGGAGCGCTACCTTCCCGTATTCGCGCTCCACCAGATCGTCTATCTCGCGGAGCGCCCGCCGGACGCTCCCGACGTGGCGACCGTTCTCCTGGGCAATATCCAGGGGACTCACTTCGCCCCCGTCCGCCACGAGCGTTGACAGGGCCTCGTGTTGCACGTCCGAGAGCCCGTCGCTCAGGTAGCGCACGACCACCGACTCCTGCTGGTGGCGGATGTGCGTCAAATCCAGCGACACCGGTTCCTCGTGCTCGTCGGTCACCTCCGCGTCGAAGTAGGCGTCTTCGACGAACGGTCCGCCACCCCGTCCCGGTGCGATATCGAGGCCGGCCTCGGTGAGTACCGAATGGAGAACCCGGTCAAGTTCCCGTTCTAACTGCGCGAGGGAGTCGGGATCGACACCGAGGGATTCGTCCCATCGACTCACCTGATAGGCGGCTTCGACCTTGGGGTGTCTAAGCGGGTGATCGTCCGGCATCGTGAGCGCCTCTCTGGCGTAGTAGTGTTTGACCTCTACCGGAAGGTCATGCGAGGGGAAGGCCTCTCGAACTCGTTTCTGTCCGAGCGTCACCGTGTGATAGTAGCCCGGCAGGTTACGGTCATGCTCGTCGGTGTCGTTTTGCACCACCTTCCTGTAACCGTCTCGATCGTGTTCCAAGAGGTGACCCATCGAGGCGATCGGCCCAGACCGACCGTGGACCGGACCGCTCGACTGGTGGTGGACACGAACGTACTTCCCGGCGTCTTGGACGTTGCTGTACTCGTGGGGTGTCTCGAAGTAGTCCCACCGAATGCCGACCGCGCTCGCGGCCTTCTGTAGCAGACGCTGGTAGCGGTCGAAGGCGATGTTCGATCCAGTGATTCGGATGTTCACCGCTTGCTGGATCCCTTCGGGAATCGATAGCTCGATCCGGGTGCCGTCGCCCTTCTCGGCCTCCATTCCCTGCCAGCGGGGGGCTAGATGCGCGTTAAGACTCTGCTCGCCCACCGCATCCTCGCTGGAGTGGCGTTTGATCGCAAAGCGGAACTCGCGGAGTTCCTCTAGCCGGAACTCCGTGCCGTCCGGAAGAGACCGCCCCGGATGCACAATCCCCGACTCCTGGTAGTACAGCGTCACCGTCCACCGCTCGCCGTCGAGAGTGAACTCACCACGCTGTGATCCACCGCCGGCTTTTACCTGTGAATCTGCCGCGAAGTAGGCCGCGAGGCCGTCCGCCGCGAAGAGATAGTTCGCCGCGAACTCGTGATGTGCGGGTTCGATCGCCCGCATCACAACCCCTCCCGAGCGAGGTAACAGCCCGGACAGAGTACCACCCCGTACGGGGCAAGCTCTTGGAGCCGGTCCCGCTGCTCTCCGCAGTCCGTACAGACCGGCGGATCCCCCGCCGGTTCCTCACTCTCTTCGCGGTCGTCAGTTTCGGCGGCGGGGTCGATCCCTGCGCCCCACCGGTGCAAGTCGGTGTCGCTCACGCCGATCCCCCCGCGGGGCCGGCGGCCCACTCACAGGGGCGGCGTTCGCCGGTGGCGGCGTCGTAGAGTTGAGACGCCCGAACGAACCCTGTGATCCGCGGAACGTCGCTCACGGCCACTCACCGCCCGAGAGCGCAGGTACGTCACTGGGGTCGTGTTCATCGAGGAAGTGCTTCCACCGCGGCTCGTGTTCGACGAACTGGTGACCACAGAACGGACAGGCGACGAGCTGCACCCAGCCGGCACCGTTCGGGTAGGTGTGGAGCTTAATCGCCACTGGCCCCACCTCCACAGAACTGGTGAGAAATCGGAGGTTGACCGTCTCGAAGGTCGTGAGAGAGGGACACCGACCTAGTGGCGTGGTGTCGGTCCCTCACGCGGGGTCACCCCCGTGACGACCGGGCGCGGTCTCGGGATCGGGCACACCGACCGCTAGGCCGGCTGCACTACCGCGCGACAAGCGGATGTGCGTGTCACACTCGGGACAGCGGTGGGCGTGGTCTCGGTCATCTCCATAGACCCGCCGAAATTCTTGGTCGACATGCGAACCACAGTTCCGACATCGGCAGAGCGAGCGTTGCGGCTCGCGTGTGAGCCGCATCATCTCACTCACCTACCCATTCGTATGGGAGAGATTCGGACGGGGCGTACCGCTGCGATTGTGGAGCACCAGCACCGCTTGCACCCTGTGACGCGCGTGGCAACTGAGACTCAACAGTTGGATCCGCAAATCGCAAGACATAGCCGACAGGCAACTGGGGACCACGTTGTATCGGCTCTAGATGCCAACTTTCAAAATGCGATATCTGCCGATAATCGCAGATAGAAGTGCTGAGAAACAAGAATCGGGATAGACCCGAATCAACTTGTTTTCGAGTGGGCGCTGCAGGATTTGAACCCGCGACAGCTTGGTCCGAAGCCAAGTACTCTGTCCAGACTGAGCTAAGCGCCCGTATATGATGGATGGTCGGGAGGCGTGTATAAATGGCGTGGTTTCGCTCCCGGATGGACCCCGGTAATCGGGAATCGACGGGTGTTGGCGGTGTCACTGGGGGTCCATCAAATGGCGACGGCGACAGTCGAGAATCCCGCTTCCCCAGTCGAGTAATCAAAAAGAATATTACTGGCTCCCTGTTTGGTGTTATCACCTAATGACTCTCGGCGAGTGGAACTGTCTCGGGGAAGCCAACCCTGCAGCTACGGCCAACCCACGGGGACCCCGCTGATGTACGATCTCGGCCCCGAGCTCGACGTCGAGGTCGATCCCGGCACGAACATCCTGCTTTCCGGCCCACCGCTCACCGGCAAGCGGGGGCTGGCGCTCGACGTCCTCGCCGAGGGGACCAGAGGTGACGAAGGCGCGATCATCGTCACTACCAAGGATAACGCCGACCGGATTCTGGAGGATTACGGCAAGCGGATCGACGTAGACGGGAAGCCGGTCGCAGTCGTCGACTGCGTCACTCGACAGCAGGGCGTCAACGACGTTCGGGACGACGACCGCATCAAGTATGCCTCCTCGCCGGTCGACATGACGGGCATCGGGATCAAGCTCTCGGAACTCCTCCAGATGTTCTACCAGGACCGCAACATCGAGCGCAACCGGGTCATGCTCCACTCGCTGTCGACGCTGCTGATGTATTCGGACCTCCAGACCGTGTTTCGGTTTCTGCACGTGTTCACCGGCCGGATCCAGAGCGTCAACGGCCTGGGTCTGTTTGCCATCGATTCGACCGCTCACGACGACAAGACCATGAACACCCTTAAACAGCTGTTCGACGGCATCGTCACGGTCTCGGAGGACGAGGACCCCGAGATCAGGCTCGCGGGCTGATCACCCGGGTCGTAGTCCCACCTCGCCCCGGACCCGTTGGCTCCGGCGACGGCGCGACTCTTTAGCCGTCCGGGGTCGTAGTCACGAGCGATGCCACTCACTACCGACGAGGAGGTACGGTCGTTGCTCGAACTCGAAACGGTCGCGGTGATCGGTTGTTCGACCACGGAAGGAAAGGCCGCCCACGATGTGCCCGCCTACCTCCAGCGCCACGGCTACGACGTGGTCCCGGTCAACCCGTTCGCCGACGAGATCCTGGGCGTCGAGGCCGCGGATTCGCTCGCCGAAGTCGAGGCGGACCTCGACCTGGTGGACGTATTCCGCCCGAGCGAGGAAGTGCCCGGCATCGTCGACGAAGTGCTCGAACGCAAGGAGTCCCGGGGCGACGTGTCGGCGCTCTGGCTCCAGCTGGGAATCTCGGACGACGAGGCGGCGGCCAGAGCCGAAGAGGCGGGGCTCGAGGTCGTACAGGATAAGTGCATCAAGGTCGAACACGGTCGACTGATGGGCTAACGATCGCGGGCGATCGTCGCTGCTACGGTCCCTCGCAGCCGCCCATTGTCGACGCCTCCGGACTGCCCATTGTCGACGCCCCCGGACTGCCCATCGTCGACGTTCCGCAGCCACCTGTCGTCGGCGTCCCCAGCGGTCCGCCGTCGACGCCGCGATAGACGGCCGGTCAGGCGTCTTCGGCGACGGTTCCGTCGGTCGCCGTCCCGTCGGCGGCGCCGTCAGAGTCGCCAGCGGTCCCGGCGTCGGAGTCCGCCGCCTCCGCTGTGCCCTCGGCTTCGCCGATGTGTGCGTCCGCAGTCACGGCCTCGACGTCGATTCCCTCGCGTTCGGCGAGCGCTTCGAGCAGCGCCCGCTGTTCGGCGCTTTCGGCCTCCAGCGCCTCGATCCGATCGTTGGTCTCGACCACCGTTTTCCGCATCTCGACGACCTGGTCACGCAGGTCGTTGATGCGTCCGTACAGTTCCTCCGCGGTGTCGGTCACGCGCTGGAGCTTCTTGGCCGTGCTTCCGAGTCCCATGGGCTCCGTAGCGCGTCCGGACATGTGTGCGTTCCGGCTCGGGCCGGCCACCGTCTCGCGGTCGACGCCCGCGACCCCGGGACCGGGGGGCCGACCAGGGTGTGCGGTCCCGCGAGCCTCGGTTCAGTGACTCTCGGGGTCGACGCCGGCAGCCAGCCGCCGCAGACCGAGGACACAACAGACCGCGAGGAGGACGTGGGCGGAGACGACGGCGACGCTTTCGACCCCCGCACTGTCGATCGCCAGCCGTGCGGCCGTGTTCGCTGGCCCGTGAGGAACGAGCGCGGTTCCGCCGAACACGAGCAACACGCCCACCGAGTAGAGGAACTGGCTGGCGCGCCGGTCGGGCGCGAGCAGGGCGACGGCGGCGGCCATCGTCACGACGACGACCGCCAGCCCGGCCACAAGCGTCACCAAAAGCGCCGGGTTGCCGATGCGGGTGCCGTTGAGTTCGAGGAGGCCGAGCCAGAGCGCCGCCTGCGCGGGCGCCAGCGCCGCGGCCGCGAGCACCTTGCCGTCGACGATGTCGACGAGCGACACCGGCGCTACCCGCAGCAGTTCGAGGGTGCCGCGCTCGAACTCCTCGGCGAGCGAGTCCACCGCGATCGACCCGCTGATGAACACCGGCAGGAACAGCAACAGCGGCACCAGCACGGTGTAGGTGAACCCGTAGTAGGGGCTCGACGCCGGCTTCGGGGGCAGATCGAGCGTCATGCGGTCGAGCCAGGCGGCCCGCTCCCCCCGCTCGGTCCGCTCGTAGGCCCGCAGGGCCTCCCGGACCTGGACCACGGTGACCGTCGTCTCGACGTTCGAGTCGGGGACGACGGCGTCGACGAACACCCGCCCATCGCGGCGTTCCGCGGCGAGCACCGCGTCCACATTGCCGGTGTCGAAGGCGGCTCTGGCCTCGGCGCGGGTCCCGACTGGCCGGGCGTCGAGCCCCGACTGCTCGTCGAGCGCGAGCAGCAGGTCGTCGGTGGCGTCGCCGGTCACCGCGACCTCGACCTGGTAGCCCTCGACGCTGCCGGGGTCGTACAGCGAGACGAGCCCGACCACCAGAAACGAGGAGAAGGCCGCGATGAACAGCTGGATGAGCAGCGCCAGGACGATCGTCTTCTCGGCGGTCAGCACGCGCCACTCCCGGCGGGCGATGGCGACTCGCGGGTCGCGCCAGACGCCGGTCAGGCGCGAAACCGGATCACGCAAGGGCGCTCACCACCACGAGGTTGTAGGCCACGTGAACCACCGTCGCGGCCACGAGGCCCGCGGCGTACCACGCCCGGTCCCGGCTTGCGCCGAGGGCAGTGATCGAGGCGGTCACGGCGTGCAGCACGAGGGGGGCGAAAAGCAGCGCGAGCGCCAGCCCGGCACCCCCGCCTGCCCCGATGCCGGCCGGGCCGAAGGCGGCCCGCCCGAGTTCCAGCCCCGGCAGCCCGACGAGCTGGACGACGGCGGTGAACTTCTCGCCGACGAAAAAGCCCAGCCCGGAGAAGGCGCCGAGGGCGAGGGCGGTGGTGGGGAGCCGCGCGAAGCGGGCCTTCACGAACCCGGCGTAGACGTGGAGGCTCTTCGCGAGTTCTTCGAGGAAGGCGACGACGACCAGAAGCAGCGGGATCGAGAGGTCGACGGGCAGCACGTACAGCACCGCGATCGCCAGCAGTTCCGCGATGAACACGAACGGGATCGACAGCGCCGACAGCGCGGCGACCGAGGGCTTGCCGCGCAGGCGGCTGTCGAGCGCGTCGAGGAACTTCAGCGGGACCGACCGCTGGGTGAACATGTCCTCCTCGCGGTAGACGCCGGTGCCGAGCAGGAACAGGACGGCCGCCCCGAACAGGAACGGCCCGACGGAGAAGGCGTACTCGCCGAGGCCGACCGCTTCCCCCTGGAGGTCCCGCACCACGACGGTGAGCGGGGAGATCAGCGCGATCGGCGTCACGTTCGTGAAGATGGCGGGGACGAACGTGTAGGAGGTCAGGAACACCGACACCGTCACCGTCACGAAGGTGAGTTCCTTGAACGAGCGCGCGAACATCGCGCCGACGAACGTCGCCGCGAGAAACAGCAGCGCGACGGGGACGACCGCGGCGACCGACACCGGTCCGCCCCCGACCGCGAGCGCGATCAGGATCGTCACCGCGACGAGCGCGCCGAGATAGGGCAGCGTCTTGCCGGCCACGATGTCACCGGGAGTCACTGGCGCGACGAGCAACAACTCGCCGCGGCGGTTGATGCGTTCGTTGAGGATCGTCGAGCCGTACGCCTGGATGACGAAGTTCATCGGCACGAGAAAGGCAAAGGCGAGCACGAGCGACGCGAAGGGGAACGGCGGCGAGATGTCAGCCGGCGAGCCGGACTGCCCGGTCGAGAAGAAGCCGCCCGAACCGCCGAGCCCGGGGACCGGCAGTTCGTCGTCGTCGTCGCCGGCGTCGTCGAGGGAGCCGCTCCCCGAACCGAAGGGGCTGTCATCGGTCCCGCTGTTGTCGGTTCTGCTCCCCTCGTCTCCGCCGTCGGTGCCGCTTTCGCCACTCGCGGTGTCGCTCCCGCCGCCGGAGCCGCCGCCGTCGCTCCCGCCCACGGCGGCGCTCCCCGTCACGCGTCCCTGGGTCCGGTACTCCAGGGTGACGATCACCGGATACGCCGCCGAGACGTTCCCCTCGCTCGCCATCAGGCCGTCGTTGTGGCGCTCGACGGCGCTCCTGAGCGCCGCCGTCGCGGCCTTCCCCTTCCGGGAGTCGTCCCTGGCGAGGAAGCCGTCGCCGACGCGGACGTCCGCCCGGGAGTCGTCGACCGCCACGGCCTCCAGGGAACTGCTCTCGGCGACCGGCGTCGCGTACGGGTGGTCGGGCGCGACGCCGACCCGGTAGATGTCGCGGTCGATGGCGACCCCGCCCGTCGTCGCCGCCACGCCGACGACCCCCCCCATCAGGAGCAGGGCGGCGATCCCGAGGGCCGC
>Ga0207733_100837_pt1 | contig 12548 bp, 5 predicted proteins | sample A23P3SouthBayCA_FD_187735 | JGI IMG/M metagenome (GOLD analysis project Ga0207733, IMG submission 187735) | Aerobic enrichment media microbial communities from Eden Landing Ponds, California, USA - A23 P3 (SPAdes) | ecosystem: Environmental > Aquatic > Marine > Unclassified | place: Emeryville, CA... | reverse complement strand
GTCGACGCGGCTGAACAGCTCCTCTTCCTTGTTCGCGATGCAGATGATCGCGAACTGCGGGAGGCTGTGGAGGTCGTAGATGACGCTGGGGTCTTCGAGCTGGTCGACCTCGTCGAGGATGACGACGGTTCGCGGGCCGTCATGCTGCTGGAGGCGATCGACGAGTTCGTCGTGGGGCGTCGACTGCCGGTGGATGTCGATGGTCGCGCCGAGATCGTCGAGGATCTGGTAGAGCGTCCGAAATCGGGTGTAGTTACGCCAGCAGTTGACGTAGATGGCCTCGACGTCGAGGACCTCTTCTCGAAGTCGTTCCGTGACGAACTTCGAGATGCACGTCTTCCCGGTTCCGCTGGGTCCAGTGACGATGGCCGTGTCGGCGGGTTCACCGTTCGTAATGGGCTCGAGAACGCTGGAGAGGTGGTTGACTTCGGCGTCGCGATGCTCAACTTCCCGAGGGACGAACCCGGCGCGGAGAACGCGAGCATCGCGGATCATCGTTGCTTGATAGACTGGTTTTCTGGCTAGTACTAAAAACGTGACTGGGTTGTTTCCGGAAACGATTCAATTAGCCCCGTTCTGTCTGTGGTGATTCCCGCGTTGTAACGCGATTTATTTTGTGGAAAACTCAGGCTTCCAGGAACTTCCGGGATTACGTTAGAATGACACCTCAGAATGGCCGGAGATCACGCCACCGGACATCAGTTTCCGTTCCATCCTCCAGCTGAACACGATACAGTACAGCATCGCGAGTATCGCCTGTGACGGTGCCGGCATCGTCCTCTAAGATAGCGATGACCTCGCCGTAGCGTCCGTGAAGCTGGTCGTAGTCTGGATCCGTCTCGTCAGGGATATCGATTCGGACGCGGTCACCTTCCTCGTACTGGTGATCCGTCATTCTTGCTTCCGGAGGTACTCCGTTCGTTCGTGGACGCCTTTCTCGAACTTGACAGCCAGATTGAGGAAGGAAGCCCGTGGCGCAACTACCGCGGCCGCGGTTAGCGTAAGGAGGACAGATCGAACTATGAGGGAATGAGCGCACGCTGATAACCTTCCTCTCCAATACCGATCATTCATTAATTCGGTCTCAACCGGACTTGCTCACTACCACCACATAATTCTGTCAATGGGAAGCCGATAGATGGACTTGAGTTTTCTCACCAAACACTAAGTCACCTTGAGGGATACATTCGGCAACACGATGATTTCTCTCCCTCCCCTCGTCGACAACGCCAACCGGACTGTCGAAGATGTCTACAGGAAGATCATCCCACAAATCGAAGAAGCACGAATCGCTACCGGCTACTTCTACCTTTCTGGATTCGATCTGTATCGCGAAGATCTCGAACAACTCGCTGACCCAGACGAACTTGGTCACGCGCCCCTTCGTATATTGATGGGTCGACAAACGAATCGGAGTACAGCAGATGAAATCGGAGAGGGACAAAGCCTACGTGACGAACTCAGAGATGAGGTCGAAGAGAGCATTGAGGACCTCAACAACGCACAGTTAGGACGGTTGGACCGGCTGCGAGACTTCATAGCCGAAGACAAGGTTAGCGTCCGTGTGCGAAATCCAGAGAACGGCTACTTCCACGCCAAAGGAGCCTCATTTAGAGCGCCACAGGACGATGATGACTGGGCAACTGACGACGATACGGATACCCGTCCCTGTGCGACGATTGTCGGGTCCTCAAACTTCACCGCGAGTGGCCACCGAAACAATATCGAACTGAATCTCACGAGTCAAGATCGTCCTGAAGCTGAGGCGTTCGAAGACTGGTACGATAACCAGTGGGCGAATGCCGAGGACTTCAGTGAAGAGATCATCCGGATTATCGAGAACAGTGACAAGTACCAGGACTGGCAGGAACAACAGGAAGAGGAATCAGATGATGAGGAAACGCCTGATGACTTAGGCACGTATATTGAACCATTCGAGCTGTACAAAATTCTCGCATACGACGAACTGAGCGGGAACGTCAACATCCGGGATAGCCCGCTGTACTATTTCCAGACACTCGGATACGAAAGCGCGAAGGAGAAACTCTCTCAGTTCAACGGCTGTATCATCTCTGACTCCGTCGGGCTCGGAAAATCGTTCATTGGCGGTGAGCTTCTCCACGACTATCGTCAACGAGGAGATCACTGCCTCCTCATCGTACCTGCGAACCTCACCGAACAGTGGGAAGACCTTCTTCAAGACGATACTGATGAAGACGGCAATCCGTACTTCGGTCTCGAAGTTGATGGGACCCACTTAGAGGTAATGAGTATTAGCAAGTTCCAGAATCTCGCGTACGAGGAGGTACAGGATCTCAAAGACAGATTTGATGTCGTACTCATTGACGAAGCCCATCGCTTTCGGAACCACGGCAAGTGGAGGCCGGACCCCGATGACGAGGACGATTACAAGGGAACCCGTCGACATGCGAATCTGCGACAGCTCCGCGGGAAGACAATGATCATGCTGACAGCAACACCGATCAATAATTCTGCGACCGACTTAGAGAACCTCATTAGTCTGTTCACTAGTCCTGAGGAACTACGGAATAAGGCGTCGCTGGATTTCGATGCCTTCGAGGAGTACATCGAGCTTTCGGAGTCTCGGAAGAAGATCGCTGCTGGCAAGGAGGAAGCCAGTGAGGAAGACCTACGGAAAATAACCGAGCAACTCCAGCGGCACTCGGAGGAGATCTCGAAGATTCTGAACGAAGTGATGGTGCTTCGAACGCGGAAGCACGTCAAAGACCAGATCCAAGATGGGGAGGACTTCGAGATGAGTTTCAAGCCCCCAACGCTAAGCAAGGAGCATTACTCGCTCCCGGCGGCGTACCAGCCCGTATACCGAATGTTGCCGGACGTAATGGATGCGCTTCATCTCCCACATATCACGGTGAAGAACCCGAAAGCAGGTGGCACACTGAAAGCGTTATACAAGCTGAATCTGCTCAAGCGTCTGGAGTCTTCGACGTACGCGTTTGTACAGTCCATTGAAACCCTCCATCAGAGTGAAAGGCAACTTCTCGGTCTTCTCGATGGGCTTCCTGAAGACGAGCAGATCGATATGCTGCGCGCGGCACAGGACGACGAAGAAACTGAGACGCTTGATGACTTTGTGGAGGGGAGCGATGCCGCTGAAGATCTTGAACAGACATTGGAAGAGTTCGGCTTCGATACAACCGCTGTTCGTGCCGATGAGGTCTCTGAGAGTGATACTCCAGACGAATTGACGGATGCGACAATCGGTGAGGTGAAGACCTACATTCGAGAGGACTTGACGCTTCTCGCCTACTTCTTGTCGCAGTTCATCGGCGATATCGCACAGGATTCTGGCGATGTGAGCGATCAAGCTGTTTCGACACGGCAGTGGCTTCACGACCACAATGTCGGTGTCCTTCCGGACGTCCCCGAAGAGGAATTAAACCCGATCCTCTACCCGCAAAGTGACCTGACTGACGTTGATGAGGCGACGAGAGAGTTCTATGAGGCGGTATTCTCGTTACGGGAGTTTCGTGACCCGAAGGTTGAGCGGCTCGCGGACGTACTCAATGGATACGATGACGAGAAGGTCCTCGTCTTCACCCAGTACCGTGCCACCGCGGATTACGTTCATCGAACGCTCCTCAACAACCCTGACTCCCCGGTAACAGAGGCGAATAGTGCCGTCGTCAAAGGTGGTGACGACAACAAACAAGACGTTATCAAGCGATTTGCACCGGAGGCCTCGGGGTATCAGCAAACGCTAGCTGAGTCCGGTGAATCGGAACTACAGTACGTCGTGGCAACCGATACCCTATCCGAGGGGGTCAATCTCCAGGACGTCGCAGTTCAAATTTCGTTTGACCTTCCGTGGAATCCGATGCGGATCGTTCAGCGTGTGGGGCGTATCGACCGGATCGGGAGTACTGAGGAGAAGTACGTCCACAACTTCTATCCTGATGGAGATATCGAAGCTGCGATTAAGCTCTTGAAGCGGCTGCAGGCAAAGATCAACGACATCGCGCTCATCGTCGGGAAAGAGAACAACATTCTAGACCCGAATGAGGACCAGATTCTGGAGAAAACGGGTGTCGACACCGAAAAGACGATTGGTGAACTTCAGGTGGATGAGATCGAAGACTCGCTTCAGAAATCCCGAGAAATCGATGACGTGAACGAGCTTGATGACACGAGTAAGAACCCCCTCCTTCGAAATGCGGGGAGTAACGAGCACGCGGCCTACGAGCGATTCTTGCTCAAGAAGGAACTGAACGAAGACTTCGGTCTTTCAGAAGACGACTTCGAATACGCAGCAGACTACTTCGGAGAGGCCCCAGAGGAACGCGAACGCCTGTACACGAACGTAACCGACCACGATGCAGGGCCAAGGCCTGGGGTGTTCGCTCTCGCTCATCTCTGGTTCGATGACGAAGATCACGACCCACCACTTGGACGTGTTCGACGGGGATTCTACTACAAACCGTTCACTGACGACGTCAAGGAGCGCCCTGTTGGTACGCTCAAGATTGATCCATCGGTAAGTGGCGAACCGATTACCGGAGATGCTGAGAATGTGCTGTCAAACCGTGAGGCAATCCAAGATGTTCTCGATGACCGTTTGGAGGCAATTCGAGAAGGTCAGGTTGCGGGAGCATTCAAACAAGGAGACTCGTTCTCGAAAGAACAGGAAACGATTCTGGACTTTATTGCCCAGTATCTACAACCAAACTACGGGGAGAAGTCCGCCCCTGTGGATGAGTACGATACACTTGACGAATGGGCGAGCGATCTCCGAGAACGCTTACAGGACGTTAAGTTAGCTAGTACTGACGAAGACCGTATTCTCCGAGATACCTTCCGACATAACGAACAGTATGACTCGTTCCCGGATTGGCCTCCTGTGGAATTCTTAGAGGAGCTGGATGTGTTCTTGGAAGAGAATGTGGAGGAATCCACGGAGTATCAGGCCAAGTTGGTGGGTGAAAGTGAGGTACAGGCCAGACTGATGTGTTGGGGCATCATAGGTTCATAATACGACTCTAGTGACTAATCACATCTACGATTACGACATCGGATCCAATTCCTCTAAATCATCGTACTTTTGAAGCACGAGGTCAAAATACTCTTCCGTCATAACTCGGGGGTTCTGCGTTCGGTGAAAGTCATCCAAAACAAATTTTGTTTCTTTCCGTTCGAGATCGTATGCGTGGAAAGCCGCCGCATCAAGCTCGGCCTGTGCCTGTCTGCGCTCGGCTTTAGATGTGGCAGGATCGATACCGCCTAATCGGTCCCTCATTTCAGCAAACTCCTCTCCATAACAGTTCAGCTTGGCTGCACGATTAGAGATATACTGGAACCAACTGTCGCCCTCCGTAAGTCGGGGCACCTGCGTTTCTTCAACTTTGTACTTCACCATATTGGTCTCAATTTTTGTCCGCATCAAGAAATCGAATGGAATACTGTTAATGAGCCCAACCGCGCAGAACAGCTCACGGTCGGTGAAGATACGCTCATATGCGTTGTGGAGACTCGCTTGTTCCAGATGTTGCTCCTCTGGGTTAAGTTTGTACGGCCTGAAGAGCTGCACTGACTCAATGCACACCGCTCCCTTTGGAATTACCGTTGCAACCATCGTTCGCTCGTTGGTAGAATTGGATATTTTCCGGTATCCAATTCGATACTCTGTATAATCTGGGAGCACATCCGTTTCAGAAAGTCCCTTCCCTCGTTTTTCCTCAAGTAGTTCATCAACGAACTGGACTTGGGACTTACTGGTTGAATTACCTCCAAACGACTCGTAAAGAGCTTTCTTGAGATAACCTTTGTTGAAGGCCTTTTCGCGAACACGCGCTCGAGCACTTTCTTCAGGGTCATCTGTGTCTTTGCTCCAGTAACGAGGGGAAGCTAAGTCATCGATGAATCTCGGAGTATGGCTAAATTGGTATATATTTTCACCCTCCAGTACAGGGTAGTCCCCTTCTTCAGATGATTCAACAAAACGACCTCTGTCCGTCGGTTCATGGAGCTCTTTGGTCATTAAGTCAGCCCACCAATCGAACCCATCTTTATTTCCAATCGGTGGGTGAGACAGAATCTTATACAGCACGTCTGCTTCGCGTTGAGACGTGACGCCTGGGAAGATTCCAGCTTCAGGAGAGTAATTCGCTAGAACACGCTTTGGTATTTCGACTGCATCTGTGTCAATTGTTTTTAAAACATTTAAATTATTTTGTCCAAACAGGCCGCGCACATAGTCAGTGTTCCCGCCATTTTTGAATGTAAGGATGCCGAACCGGTAGCGGTCATCAATATTGTCAAAGATACCTTTGTTTTCGAATCCGACTATCGTTGCTATCGCTGTGTTTTCAAGCATCCAATTCCGCAGATCCTTCGCAATAGCACCGTTGAAGACAAAGCCAGGAAGAATGAGGCTTACTTGACTATCTGATGACGCTAATTCAAAAGTCCGCTCAAGAAACAGTGCTGAGAGATCATTTTCGCTTGCAACGGTCCTACCTGCTACTTTAGGGGATTGTAGCGTGTACTGTTGTGACTTGTTGAAATAGTCTGCGCGTCTCTCCATTGTCTGTTTGTGTTTCTTCCACTCCTCGGCGATCTCAGGATCTTGAAGAAGATTTTCTTCTACAGCGTCTTTCTGATTCGCATTATATTGGCGGAAGGCCTCATCATACCGCGAGAAAAAGTCGTGCCTGTTCGGACTCAAAACCTCCCACGGCGGGTTTCCAATTACAACATCAAATCCTCCATCACGATACACAGGAGCAAACTCTAGAACCCAATGAAAGGGATTGTACTGTTCCGAGGTTTGTTCATCAACATCTTCAACACCGGCATCATGAAATCGATCCAGAATTTTCTGGTCTAATCTCTCGCTGTGCCCTTCAATTCTAGATTCAGCTAACCGCCTTGCGTTCGTAGCAACCTTCGAACTTATCGCCGACTGATGACGTTCGATTGCTTCGATTACATCTTCGTACATTTCTTTGACGCCGGTTCCAGTACCCCCTCCGTAATTTGAGAGGGAGGCGTCACCGTTCTCTGTCGCTACCTCGTCAACCGTCGTGAACCCGATGAGTGAATTCCCCTGCCGAATGTTGAAATCGATATTCGGCAGTGGTTCAACTTCGTTCGGCTCGTCTTCGATATCTGCAACCATCGAGAGCCACAATCGAAGTTTGCAGATCTCGACCGCCCCCTCATCAATGTCTACCCCGTAGAGATTATTCAGAATAACTGTCCGCTTCGCGTATAGCGAGGGCCCTCCCTGTCCTTTATTGACCTCTTCTAGCTCATCACGTGTGCGGGAATCTAACTCCCACCCCTTACCTTCACTTTCGAGTTGCTGGAAGTACTCAAGACACTGCATATAGATATCCACCAGCACATCCTGTGCAGCGAGCAAAAACGCACCACTACCAACTGCTGGATCAAGAACGTGCGCCTCTTTCAGTATGTCGTGATACAGCGTTTCGACGTGCTTCGTGTCTACGTTCTCAGTGGGTACCTGCTGAGTCATCGTCCCGCCATCTGCTAACGCCACTTCACTACTACCGGATTCTACACTCGGGAACCCGAATACGTCGTCAATTTCGTTGTATTCAGCATCTACGGCGTCATTGAGTTGGTCAAGCAGGTACGGGTGAATTGTCCGGCGGGACATGAAGCCGGTAATCTCCTCAGGGGTGTAGTACGCGCCCATCTCTTTCTGGTTGACCGTCTGTTCGAAGATATGCCCGAGAATAGCAGGCGAGAGGTTCTTCGGATCAACGATATCAAGCCGTTCGTCCACATTCCAGTTCCACCCCGACAGGAAATTCAAAACCTCGTCGAAGAGCTTGTTCGTCTCCTGAGCTGACTCACCAAGCTTTGCGTCCGGGAATTCTTCCTCAACAGGGTTCTTGGCGAACAGTCCACCGTTCAAGTACGGGAGGCTGCCGAAGTCGGGGTTCTGCTTGTCTTCTGCAAGGTAGTCGAAGAACAGCGGCTGATAGAAGTTTTCGTAACGGTCTTCGCCGTCAGCCACTACCTCGCTAGGCTGTTCGTGAAGGTAGTTTGGGTTCCGGTCTAGCAGGCGTTTTTCCTGTATGAAGTACAGGAAAATCATCCGATCAAGGATAACTTGCACGTAGCGTTGCTTCGCATCGCCCCGGTCACTTGGGATACCGGAAACTTCCTGAACGAGATCGGTGCGGAGGTCTTCGAACTCCTCGTAAAACTCTTTGACTACTTGTTGCGTATCGTACAGCGTATCGTAAATCGCAGCTGAGGAACCGTATTCGATTGAATTGAGCTTCTTCAGAACGGTATTCTTTTCTCCACTATCTCTTGTGAACTGTTCTTTGGTAAACGAGATTTTCTGGTGCTTAATACGACCGTGCTGCTGACCTTCCCAACTGCGCGTTCGGGTGAGAAAAGTAAACTCATTGAAGTCGTTCGTGGCGACGAGGTTCGTGTGTCGGGAACGGTTGTCTGGTTTGAAGTCGGTCGCTGATTCACCAGGGCCGGCGTTGACGAGTACGACGAATTCGTCATCGGCTAGTTGGAGGACAAGTTCGTTGTCCTCTCCGAGATTCGGACGGGGTTTCAGTCCACGTTTCTCAAACGAGTCAGCGATATCCTGTAGAGAGTCCCAGCTCGCGATATCGGTCGCGGTGATTTGCTGGAGAGCCATGAATCATTGAAGAAATCATAACGTAATGAATGTACGGATAGCAACGATTCAGTAGAATTCTCACGAAGCCTTTTCCCACAGAACCCATCTCAATTGATTAATCCAGTTTGGCTATCGCTATCTGAGGTCCGGTAATGCAGCTGATCTATAACCCCATACTTGCGTTATGATAACTAACCAAACGTGATTACTGTGGGGTAGACATTGATGAGGGGGCGGTCGAGATCTGCAAACTTCGATTGTGGCTCTCGATGGTCGCGGATCTTGAGGATGAGCCACATGAGGTCGAGCCGCTGCCGAACATTGACTTCAATATCCGACAAGGGAATTCTCTTGTCGGGTTCACAAATTTAGTAGAAGTAACTGACGACGGGGATGCATCTCTTACCAACTGGGGCGGCGGGGTCGGAACTGGTGTACAGGAGTTATATGAGGATGTAATCAACGCGATCAGACGCCATCAAAAGGCCACTAGTACCGCTGAGGCGCAAAATGCACGCCAGGTTGCTGAATCGCTAGTTGATTCTCATAGCCAGGAATTGAATGAAAAAGTATTAGACCAATTCCACGCTGCTGGGCTTGACGAAGTTGATAAAGGGAAACTACAGGAATTTAGTCCATTTCACTGGGTATTGGAATTTGCCCCTGTGTACGAAGACGGTGGATTCGATGTTGTCATCGGAAACCCTCCATGGGACCGTATCAAGCCGCTTCGTGACGACTATTTCTCCAAATACGATGAGACATTTCGAACACGACTACCCGACGACAAAGATAGAGTCCAAGAAGAGCTCCTAGAAGATGATGATATCGCTGAGGGGTGGCAGGAATATCAGGATGAAATGGAACTTCGCGCAGAGTACTTCAAGAACACGCCTGCATATGACCTACAGCGTCCTGTAATTGACGGGCGAGTCAATCCCAGTACGAATGATCTCTCATCTCTATTTTTTGAGCGCGTTTTCAAGCTTGCTGGTGACTCTTCTCGTGTCGCTCAGATTCTTCCTGGTGCAATTTTTAATGGAGCATCTGGTAAAGACCTGCGAACCCACCTGTTGAATAACACGACTCTGGATGTACTGACAATCTTCGAGAATCACGGGATCTTCAAGCAGGTTGATGATAGATACAAGTTTGGCGTAGTAGTGTTCAGGAATAGTGGTTCGACAGAATATGTTTCTGGGAGATATGAAGCAGGCGATCTTTCAATCTTCGATAACTTCGATGAAAAAGCAATCCGGATTCCACGGGGGGTGCTTGAATCGTACTCTCCAGAAGCAGGTATCTTCCCATATATTGAATCGGAGCAAAAACTCAGTGTTCTCGAATCGATTATAGATAACCCACCCATCGCTCCAAAGGGCGCTCCGGCTGGATATATGGAGCCGTATCAGGGACTCCGTCGTACAAGTGATGCAGACCGTTTCGTGGATAAATCAGAAGCCGATTACCCTGTCTACGGTGGTAAGAATATTTACCAATATTCCTATACTCCGGAATTCATAACAGACGTACAGGAACCCGAATTCTGGAGTGTCGAAGAAGATGACGACCCAGAGCGAAGTGCCAAGCAACGAATGCGGGAGAAGACTGTTCGCGATCTCAAATCCGCTATCTATGAAGCGTTTGATGGCACGGGCTCTCAGAAAGGATTCGTCAATGACCTATTGGAGCAACATCGTGGGGAACCACTCACCGAGAATGACGTACTTCTGGATTCCACTGAATATAGAATCGGTATTCGTCGAATTACGAACTCCACTAATGAGAGGACACTCATCGCCTCGGTACTACCCAAGGGCATCGTTTGTCACAACACATTGCTGACTATCCCTAGCTACCTGATTCAGCCCTACGAGGAGGGACTCTCAGAAAGCCCACTTCATAACTTCTATACCCGGATGTTCTCTGACGAGGAACTGTTCGCTAAGCTCGGGCTTCTCAACTCGATCCCGCTCGATTACTTGCTTAGAACTAAGGTGGACACCGGTATTGTCATGTATAAGTTCAAAGAATCACAGATGCCCGATCTTTCTGAGGATGATAATTGGTTCCACTACATTTCCGAACGGGCTGCTCAGCTGAGTTGCTACGGTGATGGATTCGCCGAAATGCGCGACCGTCTCGGAGGAATTGATCCTGCAACGACTGAAGAAGCAAGGCGTGAAATCCAGGCCGAAATTGACGCTGCGGCATTCCACGCTTACGGTCTAGAAAATATGGAAGTTCAATTTGTACTTAAGGATTTCCACAGGGTCTCAAACCCCCGGATTATGACTGAAGACTACTTCGACACAGTACTTGAGAAATACAATATACTTAAAAAAGAAGGACCGAAGCCATAGAAACACTATTCTGAATACAGCTCACTAACCAACTCGCATTAGTGAATGTTGTTGAGCGCCCGACGAGTCATTGCTCCGTCTACGTTGAGATATTGCCGAGCTGTAGCAATATCTTCCCAACCGAACATTGCTCGAAGTGCCGCTAAGTCTAATCCTCTGCTGGCGTGGTAGGAGGCTGCCGTCGCTCGAAGACCGTGTAATGAAGTTGTGTTTCTAGAAAGACGCGGAGCGAGATCAAGGGCAGTATTCAATCTTCGTTGTAATGTTGAGAAGGAGTACGGCCAGCCACCGTGTTCCGTAATCAGAAGGTCGATCGCAACTCGAACTCGATACGAAAAATGAAACGGTACTGTTCGAGCAGCCGCTTCTGTTTTTGGAAGCCAATACAGATCAGCAAAATCTTCGAATCTACTATCTGGATTATGCCGTAGGCGTTGTTCGATTGCCTGCCGACAATAACCACAGAGGCCACCATCCCTCCCTTTAGTACAAGCGTGATGCTCGGGAATGCGGATCATTTGTCGCTCGTGATCGATCCACGACGAACTCAGATGTGTCGTCTCACCAGGTCTTAGTCCGAGACGTCCACCGATTAGAATCGCAGCCCGCGATTCGAGTCGTTGAACGGGCTCGTCGATACGTCCTGCTCCTTCTAACAGTAATTCAAACTCGCGTTCACTAAGTGACTTCTCCCGTGTTGGTGCCATCTAGATAGGAAACGACTTTGAGATTGTTTAGAAGGCGAGCAAACAGGATCTTGATACGGAGAATCTGCATATACTTCATCCATTCATGAACTCATCTGACAAAGATTTAACCGACATCACGGACTGTCTCTGAGCGTGCCATTTCCCCGCGCCAAATCGCCACACCAACTCTACGAAGAGGTTCAATCGTACGACCGGGTGATTACTCCGGATGGGCCGCTTGCAAGTGCTCTCAACCGCTACCTCGATCGTTCGCATCTCGGTCCGTTCGCGATCCCACCACGCCGACTTGCAGTCGGCCGACGCCAAGAGTCTGAGGACCGTCTGGCCTTCCTCGGTATGCTTGATCACGAGGACTTCTCCTGGAAGCGGTGTGCATACGCGGTTGGAAATATCCTCCAGTGTTGGGAACACCGAGGGTCACACGACGTTATTTTCGAGTACGACGGCTACGTCGACGACGCCACCGAACGAGCTGTGGAGCGAATCGCGGAACTCGAGACCGCCTCGATGAAGCTCACAAACAAGACCATCGATCCGAATCTCGACGTGGTCGTCGTCGAGCCGGCGATGCTCACCCAGCTCGAACGAGCGTATCTGCCTGCCGAGTACGACACGGTCGACCTCTTCGCTGATACCGAGTTCGAGCTCCCGCCGTTCCGTATACACGATTCGCCGACTGCGATCGTCGAGACCGTCGTCGATTCCGTCGATGACGAGAACGCTGATAACGTCGGGATTGTTCTCGACCAGGAAAGCGAGTATTCACCGCTTATCGAGTCCGCGCTCGAAGCGGCCGATATCCCGTTTTTCGGCGGGCCGGGA
>Ga0207733_100830_pt1 | contig 12685 bp, 15 predicted proteins | sample A23P3SouthBayCA_FD_187735 | JGI IMG/M metagenome (GOLD analysis project Ga0207733, IMG submission 187735) | Aerobic enrichment media microbial communities from Eden Landing Ponds, California, USA - A23 P3 (SPAdes) | ecosystem: Environmental > Aquatic > Marine > Unclassified | place: Emeryville... | reverse complement strand
AGTGTCATATCGTGTCCTCGAAGTCGTACTCGCCGGCCGGGCGGCCGACGAGCCAGTCGGCGGCATCGAGCGCCCCCGCGGCGAAGACGCCGCGGGATTCGGCGCGATGCGTGAGCGTCAGTACCTCGTGATTCCCTGCAAGTAGTAGTTCGTGTTCCCCGGTGATGTCGCCGGCGCGGCGAGCGTGGACGCCCACCTCGCCGTCCTCGCGGGGCTGTTCGCCCTCGCGGCCGTGGACGCGGTCGGCAGCCTCCCCGCGGGCGTCGTCCACGTCCTCCAGAATCGAAAGCGCCGTCCCCGACGGCGCGTCGCGCTTGCGGTTGTGGTGAGTCTCGGTGAGTTCGATGTCGTACTCGGGGAGGGTGGCGACGGCCTCACGGATCACCCGTCGGAGCGCCATCACGCCGCGCGCGAAGTTGGACGCGCGGAGGACGGGCACCGACTCGGCGGCGTCGGCGAGCACCTCCAGCTGTGAGTCGGAAAAGCCCGTCGTCCCGACGACGGCGGCGACGCCCGCGTCGGCACACGCCTCGACGTATCGCGTGCTCGGATCGGGGAGGGTGAAATCGACCAGCACGTCGGGGTCGCGTTCGTCGAGCAGGCGGGGCAGGTCGGCCTCGTCTTTCACCTCGTGGCCGGCAACGGGGCCGACCGACGTACGGTTGACCGCGAGGACGACCTCCATCCCCTGACGGTCGGTCGCGGCTTCGATCACCTCGCGGCCCATGTGGCCGCCGGCGCCCGTGACGGCCACTTGGATCACGCTTCGGCCTCCAGCGGGTCGAGGTCCGCGAGAACGGCTTCGAGGTCGTCACGTAGGTCCTCGGAGAGGCGGGTGAGCGGCAGGCGGACGTGGCCGGGTCCGTAGCCGCGGATCGCCATCGCCTCGTTGACCGGGATGGGGTTGGTCTCCCAGAACAGGGCGCGCATCAGCGGCCCGAGTTCGTGGTGGCGCTCGCGGGCGCCCTCGTAGTCGCCGTCGAGCGCCGAGTGAACCATCTCGACCGTCCGCTCGGGTTCGATATTGGCGACGACGCTGATCGTACCCTGCCCGCCAATCGAGAGAATCGGGAGGGTGAGTCCGTCGTCGCCGGCGAGGACCGCGAACTCCTCGTCGCGTGTGCGCTCGATGATCTCCGAGACCTGATTCAGGTCGCCGCTCGCCGCCTTGTAGCCCAGAATGTTGGGATGGGAGGCGAGTTCGACCGTCGTGTCGACGCTGATGTTCTGGCCCGTCCGCCCGGGGACGTTGTAGACGATCTGTGGCAGGTCGATTTCGTCGGCGATGGTCCGGTAGTGTTCGTACATCCCCTGCGGTTCGGGCTTGTTGTAGTACGGGGAGATGAGGAGAAGCGCGTCGGCGCCGGCCTCGGCGGAGCGTCGGGAGAGCGAGAGCGCCTCGGCAGTGTTGTTCGAGCCGGAGCCGGCGATAACTGGCACGTCGTCGCCGACAGCGTCGATGACCGCCTCGACCACCTCGATGTGTTCGTCGTGGGAGAGGGTCGCGCTCTCGCCGGTGGAGCCGACGGGAACGAGGCCGTCGACGCCGGCGTCGGCGAGTCGCTGGGCGTCGGCGCGAAGCGTTTCGAAGTCGATGCTGCCGTCCTCGTGGAACGGCGTGGTCATGGCGGGGTAGACCCCGCGGAACTCGGATAGCGTCATTGTTGGATGGGTGTCGTCTGCGCTGTTAGTCGTGTCGGAACGATACCGAAGATTGTCGTCCGTCGTTACCGGCCGGAAGCCGCCCGAGACGGGGATGCTACTCCCGCAACGAGCGAGGTTACCGACCGCGTTTTTCGAGGAGAGCCGCGAGGCCACGCGTCGCTGGCGAGGAGCGAACACCGGAACCGACGCGCGGCGCGTTCACACCCGAAAACGGGTGCCCGTTGGGTTTATAGCTTGCGTCTCGCTGGACAGCAGTCCGTCTCACTCCGCACGGTCGACCGTCAACAGGAGCCCGCCGAACAGGAGCAGGAAGACCACGCCGATGGGGATGGGCAGGCCGGGGAAGCCACGACTCAGGAGGAGGTACGTCGCCCCAGCGAACACGAGACCCGTCGCGAAGAGGAGAGTCCCGAGGACGCGGACTGGATCGACGGGCCACGACTCCGCCCACGACTCGGCGCGGTAGTAGAGAACCGAGACGACGAGCGCGACGGCGAAGACGGCGGCACCGACTGCCCAGACCTGATAGACGAGTTCGAGCGCTTGCCCGCGCTGGAAGGCGATGGCCGAGAGCGGGTCCGCAATCGTGGTGCCACTGGCGAGCGGGACGCCGAAACTGTACCGAATCTGGACGAGGGGAAAGCGGACGAACAGCAGGGCGCCGCGACCGATCCCAGACGAGTACGTCACGTTCCACGGAAGGAGCGCGGACAGCCACGTCAGGAGGACGGCCAGTTCGCCGGCGTACTCCGACCGGACCCACATACGCGTGGTCGACGGCTGGCGGTGGGATAAAACCCATCGGCCCGCCCTGAGCGGGCAGTCGATTCGCGCCGAAAGATATTAGAGATGATAATTGTGTCCTAATGATTATCACTCCGCTCGCGGTCGAATCGAGTAATGGGCCGCGGAACGACGGAGTTGACCGGCACTTCTCGGACGGAGCGGATGCGGGGCATTGGGGGGCCGGAGCGGAGGCAGAACCGACCTCGATACCTCGTCCGATAGATGTCGGCCCGGATCGAGCTTTCGGCGACGGTGTGCTGCGAGCGTGTGCATCCGGAGCCGGTCACGGCCGAACTCACGCTCGGTGGCGAGGAACTCCGCGTCGAGAGCGAGAAGCGCGAACTCACGGTCGCCCAGTCGGACATCTTCGACGTCAGAATCGCCTCGTCGCCGCAGGCTGCCGCCGAATTCTTCACCGGGTCGGTCCTGACGGTCGGATTCGACTGGAATGATCGCCGGGCGGTGCTGTTCGTCGACGGAGGGAAGCGCACCCTCGAGAAGTACGCTGGCCTGTTCTACCGGTGGCTACTCAACGAACTCGAAGTCGCCGTTCGCCACCCGGCGGAGGTGGGCGGCCGCGTGACCGGCGAGACGTTCGAAATCGGGACGTTACGAGTGACGCCCGGAAAAGTCGGCTGTACCGGAATCTCCTACCCGTTCGGCATCGGCCTCGAACGAATCGTCCACTTCTCGCGGTCGGAGGGGGAACTGCTCGGTGATCGGCGGACGATCATCGGCATTCAGTACGTGCGCGACGGGATGGTGGTCGCGCTGGATCTGTCGGTCAATCCGCCACGGAAACAGCAGTTGCTCGGTCGCCACCTCAGACAGACGTACGAAGAGATTCGACGGTCGGTCCGGACGCTGGACATCCCCGCGCCGGCCGTGCGAACGCTCTACAAACTCTACTCGCTCCGCGGCACCGCCACGCCGTCGGCGCTGTTCGACGGCCCGTCGGACACTCCCGTCGAGGTCCTCCGTGGACTCCGCAAGGCCGACCTCGTGGAGGTCGGAGACGGACAGGTCAGGCTCACCTCTCGCGGGTGGATCCTCGTCACGGAACACGTCGATACGACCGCAACGGCGACGACCGACCGACTGGTCCACGAGTGACGCCTGAACGGACGATCCGGCACCGTCGTCGAACCGCTCGCGTGTGGCGCACCATCCCGAGGGCGTTACGTTCATACCGCCTGAACTCAAAGGAAGGCGTAGGGAATGAGGCGCGACCACTTCGAGTTGGCGGCACACAACGTCGACTGGGTCGAGACCGGCGACGCGCCGGCCGAGCCCCGTGTCGTCATCGACTTCGACGGACCGGAAGAGACGCTCACGGACCGCCTGAAAGATCCGGAGGGGAACCTACTGGAGGCGTCCGAGACGGACGTGACCTTCCGACTACAGGACCCCCTCGACGAGCCGGACGCGACAGGTGTCGTCAGCGTCACCGACCGCATCACTGGCGACTTCCTCCTCGAACTCAACGAGGACGCCGACGACGTGTTGCGGTTCGTCCGCGCCGCCCGCGAGTACGGCCAGTCGACCGACGACGGCGGCCGATACAGCGTCGTCATCCGCATCGACGGCGAGACGGTCGCCACCTACTCGAAGAGTACGTTCCTCGTCTACGACGCCAACGGGAGTCTCCTCCGGTCCAAGAGCCTCATCCCGTCCGGCGTCGAACTCTAGATTTCCGTGCGTAACGTCACCGACCGCGTCAGCAATCCGTTCGGGATGCAACCACCCTGTGAGCGGTTCGTCCCGGGCTACGGCGACGCCAACGCCCACTTCCACGTCATCGGCGACCACCCCGGCGTCCACGGCGGCGCCGAGACGGGCGTCCCCTTCACCGCCTCCGACGCCGGCCGCCGTCTCCAGCGTGCCCTTCACGACGCCGGCCTCCTTCGGACCACCGGCGACGCCCCCGAGGTGGACAAGACGTTCCTCTCCTATCTCCACATGTGCGTCCCGACCGGCGATCCGACCGACGACGACTACGCCGACATGGAACCCTTCTTCGACGCCGAACTCCGCGCCATCGCCGCACACGTCCTCCTCCCGGTTGGCGAGCGGGCGATCCGACACGTCTTGGAGACGTGCACCGCCCACGACACCGCCGACATCGACGTGGCGAACCTCCACGCGACGGAAGTGTTGGGAAGCGGGTGGCTCGTGATGCCGGTCCGCGAGCCGACGGCGTGGTCCTCCGACGACGCGAGCAGCCTCGTCCACGCCCTCGACCGCCTCCAGTCGACCGACTACCGCCGCGAGAGCGACCTCGGCCGATTCATCGCGGGCAACGAGCCCTATCTCGTCCGCTGATGGCCGACCGGCCAGCCACCAGTCGACACTGTCGAATCCGAATTCGACCGCTCCACGGCGGCAGGTGCAGACATACGAACACTGTCTCCCCAGATAGTGGTAGGAATTAGTCTAGTCGGCAGATTTTTCACTACATGCGTAAACCTAGTCGCCGACGCGGTCGGTGTTCCACCGGACGCGTCACGAATCGCACAGCACATTGCGAGTCAGGTGCTCCTCGCAGTGGCTTGGTCAGTCGGACGACCACCTCGTGTGGTCCCGTACGTTCTCCGTTCGGGGGACGCCACGCGGCGTCTCCCGTTCGTTCGGAGACTTCGTTCGTCGTCTCCCGTTCGTTCGGAGACTTCGTTCGTCGTCTCCCGTTCGTTCGGAGAGCACCTATTACGAAACCTTGAAACGCGAACCACCGGTATCGGGAGGTATGGAACTGCGGGTCATCGAGAAGACCGACGAGGAACTTCGCATGGAGATCGCGGGCGAGGACCACACGTTCATGAACGTCCTCAAAGGAGCGTTGCTGGAGACGGCGGGCGTCGCCGCGGCGACCTACGACATGAACCCCGAGCAGTCGGGCGGTCAGACGGACCCCATTCTCTCGGTCAAGACCGAGTCGGGCACCGACCCCCTCGACGCCGTCGCCGACGCCTCCCGCCGCGTGCAGGACCTCACCGACGACTTCATGGCCGCGTTCGACGCCGCCGCGTAATCTTCTCCGGCAGGGCGTGCACCCCGACCCCGACGCCCAGCGCCGCCACGCTCACGACGCCCAACACCGGGAGCGTCCGGTAGGTCCCCGTCACGACGAACATCGCGACGAAGAAGACGTGAAAGAGCAGCGTCGCGCCCACTGCTGTCCGCGCCGGCCGGTCGGCGAAGGTGGGCGACCACCGAACGAGCGCGAGCGCACAGAGGAGTCCCAGTCCGATCAGAATCCCGGCCCCAAGCACCACGGAGTGGACGAACGTCGTCCAGAGTTCGAGCAGGACGAGCAGCGTCGCCAGCGCGGCGACGAGCGTCCCCCCGCCGAGCGCGAGGGGATGTGCGACCCGTCGGCGGAGGAGTTCGAACCAGCCGGCGAAGAGGAAGGCGACGCAGAACCACCCGAAGAAGTTGCCGAGGGGGACGCCGAACCACGGTCCCGGCGGCGTCCACGTCCAGAACGGCACCCGGATGGCGATGGCGTCCATCGACAGGTCGACGTGGAGGGCGTAGAGCGCGACGAAGCCCGGGAGCGACCGGAGGGGCACGCCGTAGGCCCGCGCAGTGGTCGTTCCAGCGTAGATGACCGCCGACCAGCCGAAGGCGATGGCCAGCGGAACCCCCAGCACGTCGAAGAGATACGCCTCGGCGGGGTAGGTGTAGGCGCCGAAGGCGACGATGACCAGCTTCTCCAGAATGAGGCCGTAGACGACGGCGGTGGCGTAGAGGGTCAGTCCCTCGCGGTCACCCCACGCGTCCCACAGACAGCCGAGCGACGCGAACACCATGGTCGCAGTGAAGAGGAGGTAGATGGGTTGCACGGGAGCGACTGTCGACGCCGTCGGGTAAATCCTGACGGTTCGACGAGCCCTACAGCCGAACCGGCACGCCCCGCTCGTCGAGGTACTCCTTCACCTCGCGGATGGTGTACTCGTCGAAGTGGAAGATGGAGGCCGCGAGCGCCGCGTCGGCGCCGGCCTCGGTGAACACCTCGTAGGCGTCCTCCGGACCGCCACACCCCGACGAGGCGATGACGGGCGTCGAGACGTTTTCACACACCGCCCGGGTGAGCGGGATGTCGTAGCCGTCTTTCGTCCCGTCGGCGTCGATGGAGTTGACGAACAGTTCGCCCGCGCCGCGGGATTCGACCTCTCTGGCCCACTCCACCACGTCGACGCCGGTGCCCTCCCGACCGCCCTTGATCGTACACTCGAACCAGCAGGACTCGCCGTCCACCCGTTCGTAGTACTCGCCTGCTTCGTCGTAGCGCCGCTTGGCGTCGACGCTGATGACGATGCACTGACTGCCGAAGGCCGCGGCGCCGGCGTCGACGAGGTCCGGGTTCTCGATGGCCGCCGTGTTGATCGACACCTTGTCCGCGCCGGCGCGGAGCGTCTCCTTGATGTCGTCGCGGGTGCGGATGCCGCCGCCGACGGTGAGTGGGATGAACACTTCGTCGGCCACCTGCTCCACGACGTGGCGCATCGTCTCGCGCCCCTCGGCGCTGGCCGTGATGTCGAGGAAGACGAACTCGTCGGCGCCCGCCTCGTTGTACTCGCGGGCCATCTCCACCGGGTCGCCCGTGTACTGCAGGTCCTCGAAGTTGACGCCGGTGTACACCGCGGCGTTGCCGTCCTCGTCGATGTCCACGTCGATACAGGGAATGATGCGCTTGGTTACGGCCATCCGTATCGGCGGCTACGCCGGGGGCAGTCAAAAGCCGGTCGGTGTCGGTGACACGACTCGCCGATGCCGACTTCGGCGGCCCGTATCAGGAGTATTTTTGTAACACCGCGCCCGACGGACGACTATGGCCGACCACGCAGACGACCACGCGGACCACGAGCACCACCCCCACGACGACGAGGAGGAAGGACGCGTCACCTCGCCCATGCAGGACTTCACGACCGGGCAAGTCGGCGCGGGCGTCGTCGTCCTCCTCGTCGGCCTCGCGGTGACGTTCGGCCTGCCGCTCCTATTCTAGGAAACCGTTCGCACACCCGGTAATCGTGTGTGCGACGACGTTCGAACGTTACTGTAGTTCCCGTTCGATCACGTCACGCAGGTCGCGGATCGCCCCCGCGTCCCGTGTGAGTTGCGCGTCGCCGACCGAAAGGACCAGATCACCACTGACTGTCGCCGCGCCCAGATCACGCACCGGTACCTCGCCCGTCGCCGCCTGTACCGCCTCGGGATCGGTCGTCTCGACGACGACCCGGCCGGGCGTCTCGTCGAACAGCGCCTCGACGCCCTCGACCGTCGCGCTGATCCCCGCCGAGCCGACCATCTCCGAGAGCGTCACGGCGAGCCCGCCGTGGCTCACGTCGTGGGTGGCGAGCGTCGAGTCGAGATTCGCCACCTCGCGGACGGCGTCGACCGCCGTCGTCGGATCGGCCGGCAGCTCGGGGAAGCGGTCGCTGCCGCCCTGCGTGGCGAGGTACGTCGACCCGCCGAGCGCGCCGCCACGCGCACCGACTTCGAGGAGGGTGCCCTCGCCCGAGACGGTCATCGGTGGGGCGTCGTAGCCCTCGCGGACGCCGATCATCGCCACCGTCGGCGTCGGGGGGATGGGGCCAGCCACGGAGTCGTTGTACAGCGAGACGTTGCCGCCGACGACGGGCACCGAGAGGTCGCGACACATGCCCGCGAGGCCGTCGACGATGGCGCCGAAGCCGCCGTACACGTCGGGTTTCTCGGGGTTGCCGCCGTTGAGGCAGTCGACCGCGGCGTGGGGGCTCGCGCCCTTCGCCGCGAGGTTGGTCGCGTTCTCCAGCGCCACCGCGCGGGCGCCGTCGTACGGGTTCGCGTCCGTCCACGCCGGAATCGCGCCGGCCGAGAGCGCCAGCCCCGTGCCGGCTTCGCGGATCGCCATGATCGCGGCGTCGTCGCCCGGCCGTCGCGCCGTCCGCGTCCCGACCTCGTGGTCGTACTGGCGGTAGACCCACTCCTTGCTCGCGGTGTTCGGACTGCTCACGACGGCGTCGAACGCCGATTCGAGGTCCGCGTCGGGCAGGTCGCGGCTCGCCTCCGTCGGCTCTTCCATGGGGAGGTCGTTCATCGGTGCGCCCTCCGCGAGGAAGTGTGCGGGCACGTCGACGACCGTCTCGCGGCCTCGCGGCTCGTCGCCCTCGCCGCTCGGCTCGTCCGAGGCGCGTCGCGCCTCGCTTCCCTCGAACGTACAGACGTAGTTCCCCTCGGTCACCTCGCCGATGACCGAACAGCCGAGGTCGTAACGGTCGGCGATTTCGCGGACGCGGTCCACGTCCTCGGGACGCACCTCGTAACACATCCGCTCCTGCGATTCGGCGAGCAGGATTTCGAGCGCGGACATGTTGGGTTCGCGCTGGTGGACCCGGTCGAGTTCGATGTGGGCGCCGAGGCCGCCCTTGGCGACGAGTTCGCTGGACGCCCCGCCCAGCCCCGCGGCGCCGAGGTCACGGGCCGCGCGGATCAGGTCCTCGTCGACCAGCGTCTCGTTGGCCTCGATCAGGAGCTTCTCCGTGTAGGGGTCGCCCACCTGCACCGCGGGGCGGTCCTCCGTCTCGGCGTCCTCGCTCAGGTCTTCGCTGGCGAAGGAGGCGCCGCCGAGGCCGTCGCGACCGGTGGCGTTGCCGACGAGGACGAGCTTGTTGCCCGGCGTCTGTGCCTCCGCGGTGACGAGCCGATCCGGCGTGACGAGACCGACGCAGGCGACGTTCACCAGCGGGTTGCCCTCGTAGTCGTCGTGGAACTCGACGCTCCCGCCGACGGTGGGCACGCCGATGGCGTTGCCGTAGTCCGCGATGCCCTCCACCACGCCTTCGAACAGGTAGCGCGAGTGTTCGCGGTCGAACCCACCGAAGTAGAGGGAGTCGGTCAGCGCGATGGGGTAGGCGCCCATCGAGAGGATGTCACGGACGATGCCGCCGACGCCCGTCGCGGCACCGTCGTACGGATCGACGTAGGAGGGGTGGTTGTGGCTCTCGATGCCCATGGCGACGTACGCCTCCTCGGCGTCGTCGCCGTAGGTGGGCAGAGAGACGACGGCAGCGTCGTCGCCGGGGCCGATGACGACGTGATCGGCTTCACTGTCGAACGCCGACAGCAGGGGGCGGGACGACCGGTAGGCGCAGTGTTCGCTCCAGAGGTTCTCGAACAGCGCCGCCTCGGCGGGCGTGGGATCCCGCCCGAGTTCGGCGGCGACGAGGTCGTGGTCCGGATCGGACAGGCTCATTCGTTCCCGTCTTTCACGCTGTAGAGGTAATGTCTTTCCATCGGGGGCCGCCCGGTCCCACAGGATCGGCGCGCTTTTTACCGCCCGTACCGACCGTCCGCGTGTGTTATCGGTCGAGCTGCACACGCACTCGTCGCTGTCACACGACGGCCGGGACCCGGTCGACCACCTGCTCGAACAGGCGGCCTCCGTGGGTCTCGACGCCATCGCCGTCACCGACCACGACGAGATCGACGCCAGCCTCGACGCGGTCGAGCAGGCCCCGGAGTACGGCCTGATCGGCATCCCCGGCATGGAGATCACGACCGCCGTCGGGCACGTCCTCGCGCTCGGCGTCCGTGAGAAGATCCCGGCCGGTCTCTCCTTCGAGGCGACGCTCGACCGCATCCACGAGCAGGGCGGCATCGCCGTCGTCCCCCACCCGTTCCAGTCCTCCCGCCACGGCGTCGCACCCCACATCTCCGCGGAGACGCTCGCGAGCGCCGACGCTATCGAAGTGTACAACTCCCGCCTCCTCACCGGCCGCTCCAACCGGAAGGCCGAGCGCTTCGCCGCGTTTCACGACCTCCCGATGACCGCCGGCAGCGACGCACACATCGCCGAGATGGTCGGGCAGGCGATCACGGAAGTCGACGCCACCGACCGCACCGCCGAGAGCATCCTCGACGCCGTCGCCGCCGGCCGAACGAGCGTCGTCGGACGCCGCACACCGTGGCGGATCAGCTTCCGACAGGCCGCGGGCGGGGCGAAACGCAGACTCGTACGTGCGCTCGGCGACCTGCTGTGACCCGGCTTCGCGGCACCGACGCCGAGACGGTCCGTCGCGCCATAGAGGCCGGTGATCCACTTCCCGGCACCAGCGGCTTCGCCGGCTTCCTTAGCCGAGGGGCGTCGCATCCCGCCCTCGACGGCCGTCTCGTCCGCGACGTGCTCGGTCGCCAGCCCGTCTTCGGCACGCCCGACGACTGGGGCTTCGCGCCGGCCGACGTGGACGGCGACCCCGATCCGGTGCCGGCGGGTCACGTCCGCGACGCCGACGGCACCGACCGCCGCGTCTGGTCTCTGCCCGAGCCACCGGCCGCGACAGACGACGCGGCCGCGGTCGACGGCCTCCGCGACGCCCTCGACGACTCGCTGGCCGGCCTCGGCGGCGACGGCCTCGCCGTCGCCTTCTCCGGTGGCGTCGACTCCGCGCTCGTCGCTGCGGGTGCGCCCACCGCCCCCTGCTACGTCGTCGGCTTCCCCGACTCGCACGACGTGGCGGCGGCGCGGGAGGCGGCGGCAGCGATGGGCCGCGACCTCCGCGTCGTCGAACTCAACCACGCGGACCTAGAGCGAACCGTCCCCGAAGTCGTGGCCGCCACGGGGCGGACCAACGCGATGGACGTGTGTATCGCGCTCCCACTCTACCTCGTCGCGGAACGGGCCGCCGCGGACGGTTTCGACCGTCTCGCCGTCGGGCAGGGCGCCGACGAACTGTTCGGTGGCTACGCGAAGGTGGTCGATCCGGCCGACGACGACCGGGTCGACGCGTCCACGGTCCGCGGCGCGACGCGAGAGGTGATTCGGAGCCTCCCCGACCAACTGGAGCGCGACGCCCTCACGCTCCGGGCGGCCGGCGTCGAACCGGTGACGCCCCTGCTCGCCGACGCCGTCGTCGGAGCGGCGCTCCCGCTTCCGGATCATCTCCTCGCGTCGGAGGGAGAGCGAAAGGTGGCGCTCCGACGGGCGGCGCGCGACCGGCTCCCCGAGTCGGTCGTCACGGCGGACAAGAAGGCCGTCCAGTACGGTAGTCTGGTGTCACGGGAACTCGACCGCCTCGCTCGACAGGCCGGGTTCAAGCGGCGGATGGACGATCACCTCGGCCAGTACATTCGGTCGCTCTGCTAGTCGCTCACTGCGCCGGCAGCCGTCTCGATGGCCTCGATCCCCAACTCCCGTACGTCGGGGTCCACGTCGGCGTCGCGGAGCGCGTCGGGGTCGTACCACGCCCACGCGTCGCCGTCCGGTTCGTCCGGCGCCGGGTCGACCTCCCGGCGCTCGACGGTGGCGTAGAAGACGTGGTCGATGTGCTGGTGGCCCACCTCGTCGCCGCAGACGTTCACGTCCGCGAGCATCAGGTGCCGTGGGCGGGGGATGGCCCGCGCGGTGTCGGAGCGCACGTCGTCGTGATCGGTCAGGAGCGTCGGCTCCAGCCCGGTCTCCTCGCGTGCCTCACGGAGCCCCGCCTCGTGGGGGAGTTCGGCGCGGTCGATGTGCCCGCCGGGAGGGAGGCGGATGCCGAGTCGGGGGTGTTCGTGGAGCGCGGTCGCACCGTCGGCGACGAGATACACCGTCGCGGTGAAATGCCGGGTCGTCTCCATGGGCGGAGGTGGACCGCCGGACGTATCGACCTTCCGACGCGCACTTTTTTGACAGGTGGGGTGGATACTCCGACAGGTGCCCTCCACCGTGAGTCACGTTCGCATTACGGACGATCAGTTGGATCGCGTCGTCCCCATCGAGTCGACGGTCGGAACGATAGAGATCGACCTCTCGGGTGACGAAGTCACCGTCGCCCTGCCGCCCGACGTGCCGGTAACGATAGAGCGCGAGTAGAATTAGGGAACCTGAATCTGCTCTTCGGCTTCGAGCAGTTCGTGGTAGCGGTTGCGGATGGTGACCTCGCTGATGTTGGCCACCTCGGACACTTCGCTCTGGGTCACTTTCTCGTTGGTGAGCAGGGCGGCGGCGTAGATAGCGGCGGCCGCGAGGCCGACGGGGCTCTTGCCGCTGTGGACGCCCTGATCTTTCGCCGTCTTCAGCAGGTCGCGCGCACGACGCTCGGACTCGTCGGAGAGGTCGAGTTCCGAGGCGAAGCGGGGGACGTACTGCTCGGGGTCCGCAGGCTGGATTTCGAGGCCGAGTTCGCGGACGACGTAGCGGTACGTCCGCGCGATTTCGTCCTTGTCGACGCGGGAGACGGTGGCGATTTCGTCGAGCGAGCGGGGCGTGCCGGCC
>Ga0207733_100825_pt1 | contig 12780 bp, 10 predicted proteins | sample A23P3SouthBayCA_FD_187735 | JGI IMG/M metagenome (GOLD analysis project Ga0207733, IMG submission 187735) | Aerobic enrichment media microbial communities from Eden Landing Ponds, California, USA - A23 P3 (SPAdes) | ecosystem: Environmental > Aquatic > Marine > Unclassified | place: Emeryville... | reverse complement strand
CGTCTTCGACATGGGCCTGAACCTCTCGAAGGTACTGATTCACGACAACGTCGAGACCGAGCGGATGCACTCGCTCGACCTCATCGACATGGGCGCGATCCCGGACGACCGCGTCATGTCCGAACTCGAGGGCGACGTGAAGGCGATCGTGCCGACCCACGGTCACCTCGACCACATCGGCGCCATCTCGAAGCTCGCGCACCGATACGATGCGCCGATCGTCGCGACGCCGTTCACGATCGAGCTGGTCAAACAGCAGATCAAGGGCGAGGAGAAATTCGGCGTCCAGAACGACCTGATCAAGATGGACCCCGGCGAGACGATGTCCATCGGCGACTCGGGGAACGTCGAGATGGAGTTCGTCAACGTGACTCACTCGATCATCGACGCGATCAACCCGGTCCTCCACACGCCGGAGGGCGCCGTCGTCTACGGTCTGGACAAGCGCATGGACCACACGCCCGTGCTGGGCGACCCGATCGACATGGAGCGGTTCCGCGAGATCGGTCGCGAGGGTAACGGCGTCCTGTGTTACATCGAGGACTGTACGAACGCCGGCAAGAAGGGCCGCACGCCCTCCGAGTCCGTCGCGCGACGCCACCTCAAGGACGTCATGAGGAGCGTCGAGGATTACGATGGCGGCATCGTTGCCACAACGTTCTCCTCCCACATCGCTCGCGTGAAATCCCTCGTCGAGTTCGCCGAGGACATCGGCCGGAAGCCCGTGTTGCTCGGCCGCTCGATGGAGAAGTACTCCGGGACTGCCGAGCGACTCGACTTCGTCGACTTCCCGGACGATCTGGGAATGTACGGTCACCGAAAGAGCGTCGACCGGACGTTCAAGCGGGTCATGAAGGACGGCAAGGAGAACTTCCTGCCGATCGTCACCGGCCACCAGGGCGAGCCGCGCGCGATGCTCACTCGGATGGGCCGCGGCGAGACGCCGTACGAACTGGACGACGGCGACAAGGTCATCTTCAGCGCCCGGGTCATCCCGGAGCCAACCAACGAAGGCAATCGCTACCAGTCAGAGAAGCTCCTGGGCATGCAGGGTGCCCGAATCTACGACGACATCCACGTTTCCGGCCACCTCAATCAGGAAGGCCACTACGAGATGCTTCAGGCACTCCAGCCACAGAACATCATCCCGGCCCACCAGGACATGAAAGGCTTCGCGCCCTACGTGGACCTCGCGAAGAATCAGGGGTACAAGCTCGGCCGTGACCTCCACGTCACGGACAACGGCAACCTGATCACCCTGGTCGAGTAGGATGGCCCGCTCACAGCGATCCGTCGAGGCAGCGATCGAGGAACGTCGGGCGCTGGTCAACGACGCCATCCCGACGGAGCTGCCGGTGATTCGACCCGAGCGGCTCTACGAGGCGTCCCGCTACCTGCTGGACGCGGGTGGCAAACGACTCCGTCCGACGATCCTCCTGCTGTCTTCAGAGGCCCTGGCAGACGTCGAGCCAGGCGGTACCGACTACCGGTCGTTCCCAGCGCAGGACGGTGGCGAGGTCGACGTGATGACCGCCGCTGTCGCCATCGAGATCATCCAGTCGTTCACGCTGATCCACGACGACATCATGGACGACGACGACCTCCGTCGGGGGGTCCCAGCAGTCCACCGCGAGTTCGACCTTTCGACGGCAATTTTGGCTGGTGACACCCTCTACTCGAAGGCCTTCGAGCGGATGCTAGAAACTGGCGCCGACTCGGACCGATCGGTCCGTGCGCTCTCGGAACTGGCCAGCACCTGTACGAAGATCTGTGAGGGCCAGTCCTTTGACATCGAGTTCGAACAGCGAAACGCCGTCGCGACCGACGAGTACCTCGAGATGGTGGAGTTGAAAACCGCCGTGCTGTACGCCGCCGCGGCAGGCATCCCGGCGATGCTACTTGGCGCGGACGACGCCGTCGACGCCATGTACGGCTACGGCCTCGACGTGGGCAGAGCCTTCCAGATTCAGGACGACCTGCTCGACCTGACGACACCCTCGGAGAAACTCGGCAAGCAGCGAGGCTCGGATCTCGTCGAGGGCAAGCAGACGCTGATCACGCTGCACGCCCGCGAACAGGGCGTCGACGTGGACGGATTGATCGACGCCGACGAACCCGAGAAGGTCACGGACGCGGACATCGACCGTGCGATGGCCGTCCTCGAAGACGCCGGCAGTATCGAGTTCGCTCGCCAGAAAGCCCACACGCTGATCGACAGTGGGAAGCAAAACCTCGAAGTCTTGCCCGACAACGAGGCGCGCGAACTCCTGGCCGGCATCGCGGATTATCTCGTCGAGCGCGAGTACTGACCGCGATTCGACCGCCACGGATTTTTCGCCACTCGGGGTCCACGGACAGTGATCGCGATGGACTCGTCGACGATGGAACCCGACGTATCTTTGTCCCCGGGACTGCCAGTGAACGATAATGGACGACGAGTTGCGAGCGCGCGTGGAGGAAGCCGCCGAGACGGCGGCGTTGCTCAACGCCGTCAAGCACGAGAGCGAGGCACAGGTCGGTCCGCTGATGGGACCCTTGATGGGCGAGAATCCAGACTTTCGGGAGTACGGCGATCAGATCCCTGGCATCGTTGCCCCCGTGGTGGACCGCGTGAACGAGATGGACGCTGCCGAGCGTCGCGAGCGTCTGGAGGAACTGGCCCCGGAGGAACTCGCCGAGATCGAGGCCGAAGAAGAGGGCGAGGAGCACCCGCTGCCGGATCTCCCCGACGTCGGTGAAGACGAGGAGATCCGAATGCGCGTGGCACCGAATCCGAACGGTCCCTGGCACGTCGGTCACGCGCGGATGCCGGCCGTCATCGGCACCTACGCAGAACGCTACGACGGATCCTTCGTCTGCCGGTTCGACGATACCGACCCCGAGGTGAAGCGTCCGGACCTCGACGCGTACGACGCCATTCTCGATGCGATCGATTACCTCGGATTCGAACCTGAGGCCGTCTATCGGGCCAGTGACCGGGTCGAGACCTACTACGAACACGCCCGGGAACTGATCGACCGTGGCGGCGCCTACACCTGTTCCTGCCCGGGCGAGCGTTTCTCCGAGCTAAAAAACGACAGCGAGGCGTGTCCACACCGTGAGAAAGACCAGGAAACCGTTCGAGCGGAGTTCGCGGACATGGTCGCCGGGGAGTACAGTTCCGGCGAGATGGTCCTCCGGGTGAAAACCGACATCGATCACAAGAATCCGGCCCTGCGAGACTGGGTTGCATTCCGGATGGTGGATCGTGCTCACCCGCGTCCGGAGGCCAGTGAGTATCGCTGCTGGCCGATGCTCGACTTTCAGAGCGGCGTCGACGACCATCTACTGGGCATCACCCATATCATCCGCGGCATCGACCTGCAGGATTCGGCCAAGCGCCAGCAGTTCGTCTACGACTATTTCGATTGGGAGTACCCGGCAGTCGTTCACTGGGGACACGTCCAGATCGACGCGTACGACGTCTCTCTGTCGACGTCGACTATCAAAGACCGCATCGCGGCTGGCGACCTCGACGGCTGGGACGACCCACGCGCGCCGACCATCGCCAGCTTGCAGCGTCGTGGCATCCGCGGGGAGGCAATCGTCGATGCGATGGTCGAACTCGGGACTTCGACTTCGAACGTCGATCTCGCCATGTCCTCGATCTACGCTGCGAACCGAGACCTGATCGACGAGGCAACTGATCGAGCCTTCTTCGTTCGCGACAGCGACGAGACCGGCGGACTGGTCGAACGGCAGGTGATCGGGGGTCCCGACGCAGGCCATCCACCGGTACACCCGAACCACGATGATCGGGGGACGCGCGAGATTCCAGTCACCGACGGCGTTGCCATCGAAGGAGACGACCTGCCGGCCCACGGCGATCGAGTCTGGCTGAAAGGCTTCGGCTGCGTGCGCCACACGCGCGACGCCTTCGAGTACGTTGGTGACGACATCGACGTCGTTCGTGAGGAGGGCGTCGACGTTGTACACTGGGCACCGGCCGACGGCCCGACACTCCGACTGCGCACGATGGATGGAGACGTCGATGGCGTCGTCGAGCCAGGCATCCTGGCCTGCGAGCAGGATGCGATGGTCCAGTTCGAACGCGTCGGCTTCGCCCGCCTGGACGACCTCGGGGCCACGCCTGCCGTGGCGTACTTTGCCCATCCCTGACACGTCGACCGAGACACGAGGGGGAGGGCGGGACTTCCGGCGGTCCAATCTTTAAGTGACCTGCCGACACTGGGACTAGATAACGATGGCCATTGATCCCGAATTCGAGACGAACCGCGAGGTCGCCGACCAACACGATGGGCACAACGTTTGGGGACCAGTGAACGAACCCGAGGAACTCGGGATCCACGGCACACACGTCGCCGTCGACTTCGACATCTGTCTCGCCGACGGCGCCTGTCTGGAGGACTGCCCGGTCGACGTCTTCGAGTGGGTCGACTCCCCTGACCATCCAGAGAGCGAGATCAAGGCCGATCCAGCCCACGAAGACCAGTGTATCGACTGCATGCTGTGTGTCGACGTTTGCCCGGTTGACGCCATCGACGTCGATCCCGGTCGGGCCGGTCGCATTTAAGCACGGATTCGCGACCGTCTTCGGAAAATTTTGCGAGATACGTCCCCGAGTAACAACGCCAGAACCGACTGCCGTCTGTCAATTGATACCAGGCCCCCATCACAAAAGACTATTAACGAGCCGTGTCGGAAATACGCACACGAGGGTTATCATAGCAATGCGCATCGCCGTACTGACGAAGGGTGTCCCGGACTTCCGTGAGGGAAAGGTTTCGTTCGACGAGGACGGCCACCTCGAACGCGGGAAGACCCCGACAGTAATGAATCCGAACGACAAGCAGGCCCTGCGTGCCGCACTCCAGACGAAAGTGCGCCACGGCGGGGAGGTGTCACTGATGAGTATGGGGCCGCCCGGGTACAAGGAGGTCCTCCAGGAAGGGATGCGGGACGTGTACGCGGACGACCTGTACCTATTCTCCGATCGTGAGATGGGTGCCGCCGACACCTGGGCGACGGCGATGACACTCGCCACCGGCATCGAACACCTGGACGAGGAACCGGATCTGATCTTTGCCGGGTTCAAAACGGCCGACGGTGAGACCGGCCACACCGGCCCGCAGACGAACTGGTGTTTTCACATCAACGAGGAACTGTCGGACCGGCCGCTCATCACACACGTCATCGCGATGGATGTCGATGAGGAAGCCGGCACCGTTCGGGCGAAACGACTCGTCGAGGGCGACGTCTCAGAAATCGAAACCATCGAGGCCGACCTCCCGGCCTTCATCGTCACTGACGGGGAGTTCGAGCCGAGTTATCGCACGGCCAGCCAGCGACTGACGTACAAGGATCTTCGTGCGGAGACGACACAGCGCGCCGACGAAATCGACCTCGAGGAGGACGTGACCGTCTGGAATCACGAGGACCTGAACCTGGATCCGGACTTCATCGGTCTCGATGGATCACCGACTATCGTCTCCGGCGTCGATCCAATTCCGAAGGCCCCGTCCGAGCGTGAGGCGCAACCGGTCGATCCGAGCGACCCCGAGGGAATGGGTGACGTGCTCGATGAACTCGCGCCGTACGCGGAGGCTGACTGATCATGCCCGAAATCGATCCGACCGAGCACGAGATTGCGGATCTGAGTCCGAAGATCAACCAGATCGAGGACGTCGAGGAACTCGAGGCAATCCTAGAACTCGAGGAAGAGGGCGAGGACCGGGCAGCGGTCAAGACGGTCATCGAGAGCCGGATCGAGACCCTCGAAGAAGAGGAGGAAGAGATCGATCCGGAAACCGTCGACCTCACCGAGTTGACGATCGCGGACATCGCGAACATGGTCCGCGATATCGACGACGTCGATATTCTCGAAGATTTGCTGGATCGCGAGGAGATGGGCGACGACCGCAAGGGCGCGAAAAAACAGATCGAAAATCGAATCGACTCGTTGGAGGGTGACGGCGACGGCGAGGCCACGGAAGTCGAGTACGTGCCACCAGAAGAGAAGTATCCGGATCTGGACCATCCAACCGCCGACAAGCAGTACGTCGAGGGCGTCGCGGGCGAAACGTACCGCGACATGTGGGTCTACTGTGAGACCCAGCAGGGTAACCTGCTCGACGTCTCGAAGGAGATGCTCGGCAAGGCTCGCGAGCTGATGGACGAGTACAACAGCGACGGCGACGGTGATGGGGCCTACGGCGGCGATGAGGATGGCAATCCCGAGGAAGTGGTGGCGGTTGTCATCGGTAGCGACGTCGAGGAAATGGCCGAGGAAGCGATCGCCTATGGTGCGGACCGCGTCGTCTACCACGACGACGATCGACTCGATCGATTCCGGCACAACCCATACACCGAGATTTACGCGCACATGTGCCGGGACCTGGAGGCCGACTGGCGCGATTATCACGAGCCCCGATACAACCTCTTCCCGGCGACGAACAACGGGCGTGACCTCTCTGCACTCGTCCAGGGGGAACTTGACTCCGGCCTGGCCTCGGACTGCTCGGATCTGTACATCGAGAGTGCGATGATCTCGAACCCGGCCAAGACTGGGACGCCGGGCGAGTCGAAAAAGTTCGATCGCGTGCTCCACATGCCGCGACCGGACTTCTCCGGATTCGAGTACTCTACAATTCTCTGCATCGACAAACCACACCGGGACTTTCACCCGCAAGGTGCGAGCGTTATTCCCGGCACGTTCGATCTGCCCGAACCCGACGCGAGCCGCGAGGGCGAACTCGTCGAGCACGACCTCGACCTGCCTGATGAGTGGTTCCAGGTGGACGTCGTCGACTTCGATCAGCTGGACGACGGCGTCGACCTCACTGGAAACGACGTCATCGTCGCGCTCGGCCGAGGAATCGGCTCCGAGCCGACGGAGGGTATCGAACTCGGGCTTGACCTCGTGAATCAGTTTGAGGAAGCGGATCTGGGTCTCTCCCGCGGTGTCATTACGGCGTCCTACCAGTTCGGCGGCCACGTCGAACAGTACGTCACTCTGGAACGTCAGATCGGTGAGTCCGGCCAGGTCGTCGAGCCGGACGTATACATCGCCGCGGGAATTTCGGGTGCCATCCAGCACAAAGTCGGCATGGAAGAGTCGGATACGATCATCGCGATCAACTCCGATCCCGAGGCCGACATCCGGGACTTCTCGGATTACTTCATCGAGGGCGACCTGTTCGAGGTGCTGCCGAAATTGGTCGACGCAGTGGAGACGGGCGAGTTTGCCGAGGCGGTGCAGGAGGTAAGCGATGACTGAGGATCACGAACACTACGAAGCAATCGTCGTCGGGTGTGGCCCCGGCGGCGCCGCGGCGGCCGCAGCACTGGCACGGAACGACGTCGAGACTCTGGTTCTCGAACGGGGCGTCGACGCAGGGTCGAAAAACGTCTCTGGTGGACTGCTATACGCCGAGGAGTCCTCGCCGTACACCATCGACGATCTCTTCCCCGGATTCCGGGAGGAGGCGGCCGAACGTCCCGTCACCGACAACTACATTCACAATATCGCCGGCGATTCGGTGAAGACGTTCGACATCTCGGATCTCCACCACCACGACACCGAGTGGGCCGATTCGGTCCTGCGACGGGAGATGGATTCCTGGCTGGCCGAGCGCGTTCACGAGATGACGCGAGAGACCGGTGGCGGCCTGCTGACGGAGGTCCGCGTCAACGGCCTGCTTCGCGAGCGCGGTGAAATCGTCGGAGTAACGCTCGACGAACTCGAGCCGATCACCGCGGACGTGATCGTCGCGGCCGACGGCGTCAACTCCGAACTCGCCCGTGACGCTGGCCTGATGGACTGGGAAGAACCGGACGAGTGGTTCCAGGGCGTGAAAGCGGTCGTCGATATGCCGGAGGGCGCCATCGAGGAGCGCTTCGACATCGAGGCCGACGAAGGCGAGGCCCACCTGTTCTCGGGGGACCTCTTCGGAAACGTTCGGGGTGGTGGATTCCTCTACACCAACGAGGACACCCTTTCGATCGGAACGGTCTTCCACCTCGACTCGATCGCCGAGGAAGGAGCCGAGCCACAGGAACTGCTCGATAACTTGCTCACACATCCACTGCTGGCCCAGTGGATCGGCGATGAATACGAGGAAATCGAGTACTCCGCCAAACTCGTCCCCGATTCGAAGAAGGTCGCCCACACCTCACCCCATCAGGGCCGTCTCGTGCTCGTCGGCGACGCGGCTGGACAGATGCAGGCACAGGGACCGATCATCAAGGGCATGAATCACGCGGTCACCGCTGGCGCCCTCGCCGCGGAGGCGTTCGTCGACGCAAAGGCTCGCGATGACCACAGCCAGGTCGGGCAGTTGTACGAACAGAAGCTGAACGAGGAGGGTGTCATGGGCAAACTTCGGCCGACGCGCTACCGTCTGCTCGGTCGTCTCGGTGAAGTCGGTCCTCTGGCGAAAGTCGGCGATGCCATCACCAGTTCGGCGGTCGGTCGTCTCGGCGTCAAACTGCTTGGCGATAGCCTCGAACGGGCGTATAGCTCGCCGACACTCGTCGGGATGATCCCCGACACGCGGACGCCATACGTCACCTTGCCGACCGTCATCGGCGATGTCCTGGGAACCGAAGTGGACGACGAGAGCCACGTCGAACCGCCGGAACTCGACGATCGGATCGGCAATCTGACCTACGACGTGGGCGACCCTCACATCGAACTCCAGGACAACTCCTTCGAGGCTTCCGGCACTGCGGTGACGGCGTGTCCGGTCAGCGCAAAGGACTTCGGCGGTGGCTGTTACCGCGACGAAGAGGTCGAGACCGACGCCGGCGTCGAACACCTCGTGAGTCTCGACACCCAGCCCTGCGTCGAATGTGGTACCTGCGCCGTCGTGGCCGACACGCACTGGGAACACCCGGCGGGCGGCAAGGGCGTGGAGTTCAAACAGGGCTGATCGAGAGCCAGGCCTTCGCCGATGAACAGTGATCCAGCCGTCGAGGACCGTATCGAGGCCCTGGCGGCAGAGGCAACAGCCACGGCAGATGCGTACGAGCCACCGGCTGATCCGCCGGAGACGGAACGTGCAGTGGAGATCGTGCGGGAACACCTGGGCCCCGTCGTCTCTACGTTCGTCGAAGTCCGTACCGGCGGCCGGTCGGTTTACTTACCGCCGGAGAGCTACGAGCGGCTCGAATCGACGATGAACGTCTGGCTCGAACGGTATGCGGCCTGTTATGGCGTCGATCTGGACGCCGACTGTCAACTCCGAACGGCAGCCCAGTTGCTGGTCGATACGCACAATGCCCACGACGTCGCACGGATTCTGACGGGCGTTCCAGAGCGTTCGGAGTCGTAATCCACAGCCCGAATTCTTGCCTTCGAGGGTTATAGCGATCTCGGAACGTGAGGTATCATTAAGTACTGTCCAGTGATACCAGTTCACATGGAACTGACCCAGCCCCTCGAGTTCGATCACAAGGACCGAAAGGAGCTGTACGAACACGTCGAACGACACGGTACAGTCGATCCTGAGGCTGCCCGACGTTCGCTCGGGATGGAGCCTCGCGCGTTCGGGCATCACCTGGCGATCCTGCGGCGCGACGGCGTCCTCGAAAAGACCGATGGCAAACTGCGGATCGCCTTCGACGACGTCGTCGAGGAGGAGTTCGAGGACGAGGAACTTTCGTTCACCATTCGGCAGGCCCGCCAGGAGGATCTGAGTGGGCTCGTCGGCGCGATCAGGAAAGCGATCGGCGGAAAGAGCTACGTCGGTGCCGAAACCGTGGCCGACATCGTCGACAACGAGGGCGTCTTGCTCCGGCACAACGAACTCGAATCTCGGATCTTCTTCGTCGCGACCGTCAACGACGAGGTCGTCGGCTGGGTCCATTTGAAGCATCCGGAACTCGATAAACTCAGCCACACCGCCGAACTGACGCTTGGCGTCTTGGAGGAACACCGCGGCCACGGCATCGGGAGTCATCTGCTCGAACGTGGGCTCGAATGGGCGGCTTCGAACGGTTTCGAGCGCATCTACAATTCGGTTCCATCCGCCAACGAGGAGGGGATTGCGTTCCTCGAATCCCACGGCTGGGAGGTCGAGGCGGTTCGCAAAGACCACTACAAGCTCGACGGACAGTACCTCGACGAGTTGATGCTCGCACGGGAACTCTGAACCGGACCTATCTGTAACACGGCGCGGTTATCGCCACTCTTCTGCCGTCTCGTCGAGTGGTTCCGCCACGACCCCATCTTCACGGGAGAGAACTCTGGCGTGCCCGGTACAGACGACGCTGTTTTCCGCCCACGGGATGTGCAACTCGACGGCCGCTGCCTCCGAACAACCGTCTTCAGCACACTGCATAGTGGAACCACGGGGCCCCGCTGCTTTGTGCTTTCGTTCATGGGTTCGTGGCGCTGGCGGCGAGCCCTCACTCAAATACCAGCACTGGATTGGTGCGGTGGTGCTCAGAAAACAACGAGCGCGAGCATGGCGATCAGTATCGACGCTGTGAGGACGGCCTGGGCGACGCTCGAACCAAACATTCCGAGTGTCGTGATGGCTGCGGCGCGGCCACCCTCACGCATCGTGCCACCGCGAACCAGTTCGACGACGAAAACGGTCCCAACGACTGCCAGGATCATCCCGAGCGGCCCCACCGTGAACAGTCCTACGACCCCTGCGCCAGCGGCGATGACGGCGGTCGTCGTACTTGCGCCACCGATCTTTGCCGACAGGAAGCCGGCGAGGACATCCACGAGCAAGGCAAGGAGGGCAACGGCGACGAGTCCGACGAGGAGGATGGTTCCGGGTTCGGTGTACCCACTCGCCCACCAGTACAGGAGAATCCCGGCGAGCGAGAGAACTGCACCCGGCACGATTGGGGCGAGACTGCCGACGACACCGAGTGCAAGCAGCACGAACGCGATCACGACCGGGATGTCAACCATCGATATCTCCCAGTTCGTTCCGGGCGAATGTCGTTCCATGGGTTTCGACGAGGGTACCGATAGCCCGGCTGGTATACCGCTTGCACTCGGCCGGCGAGACGAAGTCGAACGTTTCAGCGACCGCTGACCAGTCGCGTGCCTGCAAAATCTTGCTGACGAGAACTCGTTCCTCACGTGGACCGAGCGACTCGGTCTCGTCGTCCATAAGCGACGTCAGGACGAGCCGGCGGAACGGTCCAGGCGCCGTGTCGATCGTTGCGGCACCGCGGGGCACGCCGGCGACCAGCCGCCACTCCCACTCGCTCAAGGAAAGCTCGGGGGACCGTCGCACGCTTCGCAGGGCTGCTCGGACGACGTCAGGGTCGACCGTTGCGAGTGGGTCCGTGAGCGCACTCTCGATGCGTCGATGGAACCAGTCTGTGTGCCGATGAGCGAGTGCACGCCCCCGTTCAGAGCAGGGGTTCAGCATGATCGCCGAGTGCTCGCCACTCGCATCGTTGCGGGTCGTCGAGAGGTGGACGGTGTGATAGTCGTTGCGTTGCCAGAATGCAACCAGTTCGGGTGTGGCACCGAAACCGGTGCCGAGCCAGTCGACCGCGTCGCCGAACTCCGTAGCGATTTCCGTCAGGAGTTTCGAACCCAGGCCACGGGACCGTACCGCCGGGTGCGTCGCGATGCGCAGAACTCGTTGGCCTGTCGGAATTGCTGCGTCCCTATCGCGCAGCTGCGTCGTGAGCACGTCCGGAATCATGTTCCCCCTGATCCGTGCACCATCGTACATCGACTGTCGACGTTCGTCGGGTAGCCCGCCCTCGCGGGCCAGAAGTGCGACGCTAACGACCCGACCGCCGTACAGGAGGGCTCTGGCGGTCACGTTCGGTGCGTCCAGGAGGCGTGCGAGGTCGTCCGGCTCCGTCCGGTAGTGTGCCAGCACCAGGAGTCCGAACGCCTGGCGCAGTTGCTGCTCGTCGGCCAGGAGTCGCTCCGTCGTCAGGTGCTCGTAGTCGACCGTCTCGGGCTCGGCATCGGCAACGAGTTGATCGACGGCGGGGCGGGCGTCGAGTAATAGCGTGCGGAAGGCCCAGGATTCGACCGGGTCGGCTTCGCCGTACCGGATCGGTGTCGTCATCGTGCACTCCGTCACAGTCTCGCGTCGCTCCTCCAGGGAGTCACGAAACCGAACGCTGAATCCGCGGCCAGCACCTTCGTAGCCGTGAATCGTGGTCGCGAACGCGACTGCTGGGGCATCGAGAAAGGCCGCCAATCGGCGCACCGGGAACGCGGCGGCTTCGTCGACGATGACGACGTCCGGGTCCCCAGGCAACCTGCTCGCAGTGGCTGGTGGTTCAAAGCGCACCACACCAGCCGCCGTTTCCAGCCGATGTGGATGGTCGGCCTGATCTACCTGTTCGAGCGCATCCAGGTCCTCGAGGAGTTTACTCGCTCTCCGGAACACTTCCGCGACACTCCGATACTGCGGTCCAGTCACGAGGACATCCTTGCCGGCGAGTGCGAGCGATGCAGCCCCCAGGCCGGCCGCCGCGGACTTGCCCCGACCCCGGTCGGCCTCGACGACGAGCGTCTCACCTGGTCGGGCCAGTGGCTCGTAAGCGGCGAGGGCATCCACTTGATCGCCGGTCAGACACGCCCGGTAGGCCGCCGCAGGGAACGCCCCATTGTTTGGGGGTTCTGGTCCAGTTGGGGCGATTCTTGGCGCCGGGTTGGTCTTGCCGTCGCGTTCGACGTAACCAGCGTCGACGTCCACAATGGCGATACCGGGGTGCTGGCGAAGCAAGGAGACCGTTCGTTCCCTGAAGGTCCCGGTCACGTCGGCAATCGTGGCGGGTGGCACC
>Ga0207733_100821_pt1 | contig 12814 bp, 15 predicted proteins | sample A23P3SouthBayCA_FD_187735 | JGI IMG/M metagenome (GOLD analysis project Ga0207733, IMG submission 187735) | Aerobic enrichment media microbial communities from Eden Landing Ponds, California, USA - A23 P3 (SPAdes) | ecosystem: Environmental > Aquatic > Marine > Unclassified | place: Emeryville... | reverse complement strand
CCGGCGGCCGCCACTACGGCGAGGTGGTCGCGGCGGCGGCCGTCGGCGGCGGTCTGACCGCCCTGCTCGACCGGGCGGGGCCTGCGATCCTGTGGGCCGGCCCGCCGATCCTGATCGCGGGCGCGGCCGTCGGCGCGGCCGCTGGCGCGTTCGGGCACTACCTCGGGCGGGACCTCCACGCCGGCCTGACCCGACCGTTAGACTAGCCGCCAGCCGTCGTCGCCCCGCCGGAGGTGATCGCCGTCCGAGAGTTCCGAGAGCGCCTCGACCACGACCTCGCGGGGTGCGCCCACGGCCTCCGCGACCGCGTCCGTCGTCCGCGCGCCGTCGGCGACGGCCCGGAGGACCGCGGCGAACAGGCGCGCGTCGGCGTCGTCGTCCAGCCCGTCGGCGATCCGATCCTGCACGTCGGCGATCCGGCCCTGCACCCAGCGCTGGGCGAGCGAGAGTTCGCGTTCGAGCTCCTCGAGGCGGTCGAGTTCGGCCGCGAGGTCGCTCACGTCCGCCGCGTCGCCATCGGGCGCGTCCTCGCTCTCGACTTCGACGGAGAGGTAGTGACACCGCGTCAAATCGAGGTCGACGCTCGCGGGGTAGGCGCTCTTCATCCCGAAACCGTAGGGCGAGACGTTCACCTCCAGCCGGAGGTTCCGCGAGATGTGGAAGTACTTCCGGCGGCGGTCGTCGACGCGGCTCTCGATCAGGCCGGCCTCCTCTAGTTTCCGGAGGTGGTCGATGACCGCCTTCGGGGAGACGCCGAGGTAGTCGCTGATCTCGGTCACGTAACAGGGCTTGCGGGACAGGAGCCGCAGGATGCGGCGACGGTTCTCGTTGCCGAGCAGGTCCAGCAGCGCCCCTGAGTCCATCGCGAGCGGCTAGGCGACGCGCACAAAAAAGGGTGTCTGCCCGCCGGAGGGTGATTGGAGGAAGACTTAACCGTGTCCGTGACAGAGGTTGACACGCATGTTCGAGCCGTTCTCCAGCGGGTACTACTTGGGGCGGCTCTACGTCGAGCCCCACGACGGCGACCGGGCGCTGATGCAGGCGTCCGAGCATGAGCACGTCAACCGCCAGTTGTACGCCGACGGCGAGGGCGTCGAGCGCACCGACGCGCCGCTGGTCATGAAGGTGGACACGACACACCTCGCGGTCCACGGCGACCCGGCGGTGCCCGAGCGGACGCTCGCGATCCCTGACGACGTGCTCTCGGAGACGCGGGTGCGGAACCCGCCGACGCTGAAGGAGGTGCTACTCGCGAAGGCCGACCGGGCCGCGCGCTTCCTCCCGACGACCCCGTAGCGCTTTTGAGGGGCGGGGTCCCGGTTGGGGCCATGCTGGACGAGGTGCTCGGCCGGGCGAGCCTCAAAGAGCGCATCGCGGAACTCGAAGCCGAGAAGGAGGCCCTCCGCGAGCAACTCGACGCCGAGCAGGAGCGCCGCGCGGCCGCCGCCACGGCCCGACAGGAGGCCGAAGAGCGCGTGAACCGCCTCGAAGACCGCATTGCCGAACTCGAAGACCGGGTCGAGCGCGCCGACGGCGAGGAGGGCGACCCCGCCATCCGTGGCCGCGAGGACCTCCGCGGCGAGCGCCGCGACGAGGTGCTCGCCCGCCTCCGGAGCGTCGAGACCGGCCCGCAGGGCGCCCTCACGGCGATGGTGCCCGACGGGAGCGACGTGCCCGACGCGGTGCGGTCGGCGCTGGGGGAGCGGGCCGGCCTCGTCGCCCGCGCGGCGCCCTGTCTGGTCTGCGTCGACGACGCCGGCCTCGTCGCCGCGGCGCTCGACCCGCCCGTCGCGCCCGAGGCGTTCACGGAGTGGGGGACCGAATTCCATCTGGAGGAGGGGTGGGTTCGACCCGTCGGGCGCCACGCCGTCGCGCTGGTCCGCTCGGACCTGTTCGCCCTCGGCGTCTTCGAGGGGCGAGAGCGCGTCGAGACCCGCGGCTTCACCTCGGCGGTGAAGGGCGGTCACTCGAAAGGTGGCTTCTCGCAGGGCCGCTTCGAGCGCCTGCGCGAGGGACAGATCGCCGACCACGTCGAGAAGTGCCGGGACGCCATCGCCGCGGCCGACGCCGATCGGGTCTTCGTCGTCGGCGAGACGTCGCTGCTCCACGAGTTCGCGGATCTGGCCGACGAGACGGCCCCCGCGGACGCAACGGGCGACCCCGACGAGGCCCTCTCGGCCGCCGTCGACGACTTCTGGACGGTGCCGCTGTGGCTGCTCTGAGCTACTCCCAGTCGATCTCGTCGCTGCGCTGGGTCGCACGCAGGACGAAAGGGCCGATCGCGAGGGTGCGCTTCGCCACGGTGAGGATCCGGAGGACGTAGGCGCCAAACACCGCGAAGGGGAGCGAGGCCACCGCCGAGGCCGCGCCGACGGCCCAGAGCAGATTGCGCACGCCGAGGGTCGACCCCGAGACGGCGGCGGCGTCGATGTAGAGGACCATCGCTCCGGCCACGAGCAGCGCGGGCGCCGCGGCGTACAGCATCCGCCGCGAGAGGTTGACGAGTTCCCACTGGAAGTAGAGCGTCTTGAAGTGCTCCCGCGCGGGGCCGAACAGTTCGAGCGTCTCGATCAGTCCGTCGAGGGCGTCCGCGGCCGCGTCGGGTATCACGTCGCCGTGCTCGCTCCGGAGGCGCCGGGCCTCGTAGAGCTTCCACGAGTAGTTGAAGTCGAGGGCCGCATGTACCACGCCAAACGTTCCGAACTGCGCGCCGTCGAGGCGGTCGCTCACCGCCGCCGCGTCGTCGACGAGGCCGCCGGTGTACTCGGCGGTCCGGGTCCGAAGCGCCTCGTCCTCGACGTTCGCGACGGCGTCCTCGAGCGCCGCCGCGCGGTCGCCGGCGGCGTCGACGAGCGCACGGAGAAACGCCGAGGGTTCCGGCGGCGCCACCGCCGCGTCGAGCGCGTCGGCCGCGTCGCTGCGGAACGTCGTCGCCTCGCGCATCCGCTCGCGCTGGTCGCCGACGGCCCCCAGTTCCTGCGAGAGGACGACCTGACTGATCGTGACGACGAGCGTGACGCCGGTGATGATGGCGGTCACGTACGCCTGTCCGAGTGTCTCGACCGGGTCCCCCTCCCCCGGGAATCCCGGGTACGCGATCCCGAGGCCGACGACGACCGCGAAGACGCCCGCGACCAGCAGCGCGACGACGCGGAGTCTCCCCGCCCCCAGCAGCAGCCACGACTTCAGTCGGCCGCCGGAGACGCGCGCCCGCATCGTGTCGGCCGACCGCGAGGCGTCGCTCATGGCCCGAAGTTGGCCGCCAGCCACAAAACGCTGGTCGCTACGCCTCGGTCTCGGACTCGGCGTCGACGTCGGCCTTGATCGCCTCGAGTTCGGACTCGACGCCGGCAGACGCGCGCTCGTCGGCGAGTTCGCGGTCGATCGCGTCGTCGTCGCCGAGGCGCGTCTCGAAGACGCCGACGGATTCGAGGTCGTCGAGCGCGGCGGCGCGGGCCTCCATCTCCGCAGTCTTCTCGGTCGCGCGCTCGACCGCCCGGGTCACGTCGTCGAACTCCTCGCCGGCGCCGGTGACGGCCTCGGAGACGCGGGCGCTCGCCTCGGCGGCCTCGTAGCGGGCCTTCATCGTCTCTTTCGTCGTGCGGAACTCGCGGATGCGCCGCTCGAGGCCCTCCTTCTTCGCGACGAGTTCGTCCTTCGTCTCGGCGACGTCCGCGATCTGGGCGTCGAGGTCCTCGATCTGCGCTTCCTGTCGGTCCTTCTTCTCCAGCGCCCGCCGCGCGAGGTCGTCGCGGTCCTGCCGCACGGCCTCGCGGGCCTGCTCGTCGTGCTTCTCGGCGTTCTCCGCGAGGCGGCGGCGGCGCATCTCCAGGCGCTTTTGCTGTGTCGTGAGGTCGGCGATGCCGCGTTTCACGTCCTGCAGTTGGTCCCGCAGGCGCTCGTAGGAGTAGTCCAGCGTGTCGCTGGGGTCCTCGGCGCGGGAGACCGCCGAATTCAGCTTCGCGCGGACGGCGTACGAGAGGCGTGCGAGGAGACCCATGTCCATCGTTTGGGGCGCGAGCTACAAATGTTTGCGCCCCGTGTGAGCGCGTGGCGCGCCGGGACCACTCCCGAAACGGTTTTTGCGGCCCCTCGCGCACACACGGTATGCCGACGGAAACCGGATACGACCCCACACTGGGAAACAAGTTCATTTTCGTCACCGGGGGCGTGATGTCGGGACTCGGGAAGGGCATCACGGCGGCGAGCACGGGCCGACTCCTCGCCAACGCCGGGTTCGACGTGACCGCGGTCAAGATCGACCCCTACCTCAACGTCGACGCGGGGACGATGAACCCGTTCCAACACGGCGAGGTGTACGTCCTCAAGGACGGCGCCGAGGTCGACCTCGATCTGGGGAACTACGAGCGGTTCCTCGGAGTCGACATGACCGCCGACCACAACGTGACGACGGGGAAGGTGTACCGCGAGGTCATCGAGCGCGAGCGCGCCGGTGACTACCTCGGGAAGACCGTCCAGATCATCCCCCACGTCACCGACGACATCAAGCGCCGCATCCGCGAGGCCGCGGAAGGCACCGACGTGTGCATCGTCGAGGTCGGCGGCACGGTCGGCGACATCGAGGGGATGCCCTACCTCGAAGCCCTCCGCCAGTTCGCCCACGAGGAAGACGAGGAGGACATGCTGCTCACGCACGTCACCCTCGTCCCCTACTCGAAGAACGGCGAGCAGAAGACCAAGCCCACCCAGCACAGCGTGAAGGAACTGCGCTCCATCGGCCTCCAGCCTGACGTGCTGGTGGGCCGGTGTGACGACAAACTCGACCCCGAGACCAAGGAGAAGATCGCGCTGTTCTGCGACGTGCCCACCGACGCCGTCTTCTCGAATCCCGACGTCGAGGACATCTACCACGTCCCCCTCGTCGTCGAGGAGGAGGGCCTCGACCAGTACGTGATGGACGAACTCGGAATCGCGGACCGCGCGCTGCCGGCGAGCGAGCGCGACAACGACTGGCGCGAACTGGTCACCCGCGAGACGACCGGCGAGGTCGAGGTGGCGCTCGTCGGCAAGTACGGCCTCGAAGACGCCTACATCTCCATCCACGAGTCGCTGAAGCACGCCGGTCTCGACCAGCGCGTCGACGTGAACACCACGTGGATCCACTCCGAGGACGTGGCAGAGGGCGACCTCGGCGCGCTCCGCGACGTGGACGGCGTCGTGATCCCCGGCGGCTTCGGCAGCCGCGGCACGGAGGGCAAGATCGAGGCGATCCGCTACGCCCGCGAGAACGGCGTGCCCCTGCTGGGGCTCTGTCTGGGCTTCCAGCTCTCGGTCGTCGAGTACGCGCGGAACGTCCTCGGGCTCGAAGGTGCCCACTCCGCGGAACTCGACGAGGACACCCCCCATCCGGTCATCGACCTGCTGCCCGAGCAGTACGACCTCGAAGACCTCGGCGGGACGATGCGGCTGGGCGCTCACGAGACCGAGATCGAACCCGACACGCTCGCGGCGGACCTGTACGGCGCCGACGCCTGCACCGAGCGCCATCGCCACCGCTACGAGGTCAACCCCGAGTACATCGACCAGTTGGAGGACGCGAACCTCATGTTCTCCGGGACGGCGGGCAACCGCATGGAGATCCTCGAGTTGCCCGATCACCCGTTCTTCTTCGGGACGCAGTTCCACCCCGAGTTCCGCTCGCGGCCCGGGCGTCCCAGCCCGCCCTTCGTCGGGCTGGTGGAGGCCATCGTCGCCGCAGAACAGGAGGTGAGCGCCTGATGGTCGACCCCGAGTCCTTCATCGAGGAGAAGATCGAGGAAATCGACGCGGCCGTCGGCGACGACACCGCCATCATCGCGCTGTCGGGGGGCGTCGACTCCTCGACGGCGGCCGCGCTGGCGTACGAGGCCATCGGCGATCGGCTGGTGCCGGTGTACGTCGACACGGGCCTGATGCGCAAGGGCGAGACGGAGGGCATCCGCGAGACGTTCGACTACATGGACTCCCTGCGGATCGTCGACGCGCGCGACCGGTTCCTCGGCGCCCTCGAAGGGGTGACCGACCCCGAGGAGAAACGCCACGTCATTGGCGAGCAGTTCATCCGGGAGTTCGAGACGGTGGCCCGCGAGGTCGGCGCCGACCACCTCGTGCAGGGCACCATCTACCCGGACCGCATCGAGAGCGAGGGGACCATCAAGTCCCACCACAACGTCGGGGGCCTGCCCGAGGCCGTCGACTTCGAGCAGATCGTCGAGCCGATGCGGGACCTCTACAAGGACGAGGTGCGGGAGGTCGCCCGCGCGCTGGACCTCCAGGAGGTCGTCAGCGAGCGGATGCCGTTCCCCGGTCCGGGGCTCGCGGTGCGCATCGTCGGCGAGGTGACCGAGGAGAAGGTCCACGTCGCCCGCGAGGCGACGCACATCGTCGAGGAGGAACTCGAGGAGTACGAGCCGTGGCAGGCGTTCGCGGCCGTCCTCGGCCGCGCGACCGGCGTGAAGGGTGACAACCGCGTCCACGGCCACGTCGTCGCCGTGCGCTCGGTCGAGAGCAGAGACGGCATGACGGCGCGCGCACAGGAACTGGACTGGGAGACGCTCCAGCGGCTGCAGAGCCGGATCGCCGGCTCGCTGGACAGCGTCTCGCGGGTCGTCTACGACGTGACCCACAAACCGCCCGCGACCATCGAGTACGAATGAAGGCCGTCGTCGCCGGTCCCGACCGGGGCCTCGCCGACGCGCTGGAAACCGCGGGCGTCGCCGTCAGCCGCATCGAGGGGCTGGTCACCCGCGAGGACCTGCTCGACGCGGGCATCGAGGACGCGGACCTGTACGTGCTGACCGACGTGTCCGAGGCGACCTCCATCCCGGTTGCGCTCGACGACAATCCAGCCCTCCGGGTCGTCATCTACGCGCCGGAGACGATGCCGGAGTTCGTCCGCGGGCAGGTCGACCTCGCGCTGGACCCGGCGGTGATGCCGGTCGAGACCGTCGCAGAAGAGCTCGCCGCCTAAAAAATCGGCTCGGAGTCCGTTACTCCTTCTCGCTCGGGTCGTAGAAGGACCAGAGCTGATTGTTGCCGTACGTCGGCGTCCAGAACTTCACGCTCGTTCCGGGTTCGGCCGACACTTCCCAGCAGTCCGCCGCGAGGTTCGCGTGCTTGGGTTCCAGCGAGTAGGCGTTCTCGCCGCGCCCGTTCGCGTCCCACTTCTGGTGGTCGGCGCCGGTCCACTCCTCGACGACGCAGTTCGTTCCGGTGTCCGTGTTGCCGTCGTTGGCAGCGAGGACGTAGTCGGCGTCGGTGTTCGCGAGGTCGATGCGGTAGGTCTCCTCGCCGAGTTTGGTGACCTCCCAGATCTGTCCGTCCTGTGCGCCCCACGTGTCGATGAGGACTTCGCCGTCCTCCTCGGCCGCGTCGGCTGTCAGGACGATGTCGTCGCCCGCGTGGTTCGGCGTGGCCCAGTAGGTGCCCTCCTCGAGGGGTTCGGGGCCGTAGTTGTTGTCGGGTTCCGCCGGGTCGATGTTCGCCAGCGTGTTGTCGACGATGTAGTCGATCTCCAGTTCGCCGTCGGCGGCCTGCACCCACTCGAAGACCAGATCCCAGGCCTCCGCGTCGGCGTTCCAGACGAAGTGCGAGTCGTAGGCGTAGGAGCCGTCCGGCGTCGAGGCCGGCGCGGTGCGGACCGCGGGCTCCTGCCCGGCGAACGGGCTGGCGCCCTCGACTGTCGTGCTGGACTGGTCAGGCGAGAGCGTCACCGTGCCCTTCGAGACGCCGTCGCCGTTGTTGTCCCGGATCTCGAGGTCGTGGGAGTTCTGGAACCGGATGTTCTCGTCGGTGCCGCCGTCGCGCACGTCGTTGTCGACGAGGCGGATGTTGTTCGTGTCCGGCCCGGAGATGAAGATGCCGTAGGTCTGCTCTCGCTCGCCGTAGTCGGCCTCGTCCATCGTCCGGACGTTCTTCACCGTGACGCCCTCCGCGGGCGGATGCTGGAAGGAGGAGCGCGAGTCGATGCGGATGGCCTCCGCCGTGCAGTTCTTGACCACGCCGCCCTCGATGGTGAAGTTCTGGTTGTCCTGAATCAGGATCCCCGTCGGATCCATGTCGGAGATGTTCACCTCGCCGATGGTGATGTTGTAACAGCCGGAGACGCCGAAGATGCCGCGGGCGCCCCCGCGGACCACGACCTGATCGACCGTGATGTCGTGGGCGCCGTTGGCGACGCGGAAGCCGGCGTACCCGCCGCCGACGTCGATGTCCTTGCCGATGACCTGACCGACTGTGGCGTCGACCGTCTCGTTCAGCAGGACGCCACAGCCCGACACCGTGTTCTTCGCGATGACCTTCCCGACCTGAAGGCGCTCGACGGCGTACGTCTCGAAGGCGTGGCCGCCGCCGTTGTTGACGTAGACGTTGTCGACCTGGATGTCCTTGCTCCAGACCGCGTCCTCGCCGCGACCGTGCGCGAAGCCGTCGATGCGGACGCCCAGACCACCCGCGCTCCCCTCGGGCATCTCCATGTGGATGTTCCCCAGCCGCATGTTCTCCACGCTGCGCAGGAACATGCCGTAGCGGGGGTTGCCGTCCACGACGAGGTTCGGGACCTCGACGTGGTCGACGTCGTAGGCCGACACGGGGATGTACAGCGGTTCGCCCTCGTCCTCGATCTTCAGCTTCCGCGGCATGTCGAGGACGGTGTAGTCGCGGAGTTCGATCTCCTTGAGTTCGTCAGTCGGGCCGACTGTGGCCTCCGAGGCGACGAGGACCTTCTCCTTCTGGTCCCGGCCGCTGGTCAGGCCGTCGTCGATGGCCGTCTGGACGACCTCGAAGAAGTCGTCGCCGCTCGTCACGGGGCCCTTGCGGCTGTCCGCGTGCCAGCGCTCGTCGGCGTCTTTCCAGACGACGACGTGGGCGTCGCGGGCGGCTGCGTAGACGTGTTCGACGTCGACGGAGTGGAGATCCTTCAGATCGTGGTTCTGCGCGTCCACGTGCTGGTTCCACTGGCGCGTCGGGTCGTACTTGGCCTTGTGGTCGGCCGCCGCGCTGCCGGACGCTACGGCGCTGGCTGTCCCGACCCCGAGCAGCGCGAGCGCCGAGCGCCGCGTGAGCGGAAACCCCCCATCGCTCTGTTCCTCGCCATCACTTGGCAGGCTATTGTCTGCCATACCCTACTGGTCCGGTTCACATATGAAAAATATACCGGAATACGAGTTGTAGTTTCGGCGGCCGACATGAAACGTGTCGCCGAAACTGGAGGATGGCGACGGAACACTCAAACAGTCGCCATCCGTAGCCCGAGACCGTGACGCGCGGGACCTACACGCTCCTGATACAACTCGCGTCGGATCGGCAACTGGACGTCGGCGCGATCGGAGAGCGGGCGCTGCCGGCCGGCACCTACGCCTACACGGGGAGCGCGCTCGGTCCGGGCGGGTTCGCGCGCCTCGACAGACACCGAGCGGTGGCGGCGGGCGAGCGAGACGTGCGCCACTGGCACGTCGACTACCTGCTCGGGGCCGACGCGGCGCGCGTCGTCGGTGACGTGCGCACGCCCGACGCCGACGTGGAATGTGCGGTCGCGCGGACCCTCGCCGCGGACTTCGCGTCGGTCCCGGGCTTCGGGGTGTCGGACTGCGACTGCGAGAGCCACCTCGTCCGCGGGGTCACCGAGGAGGCCGTCCGGGCGGCCCACGACGGGGCCGCCGAGAGTTAAGCCGCGTTAAATGGCCTCAAACGCCGGAAATCCGGCCGGAGGGCGTTCACGGTTCAAGTGGGTCCGGCCCCGAGGGGGAGATGCGATGAATCCGAAACAACTGCTCGCGGTCGGCGTGGCGGCGCTGCTGGTGACCACCGGCGGGGCACTCGCCCTCGGTGGCAACGCGCCCGTCGCGACGCCCGCGGACGACCACGCGAACGAATCGGCCGGCGACCACGCGGCGACCCCCGACGCGGGGAACGCCAGCGCCGACGCGGAAACCGTGAGTAGCACCGAGGCCGGCAGCGCCGGCGCCGACGCCGCGGCGAACGGCGCCGCCGGCCCGCCCGCCGAACTGCCCGCCAGCGTGCCCGACTTCGTCTCGGACATCCACGCCGCGATCAGCGACCACGTCGAGGACGCCGCCGAGAGCCTCGGCGAGACGGTCAGCGACCTGACGCCGGACGCGGCCCCGGTCTGATCGACACCGAAGCACCTTTTCGCGGCGCTGCCGATATTTCGAGCGATGGCCGACGACACGTACGTTCACAATCCGAGCGCGGACGACGACCGGACGGCGCTGTCTCGTCGCGCGAAGTGGAGCATCGTCGCCGTCGTCGTCGCGTGCGTCGTCGGCGCGCCGCTGTTCATCCTCGTGCGCCCGCCCACGTTCGTCCCCTACCGGGACGCCTATCTGGGCCTCTCGCTGATCCCGGGGCTGGTGCTGGGCGTCGTCGGCGTCTGGACGGCTATTCGCTGACGTCGCGGCGCATCGCGATTTCGAACCACGGGCAGAGACGCAGTTGCTGGTAGTAACGCGGGTTCTCGTGGAGGTGATCGTAGTCGACCCAGAGGTAGCCACCGACCTCCTCGTCGTCCGGATCGACGTCGGTGTCGGTGAGCGTGGCCTGCAGGACCGAACAGACCTCCCACTCCAGTCCCTCGTCGATGTAGTAGCGCTTGTACTCGAACTTGTCCGTGACCCGGAGGTCGTCGTACTGGTCGGGCGTGATGCCGAGTTCCTCCGCCAGTCGCTGCTCGGTGGCGTCGATCTGGCTCTGGCCCTCGATCGGGTGTGAGGCGACCGTGCCGTCCCAGTGGCCGTCCCACAGGCGCTTGTCGGGCGAGCGCTGCGCGAGGAGGATCCGCCCCTCCTCGTCGAAGAGCAGGCAGGTGAACGCGCGGTGGCGCACGCCGTCGCCCGTGTGGGCGTCGAGGCGGTTGACGACCCCCTCCTTCTCGTCGTTCTCGTCGACCGCGACGACGAACTGCTCGCTGTTCTCGTGACGGTCCGCCGCCGTCTCCCCCTCCGGCCGGCCGCTCTCGCTCATGTGTCTATCGACGCTGACCGCCGTAAAACCGTCTTCGCTTCCGATCAGCCGATGCGCTCGTCGAGGATCAGCCGCGTCTTCGTCGAGACGACGGCCTCTTGCCCGCGCGCCCGGGAGATCAGGTCGTTGACGGTCGCGGTGTCGGCCGCGTCCACGACGAGCACCACGTCCTCGTCGCCGGACACCATCCAGACGAAGTCGACCTCCTCCCAGTCGGCCATTCGGTCGGCGACGGCCTCGGTGTCCACGTCGACGGCGACGTCGATCTCGACCATCGCTTTCACGTTCCCCGTGCTCGTAGCGACGGTGAACCGCTCGATGACGCCCTCAGACTGGAGGTTCTCGACCCGGTTCCGGACCGTCCCCTCCGAGACGTCGAGCTGGCCGGCGATCTCCGTGTACGGGGTGCGGGCGTCCCGCCGGAGGATGTCGAGGATCTCGCGGTCGAGGGAGTCCACGGCGGAGGTACCGGACGCGCCGACTTCAGGATTTCGAATTTCGTAACTGCGTTACGAAAGCAAGGCTTTTAGCCGGTTCGGGCGTACGTATCTCGTAATGTCGGACGCCTATCTGGCCCTCGAAACGGGGGATGTCGTCGAGGCCCGCGCGCGTGCGCCGGGCACAGCCCACGGCGAACTGGTGTTCACGACCGCCTACACGGGCTACGAGGAGAGCCTGACGGACCCGTCCTACCGGAAGCAGGTGCTCACGTTCGCGTACCCGCTGATCGGGAACTACGGCGTCCGCGAGGAGCGCTTCGAGTCCGACGAGGTACAGCCGACGGCGGTCGTCTCCCGGGAACTCACCGAGGACGTGGCCGACTGGCTCACCGACTCGGGCGTCCCGGCCATCGACCACCTCGACACGCGCGACCTCGTGACGGACATCCGCGAGGGCGGCGCGATGAAGTGTGGCATCGCGGCCGGCCCCGACGCCACCCCCGAGGACGCGAAGGCCGAACTCGCTGACTGCCCGCACATGAGCGACTACGACGACATCGGCGCCGACGTGAGCGTCGACGAGCACGAGGTCCACGAGGGCGGCACCGGCCCGACGACGGCGCTCATCGACTGTGGCGCCAAGGGGTCGATCATCGACTCGCTCACCGAGCGCGGTTCGACGGTCCACGTCCTCCCCTACGACGCGACGGTCGAGGACGTCGAGGCCGTCGACCCGGACCTGCTCTTCGTGTCCAACGGCCCGGGCGATCCTGCGAACTTCGACGCCGCGGAGGAACTCGTCGAGCACTTCGTCGGCGACCTCCCGATCGCCGGCATCTGTCTCGGCCAGCAGGTCGTCGCCCGCGCGATGGGCGGCACCACCGAGAAGATGGACTTCGGCCACCGCGGCGTGAACCAGCCGGTCCGCGACCTCCGGACCGAGCGCGTCGTGATGACGACCCAGAACCACGGCTACACCGTCGGCGAGGCCCCCGGCGACCTCGACGTGGTGCAGGTCAACGTCAACGACGGCACCCCCGAAGGACTCGACAGCGAGGCCCTCGACGTGATCACGCGCCAGTACCACCCCGAGGCCCACCCCGGCCCCCACGACTCGCTCCCCTTCTTCGACGACGTGCTCGGGATGGTCGACGGGCCGTCCGCGACCGCCGACTGACTGACCGAATTTTCGCCTTCTCAGCCGACGTTCGATCGGTTCGAAGCCACAGGCGTCGCCCCGTAGCCGTCGCTACGGGGTTTGTGGCACGAAAAAATGGAGTCGCACTGCGAGTCGGGATGACCGCTAGGGGCGGTCAGTCCTTAGGTCGTTAGTTGTCGCGGCGGAGCGCGATCAGGGCGGCAGCCACGATGGCCACCAGGGCAAGACCGGCCGT
>Ga0207733_100815_pt1 | contig 12943 bp, 13 predicted proteins | sample A23P3SouthBayCA_FD_187735 | JGI IMG/M metagenome (GOLD analysis project Ga0207733, IMG submission 187735) | Aerobic enrichment media microbial communities from Eden Landing Ponds, California, USA - A23 P3 (SPAdes) | ecosystem: Environmental > Aquatic > Marine > Unclassified | place: Emeryville... | reverse complement strand
TGAGCCACGCGGCCGTCCGCCGCGCTCGTAGCCGTCTCGTTCAAGCGGCGCTACTCCCCGGACCGGATCCCCGGACGGGCGATCCCGGTCGATCGTCGTCGCGAATGCCCGGTCCGGGCGTTCACTCGACGGAGAGCGGGCCCCCCGAGTCGTCGGCGGCGTCCTCGGGCCATTCGATCTCCAGTTCCAGGCTCAACTCCCCCGAGCCACCGCCCGATGGGTACTCGTGTTCGGCTTTTACCTCGAACGTCGGCTGGGAGGGGACGGCGAGCGACACGCTCTGGTCGCCCGCTGAGAGGGACACCTCCCCGTCGCCGTCGAGTTTGTCGGCGACGGCGCGCAGGTACGACGCGATCTCGCCGCGGCTCTGCCTCGATTCGGACTCGAACAGCACGTCTTCGGGCATACTGACGGCTACGATCGGCAGGGGGATAAGTACTCCCGCGACGGCGGGGATACCCCCCGAAGCGACACGGGACACTGCGCGCTCGGGTGACCGCGGCACCGCGTTGACAGCCACGGGGTACGGGTAAGCACCGGGCATGACGCCGCCGGGTACAGGCCGGTACCTTTCGATACTCGGACACGACCGACCGTCGCACTGTTGTACGATCTATGACAGAAGGGAACACGGGACAGTCGGTACGTCGCCCGGCGTCAGAAACCCCATTTCGCCTCGTACCGGTCGTCCTTCGCGACGTGTCACTGTCCATTCGACATGTTTATTTCAGTCGAACGGTAACAGTACAACGACCCTCACCGATGTACGATTTGACAGGATTTCAGCGAGACCTGCTGTACGTGATCGCCGGCCTCGACGAACCGCACGGTCTCGCGATCAAGGACGAACTCGAAGATTACTACGAGAAGGAGATCCACCACGGTCGGCTCTACCCCAACCTCGACACGCTCGTCGAAAAGGGGCTGGTGGACAAAGGACAACGTGATCGTCGAACCAACTACTACAACCTGACCCGTCGTGGTCGACGCGAGATCGAAGCCCGCAAGGAGTGGGAGTCGCGGTACGTCGACGACTGACCGGATCCCGCCAGCGAGCCGCCCGTTCCCGCCTCGTGGTTCGACCGTGTCCCGCGACAGCCGTCCTCACTTCCCGGCGTCGTCGGATCCCCGTCCAGCTTCCCCCCGATCGACATCCCCGTCCCCGCGGCCGCCGTCGTCCGCCCGGTCTAGTTCCGTCGCCGCGTCGCCGCTCCCCCGCCTTTCCCCCGTCGGTACCGTCCGGTCGGCCGGAGTCGACTCTCCCCCGGCCGACGCGCCGTCCGGGGCCACCCCTCCGGGCGACGTCGCGTCAGGGGGTGGACTCTCCATGACGTTGCCCGGATCGATCGACCGGGGTTCCAGCGGAACCCCGGCCAGCAACTCGGGCAGGGCGACGTCGACGAAGTGAACCGCGAGCACGAACACCATCGGCAGCAGGAAGATGCCGTACCAGCCGAACAGCAACGGCCCGAGCGTGTACGCGAGCATCAGGGAGCCGACGTGGAGGCTACGCCCGGAGACGTACGGGCGCAACACGAGGTCGGGGAGGGTGTCGACGAAGACGAACGAGACGATTGCAAACAGGCCGACGAACCCGAGTGCCCCCGCACCACCGCCGATCACCGCGACCGCAGCGAGATACAGCGCGAGCGGTACGTAGACGAGTTTCATCCCGACGACGGGGATGAGGCTCGCGACCCCGGTGAGCGCCCCGACCAGCGCGGGCACCGGGATCCCCACGCCGGGCGGGGCGACGGCGTTGAGCAGCGAGTAGGCGATGACGCCGATGGTTCCGGTCAGGACCGCGTTCAGGATGTTGCCGAAGAAGATGCCATGGAAGTCCCGGTCGACCCGGCGCATGTACTCCTGGAGCACCCCCGTCTCGTCGCGGAACGTTCGCGTGACCCGCCGGACCAGCCGGCTGTCGTCCCGGAGGAGGAAGAAAGCCAGCGCGACCATCACGAACAGGTGGACGAGGCCGATGCCGAGGAAGGCGAGCGTGTCGGTCGCCTGGGCGAGACCGCCGAGGGCGGCGTCGAGCGACCCGTCCGTGAGGTACCCCGAGAAGTCGCGTTCGACGAGCCGCTGTGGGTCCGCGATGCTGTCGAGAAGTTCCTGATCGATCCCCGGATAGCGGGCGAGGTCGAAGGCGGCGGTCCTGGTCAACCGGTCGAGTTCACGGAGGGTGATGACCAGCGCGTACATCACGAGAACGAGCGCCGGCAGCGCCAGCGCGAAAATCGAGATGGCGGCCGCGATCGACCGACCGAGCCTGATCCGTCGGAAGTGCCCCTCGAGGCGGCGGTAGATCGGCCGGGTCGCGTAGTAGATGAACACGCCGAAAACGACGGTCCCGATGAACGCGTGGAGGACGAACACCATGGCGACGGCCAGGCCGACCCCGAAGAGCCACCAGCCGATGCGAGGTCGATCGACCTCGAGAAGGGACATACCACCAACACATCCGGGGCGGAGTAAAGGCTTTGTCGGCCCCGGAGCCGTCGCCGACAGAACCGCGGCTCCACGCCCGCGCCGTGTGTCACGACTCACGCCGAAGTTACCGCGACCGAAGCGTTTTGCCCTACGATCCCATCGATCCCGTATGAACCTCTTCCGGAGCGTTCGGGCCGTGACGACTGCCTCGGGCGACGGCCACGTCGACTGGGCCGCCGCCGCCGAGGCGGCGAAGGCGTCGACCGACCCCGGAGCGCTCGATCTGACCGCCGAGGATCGGGACGGCTACGCCGCGGACGTGCGCGACGCCCGGTCGCGCCTGCAGTCGGTCGGCGACGTGGAGTTCGACCTCCCGCGGACGGTCGAGGTCCAGAATCGCCACCACTGGATCGACGCCAACGTACGGACCTTCGAACGAGTGATGGCCCCACTCGAAACCCACGCCCCCGAGGTGCTGCCGGGCGTGACCCGCGTCGTCAACTCCGGGACGATGAGCGTCATGCTCGCCTTCCTCGCGAAACACGTCCTCGGCCAGTACGATCCGCTCCTGCTGGCGGAGGACGACAACGATCACGGACTCTACTTCGTCCACCCGAACATCGTCACCGTCGCCGGGACCCTCGACGTCGACTACCCACGGTTCCGGCGGTGGATCGCGTTCCACGAGGTGGCACACGCCGCCGAGTTCGGCGCCGCCCCCTGGCTGACCGACCACCTCGAACGCCGGATGGAACGCGGGCTGGAGGCGCTCGCGAGCGGCGAGATCGACCAGGAGGCGTTCCGCGAACTCGACGCGACGATGACTGCCGTCGAGGGGTACGCCGAACTGCTGATGGACCGAGCGTTCGACGCCGAGTACGCCGACCTCCGGGCGAAACTCGACGCCCGGCGCCAGGGCGGGGGGCCGCTCGCGAAGCTCCTGCGGCGGCTGCTCGGTCTGGGGCTGAAACGGCGGCAGTACGAGCGGGGCGCCGCGTTCTTCGAGGCCGTCGCCGACGCCGAGGGCGTCGCCGCCGCCTCGGCCGTCTGGGACGCTCCGGCCAACCTCCCGACCGACGAGGAACTCGACGCGCCGCGCCTGTGGCTCCGCCGGGTTCGACCCTGAGTCGCGCCCGGAGCGTCCCCCCGGCGGGGCCGACGGTCGGGGCCAGTCGGCGCCGGGGGTCCGGGCCGATCAAGGCCGCCGGAAGCGCTCGCGGTCCGCGCGGTCGGGGGCGAACTGCTGGAACCACCGGGAGAGGAACTTCATCAACACGACCCCGATCAGGAGTCCCGCGACCGTGGCGACGCCGACGCCGGTGAGCGTGGCGCCGGACTGGTACGCGACGAGCCCACCGGAGGCGGCGATGAGGGCGACGAACCCGTACCTGAGCTTGCGGCTCGCGTCCCGCCGTGCGTCGTCGTCGAGGCTCGGTCCGACCATCAGACCGCCCCCGCGTCGCCGTCGATCGGGGTCTTTCCCGTCGTTCGTCCGTCCATGCGGGTCCGGACGCCGTCGGATCACGTGAATGATTGGATTCCGGACGATCCCGAATCGAGAGTTGGAGACGCTACTGGAACCCGCGCCCGACCTCGTCGTCCTCGATGAGGTCGTCGAGTTCCGAGCCCAGCAGGTCCTCGGCCTCCTCGAAGGTGTCGCCGAGGTCGTCGAGGCGATCCGGCCGGTCCCGCAGGTCGAACTCCATGGGGCCGAAGGCGGGGCTGTCGACGGCGTCCATGAGGTCCTCGAAGAAGTCCTCGGGCGTCGTCGGCGCCTCCGCGTGGACGCGGACGGTCTCCTGGAGGCGCTTTGCCATCTCCTCGGCCTCGTCCTCGTCCTCCGGCGATCGGTTGACCGCGAACCGCCCCTCGGCGTCGTCGCCCCCCGGGAGCAGGTCGTCGAGTTCGTCGTCGATCTTCCGGGCCACCCGGGAGCCGACCCCCTTGACCTCGTAGGGGTTCTTGGCGTAGGTCTTGAGCTGATAGACGCCCGACTGCGGGTGTCCGAGGTAGAGGTCCTCGCCGACCCCGTCACGGCGCTGCCCGGCGATCGCCCGCCAGCCCTCCGCCTCGACGCCGTCGTCGGCCACGTCGGATAGAATGTCCTGCCAGTCCCTCACGCGCATGGACGGGGGTTGTGGCCCCCACCACCTGAGTGTGTCGGACCGGGACGGGCCGCCGGGGGGAGGGCGGCGTCCGGCGGTCTCGGGTCACCCCGAAGCTGTGGTTTTTTAGCACCCCGACGCCCAACCCCCGGGTATGCACGTCGCGTTCGTCTCGATGCACACCGTCCACGGGCTGGAGACGGGGGCGACGAGGCGGACGCGACAGACCGCGCGGCTGCTCGCAGCGCGCGGCCACGAGGTGACGGTGCTCTGTTCGCGCTGGTGGGGCGGCGACCTCCCGACGTTCGACCACGAGGGGATCACCTACCGGGCGGTGACGGACGTGCCGGCGACGGGGAGCTTCGCCGCGAAGTTGCCCCTCGTACTCCGGAGCGTGGGCGCGGACGTGATCCAGGCGGTGAACTCCCCGCCAGCACACGTCCGGACCGCCAAGGCGGCCGCACGGCTCCTGCGCGTCCCGGTAGTCGTCGACTGGTGGGCGGACCAGCCGGGGGACTCGGACGCCGCCTACCGGCGGGCCGTCGCCGCCGCCGACGAGATCTTCGCCCCCTCGCGGATGGTTCGCACGCGGATCCGCGAACACGGCGCCCCCGCCGATGCGGTCCGTGTCGTCCCCGACCCCGTCGACATGGACCTCGTCCGGGGGGCCGGCGTCGACGAACGGGCGGACGTCCTGTACGCGCGGGACCTGGACGGCGACTCGAACGTCGAGACGTTCCTGCTCGCGCTGGCGGAGTTACGCGACAGGGACTGGCGGGCCGCCGTCGTCGGCGACGGACCCAACCGGGCCGACGCCGAGCGGATGGCACGGGACCTCCGCATCGACGACCGGGTCGCCTTCCTCGGCGACCTCCCGCCGGCGGAGTTCGTCCCGATCATGAAGGGCGCCCACGTCTTCGCCCAGACGGCCACGCGGGAGCCGTTCGCGACGGGCCTGCTGTGGGCGCTGGCCTGTGGCTGCGTCGGCATCGTCGAGTACCAGGTCGACTCCAGCGCCCACGAACTCGTCGAGAACTGCGACCGCGGGGTCCGGGTGACGAGCCCCCAGGAACTGGCCGACGAGATCGTCGCCGCCGCCGGCATGGAGCGGCTCGCGGTCAACGACGCGTTCGCGGAGTACGACGAGGACGAGGTCGTCGACCGGTATCTCGACCGGTACCGGGCCGTGATCGACCGGCAGGGGCTGTTCTAGCGGACGAACTGGTGGGAAAAGGCGAGACCGGGCGCAGCCGGACCGGCTACTCCGGCGTCTCGTAGTCGCCGCCGTACTTGATGAACACGTACGCCAGCCCGAGAGTCACGATCATCGCGACGGTCGTGGCGACCCCGAGCGACTTCGCCGAGTCGGGGAGCGAGGGACCGCCACCGCCGCCCTCACCACCGCCGCCGCCGCCCTCGCCGCCACCGCCGCCCTCGGAGGGAACCTCGCCGATGACGACGACGCCTTTCATGCCCAGCGAGAGGTGCGGCTGGCAGAAGTACTTGATCACGCCCTCCTCCTCGAACGTTTGCTCGAAGGTAAAGCCCGCCTCCGCCGAGAGGTCGGACTCGAAGTCGGCGCCTTCCTCGGCGACGACGTTGTGCTGTTGCCCCTCACCGGTCCACTCCCAGACCACCGTCGTCCCGGGGTCGACCTGGATCGCCGCCGGCCCGAACGCGAAGTTGCCGCCGTTGCCCTCCGCGCCGACGTTGACGGTCACCTCGTCGTTGCCCGTCATGTCCTCGACCCCGTCGTAGTTGCCGACGTCGTCCATCCACCCGTCGAATCCCGGCTGTGCGGCGGCTGTACCGGCCGCGCCCGTCGCCGCGGCGCCGGCCGCGGTCGCACCGGCCGCGGTCCGGAGGAACGAACGCCGCGACATGTCCGTCTCGCTCATGGGCGGCGCTTGGGGACCCCGTGTAGTGAATACTTTGGTTCTCCGCGCGGCGGTCCCCTGCACCATCCGCGAGTCCACCCGTTGCCGCGAACCCCGCAAGTGGCGTCTCAAAGCCCGTACACGACGGAACGACCGGCGAGGGCGCCCTCGTGAACGAAGTGGCCACCTCGAAGTTCCGTTCTGATCAATCAACCGAAATTTTCACACGGGGGTCGTCCTATGACGGCGTATGGACCAATCACGGCGGGAGTTTCTGGACGACCTCCTCGGGACCTCGACGCCCTCGGGGTTCGAGGTTCCGGGACAGCGGGTGTGGGTGGAGTACGTGAGCGAATTCGCCGACGAGGTACGAACCGACGACTACGGGAACGCCGTTGCAGTACTGGAGGGGGGCGACCCGTCCGTCGCGCTGGCCGGCCACTGCGACGAGATCGGCTTCATGGTCCGGGACGTAGAGGAGAACGGTGCCGTCCGCATGACCGCTATCGGTGGCTCCGACCGGACCGTCTCCAAGGGCCAGCACGTTCGCGTTCACACCAGTTCCGGCGTCGTTCCGGGCGTCGTCGGCCAGACTGCCATTCACCTGCGTGACCGAGAGGACGATTCGATCGACGACATCGACGACCAGCACGTCGACATCGGCGTCGACGACGCCGAGGAGGCCGAGGAACTGGTCGAACGCGGCGATCCGATCACGTTCGACCAGACCGTTTCCGACCTGGAGAACGGCCGCATCGCCGCGCGTGGACTGGACAACCGAATCGGGATCTGGGCGGTCGCCGAGGGGCTCCGCCGAGCGGCAAGGCGGGACCCGGAAGCCACGGTGTATGCGGTTTCGACGGTCCAGGAGGAGGTCGGCCTCCAGGGTGCCAAGATGGTCGGCTTCGACCTCGACCCCGACGTGGCCGTCGTGACCGACGTTACGCACGCGACGGGCGCACCGGGAACGCCCCCCAACCGAGATACAGGCGTCGAACTCGGCGACGGGCCCGTCGTGGTTCGTGGAAGCGCAAACCATCCCCGTGTCGTCGAGGCTGCACGCGAGGTGGCAGCGGACGCAGATGTCGACACCCAGCTACAGGCAGCAGGAAACCGAACCGGAACGGACGCAGACGCGTTCTACACCTCTCGAAGCGGCATTCCGTCCCTGAACGTCGGTGTGCCGAACCGCTACATGCACACCCCCGTCGAAACACTCGACCTCGCGGACCTCGACGCGACCGCGGACCTGCTGGGCGAGTTCGCCGCCGCGGCCCACGATCACGACTTTTCGGTCGGGCTGTAACGGTTCCGAAGCCGGGTGTTCCTGGTGGGGACCGGAGAAATCCGAAACACATTGTCGGTTGTTCCGGAATCCTTTTGGGAGCCTTGGCCCGAGAGAACCCATGGCAGACGTCGAAGCCGAACTCCGCGAGCAGTTCCGGGAGGCGTTCGGCGGGGCCGACTTCCCCGTCCAGAACCAGATGGACCTCGTGCCGGCGCTCCCCGGCGGCCCGAGCACCACCTTCGAGGCCGGCGACGTGAGCTACACCGCCATGGAACTGGCCACGAAGCTGAGCGGCCACCAGGAGTTCCCCTACGAGAACGTCGACGCGCTGGTGGACGACGTGATCGAGGGGCTCAAGGCCGAAGGAGAGATCTGAGACGGGCGACGGTTCGCCGGCAGTTTCTCGACCCCAACCGCTTTCACCGACGGCGGCGGGGATGGTGTATGCGCGACATCGAGCGGTATCTCAACATCAAGAGCGCCTACGGCGCCAGCGTCGCCCCCGACGGCGAGACGGTCGCCTTCCTCATGGACACGACGGGGACGCCGCAGGTGTGGTCGGTCGACGGTCCCGGCACCTGGCCCGAACAGCACACGTTCTACGACGAGCGGGTGACGTTCGTCGACTGCTCGCCCGAGCGGTTCGAACTCGCCTTCGGCATGGACGAGGGCGGGAACGAGCGGACCCAGCTCTACCGCCTCGACGCCGCGAGCGGCGAGATCACGAACCTCACCCGCCATCCCGACGCGAAACACCGCTGGGGCGGCTGGAGCCACGACGGCGAGCGGATCGCCTTCACCTCCAACCGGCGCGACGAGGCGACCTTCGACGTGTACGTCCAGGACCGCACGGCGACCGGCGCGGCCGCCGACCTGGTCCACGAAGGCGACGGCTGGCTCAGCCTCGGCGGCTGGTCGCCCGACGACTCCCGCCTGCTCGTCGTCGAGTCCTACTCCAGTTTCGACCAGGACCTGTACGCCCTGGATCTGGCCAGCGAGGAAGTGACCCATCTCACCCCTCACGACGGCGACGTGCGGTACGGCTCGCCCCAGTGGGGACCGGACGGCGAGAGCCTCTATCTGACCACCGACCGCGACGCCGACACCCTCAGGCTGGCCCGCCTGCACCTAGACTCCCTGGAGTTGTCGACCGTCGAAGACGGCGGGGAGTGGAACGTCGACGGCGTCTCCGTCGACGTGGAGTCGCGCCGGATCGCCTACTCCCGGAACGTCGACGGCTACACCGACCTCCACGTCGGCGAACTCGTCGCCGACGAGCGGATCGACGAGTTCGCGACCCCGTCGCTCCCCGAGGGGGTCGCCGGCGGCGTCTCCTGGGGGCCGGACGGCGACCGGGTAGCGCTGACGGTCACCGGCACCAGCGACACCACCAACGTCTACGTCTTCGACGTCAGGGGCGGCGAGGCCGAACGATGGACCCGCGCGTCGACGGCGGGCATCCCGCGGGACTCCTTCGTCGACCCGGAACTGGTCCGATACCCCACCTTCGACGGGCGTGAGATCCCGGCGTTCTTCACGGAACCGGACGACGCCGGCGACGGCGACACGCCGGTGATCGTCGACATCCACGGCGGGCCCGAGTCCCAGCGCCGCCCCTCCTTCTCGGCGATCACCCAGTACTTCGTCGCGAACGGCTACGCGGTGTTCGAGCCGAACGTCCGCGGATCGGTGGGGTACGGCAAGGCCTACAGCCACCTCGACGACGTCGAAAAGCGGATGGACTCGGTCAAAGACGTCGAGGCCGCCGTCGAGTGGCTCCACGACCACCCCACGGTCGACCCCGACCGCGTCGTCGCCATGGGCGGCTCCTACGGCGGGTTCATGGTGCTCGCGGCGCTGACCGAGTACCCCGACCTCTGGGCCGCCGGCGTCGACGTCGTCGGCATCGCGAACTTCGTCACCTTCCTGGAGAACACCGGCGACTGGCGGCGCTCGCTGCGGGAGGCCGAGTACGGCAGCCTCGCGGAGGACCGTGAGTTCCTCGAATCCATCTCGCCGATCAACAACATCGAGAAGATCCGCGCGCCGCTCTTTGTGCTCCACGGCGCCAACGACCCGCGGGTCCCGGTCGACGAGGCCCACCAGATCGTCGAGAAGGCTCGCGAGCAGGGCGTTCCCGTCGAGGAGCGCATCTACGACGACGAAGGGCATGGCTTCTCCAAACTCGAAAACCGGATCGACGCCTACGGCCGGATCGTCGAGTTCCTCGACGACCACGTCGGGGGCTGAGTCGCGCCAGCCCGATCCCCGGCGACGCCCGCCGATCGCCGACCCAGACCCGCGGCGGCGTACTCCGATCCCGGGCCGCGAAAGGTGTATGTACGCCGAGCCCGAATCCACATCGCCGTTTGGTATCACGCACCAGCCCCTACCCGTGTGCCAATCCACGCCTGTTTTTTAGACGGGGGGGCGAAATGGACGGGTAATGGACGAGGAGTTACGCGAGCGCGTCGAGCGCGAGGCCGAGAAGCACGCGCTTTTCAACGCGCTCAAGCACGACAGCGACCCGGACGTGGGCGCGATCATGGGCCCGCTGATGGGGGAGAACCCCGACTTCCGCCCGCACGGCGACGAGGTTCCGGGGGTAGTCGGCGGCGTCGTCGGGCGCGTCGCCGAGATGGACCGGGACGCGCGCCGGTCGCGGCTGGCGGACCTCGACCCGGAGCTGGTGGCCGAACTCGACGCCGAGGACGAGACCGACGAGCGGACGCTGTCGGACCTCGCGAACGTCGAGGAGTACGACGAGGTCAGGATGCGCCTGGCGCCGAACCCGAACGGACCCTGGCACCTGGGCCACGCCCGGATGCCGGCGGTGATCGGCACCTGGACGGAACGCTACGACGGCTGGATGCTGTGTCGCTTCGACGACACCGACCCCGAGACCAAGCGCCCCGACCTCGACGCCTACGACGCCATCCTCGACGACATCGAGTATCTGGGCTTCGAACCGGACGAGGTGGTCCGGGCCTCAGATCGGGTCGAGATCTACTACGAACACGCCCGCGAGTTGATCGAGGCGGGCGGCGCCTACACCTGTTCGTGTCCGGGCGAACGCTTCTCCGAACTGAAAAACGCGGGCGAGGCCTGCCCCCACCGCGACAAGGCCCCCGCGACGACACACGAGGAGTTCGAGGCGATGGTCGACGGCGAGTACGACGCCGGCGAGAAGGTGTTGCGCGTCAGGACCGACATCGAGCACAAGAACCCGGCGCTCCGGGACTGGGTCGCCTTCCGGATGGTCGACCGCCCACATCCCCGGGAGGTCGCCAGCGAGTATCGCTGCTGGCCGATGCTCGATTTCCAGTCCGGGATCGACGACCACCTGCTCGGGATCACCCACATCGTCCGCGGGATCGACCTCCAGGACTCCGCGAAGCGCCAGCGGTTCGTCTACGACTACTTCGGCTGGGAGTACCCGGAGGTGCTCCACTGGGGGAAGGTCCAGGTCGACGCCTACGACGTGAGCATGTCGACGTCGACGATCAAGGCGAAGATCGAGGCCGGCGAACTCGACGGCTGGGACGACCCGCGGGCGCCGACGATCGCAAGCCTGCGCCGCCGCGGGATCCGCGGCGAGGCGATCGTCGAGTCGATGATCGGCCTCGGCACCTCCACTGCGAACGTCGACCTCTCGATGTCGACGGTCTACGCCGAGAACCGCGAGTTGGTCGACGACGACGCCGACCGCTACTTCCTCGTGCGCGACGGCGTCGAGAAGGCGGTGATTGGCGGGCCGGACTCCGGGTCGCCCCCGGTCCACCCGGAACACGAGGAGCGGGGCCGCCGCGAGATTCCGGTCGCGGGCGTCGTCGTCGTCGAACCCGACGACGTCCCCGCCAACGGCCAGCGCGTCTGGCTCAAGGGGTACGGCTGTGTTCGACACACCCGCGACGCCTTCGAGTACGTCGGCGACGACATCGCCGCCGTGCGCGAGGAGGGCGTCGACGTGGTCCACTGGGCGCCCGCGGACGCGAACGTCCCGGTCCGACTCCGGACCCCGGACGGCGACGTGGCCGGCGTCGCCGAACCCGGCTTCGCGGACGCTCGGGAGGACGAGGTCGTCCAGTTCGAGCGCGTCGGCTTCGCCCGCGTCGACGACGTCGCGACCGACCCCGTCGACGGCGACGAGGAGTCGATCGCCTACTTCGCTCACCCGTAGGTCGACGGCGCTCCGACCCGACCCAGGAGGGCCGAGACGGCCCGCGTGTCCGCGGGACAGCGCCCGCCGGAACCGTCCCGCCTCACCGGAGCATCGGACGGCCTTTGTGTGCGGAGACGAATCCATCGCCAAGATGACTGACGACCTGATGCCGAGCAGACGGCGGTTTCTCGAATTCACCGGCGTGGGAGTGGGCACCGCCGTCGCGGGCTGTACCGAACTGTCCGAGGAGGGGACCCCGACGGCCGACGACCAGTCCGAGCCGACCGAACAGACAGGGACCACCGGCGACGGTAGCGGCGGATCGGGCAGCGGCGACGGGAGCCGGCGGGTGTCGGTCGCCGTCGAACCCGACCAGCAAGCCCTCCAGGAAACCCGATCGGACATCCAGCAACGGCTCCAGGAAGAGGAGATCAACCAGACGGAGGCCCAACAGGAGTTCGCGGCCGCACAGCAGGAACTGGTCGCCGAGGCCGTCGCCGACGTCGAAACGGCGGTCGAGGAGGCCGGGGCGACGGTCGAGGATGCCCTCGAAGCGCAGGGGTTGTTGCTGGTCGCGGGTCCCGCAGACGGCCTCATCGACCTCCTCGACGCGGAGGCGACGGGGGGGCTCCTCAGCGCGGACGTGTTCGAACAGGTTCGATCACAGCAGGGCCAGCAGAGCTAACGGTTCCCCTCCTCGCTGCCCAACCGGACGAACCCGGGCCGGTACCGGCGAGACGACCGACGGGTGTACAAAGCTTAAGTGCGGTCCTCCAGTGGTCCTAGACACCAATGGCCATAGACGCGAACTTCGAGACGAACAGGGAGCAAGCCGACGTCGACGACGAGAACTTCGAGGACGACGTGGCCGTCTGGGGACCGTACGAGCCACCCGAGAAACAGGGGATCCACGGCACCCACGTCGCCGTCGACTTCGACATCTGCATCGCCGACGGCGCCTGCCTGGAGGACTGCCCGGTCGACGTGTTCACCTGGGTCGACACGCCGGGTCACCCCGAATCGGAGATCAAAGCGGAACCGACCAACGAGGACCAGTGCATCGACTGCATGCTCTGTG
>Ga0207733_100808_pt1 | contig 13097 bp, 6 predicted proteins | sample A23P3SouthBayCA_FD_187735 | JGI IMG/M metagenome (GOLD analysis project Ga0207733, IMG submission 187735) | Aerobic enrichment media microbial communities from Eden Landing Ponds, California, USA - A23 P3 (SPAdes) | ecosystem: Environmental > Aquatic > Marine > Unclassified | place: Emeryville, CA... | reverse complement strand
TTCGCACGCTGATCCATCTCACGGGCGAGTTCGTTCGCCAGATCCTCATCACTCAGGGCATCCGAGAGTCCGACGACACTCACTTTCTCGGGAACATCATCTTCCTTGAGCCGCTGGAGGAACTCCTTCACGGGGATCTGGTGTTCGAAGGTCTCGTAGGCACCTTCAATGACGAGATTGTACTGTCCGGGTATTTGTCCGGGGGCTGCCATTACCTATAGCACGTCGCCGAGGGGTCAAAAAGGGGTGCGGTACCTCAACCGTCCCGTCGGAGGTCTTGCAGTGAGTTAACGCGTCGAAGTGCATTATACCGATCGCGGTAGTTGGGCGTTAGGTCGGGAGATCAATGCCAAGCGCCTCGTCGGTGGGCGACCAGGTATGCTTGTTCTGCTCAGCGAGGCCAACGTTCTGGAGACGGCTCAGAATTGAACCTACCTCATTTCGTTCTGTACCGTTCGAATTCGGTTCATCGAATGGTGAGTCCGGAAGCTCGGTCGCGTCTCCGTGAATAACACGACGAACCGCGCCACCTGTGTTCTGGCGGAGTGCCTTGAGAACGAACTGTTCCTCCTTCGTAAGCCGGTCAATCGCGTCCGCCGGCTCTTCGATGTCTCCAAGTCGTGTCTCGGGCGTCGCCCATTCGTCGAGGACAAAGTCGATTATCGTCTCCTCGCGGTCCTCGATGTTTTCCACGGACCAATCGTCGTAGTCGTTCTGGATATCCCATTGCACCCAGAGCTTCGACTCCACGTATCCCTCATCACACTTGGTCTCGAATGGAGCGTTCCCCCACTTCGAGTTCCACGGTCTGCTCGCAAGCGTGAGATTCCCGAGTCGATCAACGTATGCGTCGTACCGCGCTTCAGGACTGGGATACTCGTCGGCATCCTCGAGGGGTAGTTCGTCGGGACTCTGTGGCCAAATGTGTTCGACAGTGTATTCGTTGCTCATTGCTTCCGTAAGCGATGGTCCACCGCGCTCACCCTTCTCGTCAGCTCGGTGTTCGTTGTAGAAGTAGAAGAGATACCGGAGGTCCTGCGAGCTCGCTTTCGAATACAGATCCGCGGCTGAAAGGGATCGTCGGAACTGCGAGTCGTCCTCGTACCGGTTCATTAGGGAGACGACTTTGCTCACCCAGATATCGGCTGGACTGTCTTCGCTGATGTTTCGCGTGCGGACGTAGAGGCTGGACTCACCGGTGTGACTTCGATGGTTACCAATCGAGTAGACGCGGAAGATGTACGTCTCAATCGCGTTCAGGAGCTCCTGCCTGCCATCGTCATCAAGATTCGGCCACGCTTTGAGGAGCAACGGGTAGAACTTCGTCGCGTGACGGAGGCGGTGTATTCGCTGAACGAGGGTCGAAATTTCATCATCAGCGGTACAGTCTAACACCTTCGATAACGCGTTGAATCCGCGTTCCAAGCTGTTGGTGTAGTCTTTGATGTATTCCAAGCACGCTCGTGGATCTTCCTGTCGAAGCTTGCGGATGTGCTCTTTCAGCTCGCTAAGGAAGGCGGGATCACTGTACTCGTCGGAGTTCGACCAGTCAAAATACGAAATGAAGTGGTAGCGCTGGACTGCATCATCGCTAATATCGGTGACGTATGGTGATTCCAACATCGTCTGGTGATCGTTGTACATCTCCCCGAACGATTGCCGGATTCGGCGGATGGTCGCTTGGGCCTCGCTTTCAGTATCCGCAGCGAGGTATGCCATCCGCATCAGGAACGACTTCGTCTTGTCGAACGTAGAGAGCGACCGACCTCGGTCGTTGACGCTATCGAAGATGAGCGTCGCCTTCTCGGGATTGGCTGCGTCGACAACGTACACCATCAGTTCGAGTTCGAGGATGGTCTCCCAGAGTAGCTTGAGTTCCGTAGCGACGTCCACGGGATCGACATCGGAGGATGCTGTGAGGTCGTCAAGTTGTTCGTCGAAGTATTCTTTCGCCTCGATCATCTTCCGCTGAGACGGGCGATCTGGTTCGTGAACGTCGTGGCCCGTGAGTAGCCATTCGAGGTACTTGTTGTCTTCTTCGTCGAGAAGCTGAAGCTGATAGATGTTGTCCTCAACGAGAAGTGTCTCGCGCATCTCTTCGACGTCGGCGAGTATCTCGGCCTCGTGATCCGTCTCCGGTGCGATTTCCTCCAGACACTCCGTCATAGAGCGAACCAGCAGCGCAAGCGAGGTGAGACGTTGTTGGCCGTCGATAAGGAGGTTGATGGGCTTTTCTCTCGAAGAGCCGTAGCCACCGGTACTCCCACCGCTTTCCGTTTCGTCCGTCTTCTGGATGATGATGGTCCCGAAGTAGTGCTGTTTGTCCGGCGGAAGCGTGTAGAGATCAGTCCAGAGGTCATCCCACTCCGGTTCAGTCCACGAGTAGTAGCGCTGATACTCCGGAACGTGGAACACCCCTGCTGTCGTCAGTTCCTCTAACGACTTCTTTCCCGATTCCATATGGTCGTGTGTTCAGAGGAGGTAGAAAGTTCCCGGGGTGGTATTCGCTCCAACAGCGTACCTCAGTCAGCCATCCAAAGTGCTATTTCACGGTGCGACTGATCAACTATCGAGCGTAACGGTGCTGCGTAGAGCCTGTGTGACCATGCCCCGGAAGCCTGGCGGTGCAAGCCAATAGGCGTCGAAGACGGACGTGGGCACAGGACACGCACCGATTTTTCGATTCTACGGTACGGAGAGCTGCTACCGGGCTCAGTAGCTCGTGATGTCCCGATCTCCGAGCACCCGCGTGTACGTGTCGTCGCCGGTCACGTCGGCGAGACGACCGGCGAGTTCGCGCAGGTCGTCATCGACATCCCACTTTTCGACATAGTTCTGGACCGCCTGACCCTTCTCGTAGCGGTAGCGGAGGAACTGCAGCTTGTCGAGGTTCGAGAGGTGGTCGCCGCCGTCGCCGTTGACGCGCTCCTGGATGTACGCCTGGCGCTTCTCGTTGTCCCAGGTGCCGAGTTCGAAGCCGTCGTCCTGGTTGTACAGGCACGTCTCCTTGAGATCCTCCGGCGTGGCGTTCGTCCCGCGGCAGAGCTTGTTGACGTCGTCGAACGAGGGATTCGGCGTGTCCAGAAGGTCGATGAACACGTCCTCGACGCCGATGTCGCTGGCCTCCTGGATGATGCCGTAGATCTCTTGGACGACCTCTTTCGCGGACATGACGTCGTCGCCGCGTCGGACCTTTCCGTGGTGCTTGGAGTACTCGCGGAAACACGCCCCCATCTCCATCACGCCGATGTCGCCCCGTGAGAGGTCACGGTTCTCTTCAAGCTGCTTGCGAGTTCTGCGAGCTGTACGGTAGATGTCACGGCGGAGCGACTTCCATGATGTGGGTTCGGTGTCGTCGATAGGGCGAGCGACGACGACGATATCGAAGGAGACTGATTCCCCGATAACGATTTTGCTTAAGTCAGCCGAGACGGGATAGGTAGCGGTCACTTCAAACCCGACTTCACACAGAGATTCAAGTAGTTCTCCCCAAGAATCTGAGTCACTATGGTGATAGGTAAAGCACAGTGAGCCATCTTCTTTCAGCGCTTTTCGAATTCCCTGAAATGCCTGTTTTATTTCATCCTCAAATTCTTCTGCTCCTTTCCCCTCTGCTGGGTTTGCTACAATACTCTCTGCTCGTGGCGTTTGTTTTGGTTCGAACTGGTCGTACTCCTCAGAAAGGAGTAGCCTCAGCCAAACATAAAAGAAGTCAGACAGTTCAGAATAGATGATGTTGTCGTAGTACGGAGGGTCGGTAAGAACAGCGTCATATTCGTTTTCGTATTCCAGGTCCCGCATATCACCATTGTGGAGATCCCAAGATTCTCCAATTGACGTGTTAAATCCAGGTGTTTCTTCCGTTTCTCCATCCTGAATGTATCGTTCGGTGGGTGAGGATGCATATTCTACCCCACTCAGTAGCTTATCCCAAGTGGAAGAGAAAGTTCCCCGGCCATATTCTGCCCCCCAGACGTTATTTTCAACAAAATCCATCTGGGGGTCAAGACCATTACTTTTGAAGATTCCTTCAATACAGTGTCTGTGGCGGTTGTATATCGTGAATGTATTTTGGAACATTAGCGAATCAGAGAGTGCGAGAAGAAGATACTCTCGAACATTCTGATCACTGACCTTCTGGATACTCTCAAGTAGTTTTGCTAGAGCCAATTTTTGACGGGTGTTAAACATCTCCGCCCAATTTTCGTAGCCGTGAGCGAAAACATCACTACCGTCTATTGATGACGATTGTGTCTTCGATCCCTTTGGGATAGGTATATTGGGAACAAATTCTTCTTTAAGCGATGAATTTTCATATTCCTCCTCAGCTTCGTTTAGGAGGCCAATATCATCTGGAGTTACTTCACGGAATCCCTTCACCTGTGAACGATCGAGGTCGTTATCATCACACTTCCCACAGTAGTATTCAAGCGCGTAAAGTCTAGTCTCAAACCCACCTTGCTCCTGAATCGCGTCAGTTATTGCGTATTTTTGACCACAATCGGGACAATTGTACTTCCCGCCACGGGAGACATTACCCTCGGTCGGTACGAACCCATGTCCACAGTCGTTACAGACGCTCTCTGACTGCCAGTCATCCACGAGTGAGATTGAACCACAGTCGGGACAGAGAACGTTGTTCTTATCGTCGTTCTCGTAGCGGCCAGCGGCGACACGGTAGTCTTTGAAGAGCGGAACGGTGTGCCCACATGAGACACAGTCCAACTCTTTCACCCAGAAATTGTACATCACGTCGGCGTCGTGGTCATCGTTCGGACAGGGCGTCTTGTAGTACTGCGTGATTTCGTCGGCGACGTCCTCCTTCACCTGCTCGAAGGCATCCTCAAGCTCTTCGACGTCGGTCTGGCCGGCTTCGAGTTCCTTCTTTGTGACGAACCACGCCACAGGGTTCAGATCGTTGCCGACGACTTCAGCGCCGAAGCGCGACGCCTCGACGAGCGACGTGCCGCCACCCATGAAGGGGTCGAGGATCTTCTTGTCCTCGACGCGAACGTCTTTCGGGTAGAGCTCCCAGAGGCTCTCCGGGTCGGTCATATCCACGCGTTCAAGCAGCGAGGCGACGTCGAGGTCGGACTCGCCGTCGGCGTCGTCGCCATAGGACGCCAGTGTGCTACCCTCGTGGCCGGGCTCGAACACGGAGACCTTCTCGGGGTCGTCCAGCAGCGTGTAGAGAGAGATCGCGCGGAAAACACAGCCCAGGCGTCGGGCCCACCATTTGTGCATCGTGTAGATGGGGCGGTAGTACATCTTTGCCCGACTCTCCTTAGAGGCAATCTCGTTCACGCGCTCGATGGGGAACCCGCGTTCGATGGGGAGTTCCGTCCGCTCCTGCCGACCCTGCGAAGATCCAGATTGCTCAGACATTATTCAGTATGTAGAAGCGATAACGCAGGAACCCCATAAGTGTGCGTTCTTTCCACCAACAAACACCTCCAGCGAGAACTCTACCCATTGTTCGGCAGTATCTCTAATACTCAGATAAAGCAACTGGGAGACGGACGAAAGCAATTAGAACGCAATCTGGAAATTAGCCACGTCGGATCAGTGGAAATTCTCTCGTGGTGTACGCTATTCTAGCTTTCAAGAGGAATTTAGCGATACAGGGAACTGTTATCACGTTCGAGTGTCAGTTCGCGGTATACAGACTCCGAGAGAACGATGGTTGATAATCTAATTCTCACTGTGAAGGATGTCGTTGAAGATGGAGACGAACTGGTAGTCGCATTTGGCAATCAGAACACAATTCTGGTGTACAATGACACGGGGGAAGATCCATCTCCCGGAGCAACGGTGCGGCTTGATGAAGAACAGATCAATGCGGTAGAGGTAATCCAACCAGATGGATCTGATTCAGGAAACTTAGTCGGAGTCGTCAAGCGAGTATCTTCTGAGAAAATAATTGTTCAGACAGAGAATACACATCTCAGCGTGTTGTATCCCGAGGAATTGGATCTACGTGTTGAGGACACTATTGAATTGGATTCTACTTCTGGAAGAGTGCTGGGTAAGATTGAGGATATTGACCCACCAACATTTGATTCTTCGAGCGAATCTTCCGATTTAAGTCGCTACCGAACAGAAAATCCGGACAATTCTTTCGACGATATTGGTGGGTTAGAAACCATCAAGGAACGTGTTAAAGAGGTTGTCGAATTGCCATTAAGCAAAAGCGACGAGTTTAGCGAGATCGGAGCAGATCCTCCAACCGGTGTTCTATTCCACGGACCACCAGGAACAGGTAAGACGCTGTTCGCAAGGGCTGTTGCTGATAGTCTAGAAGACGGAACGTTCTATAATATAAATGGTCCTGAAGTACTTAGCAGATGGTATGGAGAAAGTGAACGGGAAATTCGGCGGATCTTTGAGGATGCTAGTCAGAGAGAGGGGCCATCAATAATATTCATTGACGAAATAGAAAGCATTGCCTCTTCGCGGGAAGGGTCAAGAGAGGTCAACCGTCGAATTGTAACTCAACTGTTGACGGTGATGGATGGGTTCGATGAATTCGAAGATGTGATTGTTATCGCTGCGACAAACCGTCCGGAGGATATTGATCAAGCATTACGCCGTCCGGGTAGGTTCGACCGTGAAGTAGAATTCCCTTCTGAATTACCAATGGAGGACCGGGTTGATATATTGGAAACCGTCTCAGAACAGGAGGAAATGAATGTCGCAGATTCCGTCGACTTCACCGGAATTGCAGAGGAGACCGAAGAATGGACCGGTGCTGAATTAAAGCGACTGTTGAATGATGCAGCAGTTTCGGGTGTAAAGGACAGCCGAACAACGATTATACCGGAAGATTTGGCACTAGCATTAAGACAGATCGAACGATCACGACGTGGGAAGCAAAATGAATCCGGGGGTAAGGAGAACAATGCCTGATATGCCAATGTGGGTCCCCTCTTTCCTGACATCAGAGAGCGAAGATGAAGATGAGTTACCTCTGCGCGAGTTCATATATCTTGACGAGGTGAGTGTAGTCAGCTTGTTAGCCTCGTTGACGCGGGAAGTAACAGAGGCTCGCACAGATATTGATATGACAGAGAATCGAAAGCGGTGGAGGTTTCGACTGAAAGCTGCTCTTTCACATCTCCCGGTTGTTGGGGGCGGAAGTGCGAGTCGTGAGACAGTGAGTGTCGATAGAGATACTGAGGAAGTAGTTCGTCGGTCTCAGATCGAGTCTAAATTCGATGAATTATATGCTGAAACATCTCCCCACCTCCAGTTGACCGAGAAGGATACTAAGTCAGGAGTCTCCGTGTCTAACCTCTCTAAAGGAGGTCTCTTGGAGGTAGATGTAGAATTTTCTGGTCATGAGTTATTCCACTACTACAAAGCATTCCAATATCTGATTGATGTTGCTGAAGACGCTGAATACGAGTTTGATAATCAAGAGAAGCAGGCTATCGAGTTGATGGGCTCACTTTTTGGAGATCAAATCCCCGTCGTTGGTGAATTAGAGAATTATGTATTGGTTGACGGTGCAATTCAAGAGAAAGATGAGAATGGAGATAGGGAAGATGCTGAAAGTCTCTGGATTGCTGGTACTCTGGACCCAGAGATGCTTTGGCAAGAGCCTAGCCAGTTCTTATACGAGGAAAACGAGTTTACAGCGTACGTTAGAGTATCCGAAGCGCAGATTCAGAAGGACTGGGATCCAATTAAGTTGACTCGCGTTATCAAAAGTATCTCGAAACCGATTGGGAATCAATTGAGTTCCGTTATTGATGCTGCATTTTCACAAGCGAAAGAGGAGTTCGATACTGCCGAGTTAGAAGAAGATGCTCCCGATGATCTCGTAAGGGAACATCACAACGAATACTTTGATTACATTGAGGAAGATGGGGATCTGAGTCTGTCTTCAGATCGCCGTGAAGAGTTATTGGTCACCGCATATAGTGAAACAACAATACAACCGGATGAGTCGAATTTTGAACTTGAAACCCGGTTGCTGAGGGAGCTAACTCAAGTGGTGGAGGACGAGGCAGACGTGAACTTAGACCGTGATACCCTTGCTCAGCGAAGATCCAGAATCATCAATAACGAGGAAGGGGTTGCAGATTCCGACTCAAACACGTCCAATCGAAATTATCTAGAGGTGAGTTTTGTTGCAGTTTACTGGTGAGGGTGATCTGAGTGATCTTGATCACTCTCCCACAAGGGAGACCTCAGCCAGCACTAATCGGGGAACCGTTCTGAGGAATATACTAGATGAGACGGACGGTGACGAAGTCCTCGTCGAAGCCATAATCAGAAACGCGGGCACCGACCAGTAGGAGAAGCAGAACTACTTCTGAAAGCTGATCTCGATCTTCAGACTCGACGCCTCTTCCGGCATCCGCTCGAAGAGGTCCTGTACCTTCGTGTAGTCCTGTTCGGACCGCAACGTCAAGCTGACCTGCGTCCGCTCGACGTCGGCGGTTCCCTGAAGAGCACCGGGAACACCCTCCCTGTCGGGTAGCATGAAGGTGACGTCGCCGTACTCGACGCTCCCCGTCTGGTGGTTGTTCCGCCACTTGCTCCGCATCGCGGCGACGTCGTCGCCGTTGTACTCGAAGCGCCACGTATCAGCCTCTGTGTCAGCCTTCCGGAACGGATAGCCGGGCACCCAGTCGGTGGCCTTGTCCGACCCAGTCGTGTTGACCACGTACTCCGGTTCCTCGTCCTTCCCGATGTTCTCCAGCAGGAACGTCCGCACCATGTACTCGGTGACGCTGTCGTCGAAGCGGTCGGTGACCTTGTTGACGGTGAACTGGTCGCCCGGTTCCAGGTCCTCGATGTACGCCAGAATCTGGTCACCGATTCGGTCGGATACCGTCGGGACAATCTTGACGGTGGTCGGCTCGCGGTCGCCTAGCGATTCGAGATACCGACCGCCGGCCTCCAGCACGTAGTCGTCGACGAGGAACTCGTTGACCGCCTCACGAGCAACCGATTCGGTCTCGTCCGGCGGCAGGAACACCGCTTCGTCCGACCGAACCTCTCCGATAATCGTGTCGAGATTTGCGTACCCGTCGTCGTCGATATGCTCCTCGATACGGTCCACAAGGGACGACGCACCGACGACCTCCGCACCGCCGACGTCACGAAGCGTCGCGTCGGACTGCGGCTTGTCGAGAATCTCGTTCCCTTTCACGATGACGTACTGGTCCTCACGGGCGAGCCGGCCGATAGCCCGCATCACAACGTCGTGGCTATCGCCGTCGATCCAGATCTCGCCGTCCTCAACGAGTTCCAGTTCGAAGTCGCCGATGTCGAGTGCAGTCGTCCCGCTCCCGAAGCGCTGGCGGAGCTCCTGCTCGGCGTCATCGACGCCCCACACGTCCACGTCATCCTGCTGGACGAGCACAGTGTCCAGCGAGCTTCCGGAAAGGTCGTCACGGAACCCACCAGTATCACGGGCGAGTACCGGCTTGCCGTCGAGCGCTTCGACAGTTGCGTTCAACACATCGTTGGCACTGCCGGGAATCGGGAGCTCCGGGTCACGGAGGAACTGCTCGTAGATATCCTCGACCGATATTTCCCCACGTCGCTCCAGAAGGTCCTCGGCGATGTCCCAGACGTGCGACTGGAGGTCGAACGGGTCAGCTGCCGCAGAGTCCGCAATGTTCGAGGCGTCGAGTTCCGCCTCGTCGAGGACGAAGACATCGAGATCCATCGGCTCCACTTTCGCCCACTCGTCATCGTCCATCAGATTGTCGCCGTCGATCACATCGCCGTACAGGAGTTGAAGCTCTTCACGGAGCTCGTTCTCCTCCTGCTCCATCATACTACGAATCGAGGTGCGGATTTCGTCGTCGAGAGACTCGTCCGCGAGTACCTGTCGCGCACCCTCAATGTACCGCGCCTTGTCGATATACCGTGTGCCGGACTCGATGGCCTTGTCCCCCGAAGGCTGGACGAACACGAGTGTGTTGCGCCACTCGCGTCCGCGACCGTCGTTCGTGATGACCTTCTTCACCTCGTCCTGGGTCCACTGGCCGTCCTTCACGACGACCTTCACCTCACGGTCGTCCGGAATGTCCCGCATATCGTTCGTCCGGAACCCGACCGGGTGCGCATTCGAGCCGAAGATATCCGTGATGAAGTCCGCGATCTCGGCCTTCGCCGACGTCTCCGACACATCCACAGCTGCGTTCCGGATGAGTGCGTTCGGGTTCTGCCGGTCACGAATGGCGTACTTCCCGTTCAGCTTGTGGAGGTGCCATGCAACGCCGTGCAATCGTTCGAGGTTGAGGACGACATCGGAAACGAGGTCACCTGTCTGGTAGGCACCCATCACAATCTCCGAGACCTCCGCACCTTCGCCTTCGCTCGGCTTCAACGAGTAGAGAAGGATCGTGTTCAGGATGCGACGACCGTGGGGCACTTCATCCGTGTCAACACGACTTTTGATGTCACCGGTAGCGGCATTCAGTCGTTCGTAGTTGATCTTCGCCAGTTCGTCCTCGAACTCAATGGCGTCGATGTCGCCGTGTGTGATCAGGTCCGTCTGATCCTGCATCTGCAAGAGAACCTTCGAGAAGAGGTAGATCATCCCGCGCGTGTTCTGGTTGCCCTCATCAGCGTAGTAGCGTGTCTCGAGGGCATCAAGAAGCACAGGGTGGAATGGATAGAGATCGTGCATCTCCGACAGCAAGTCGTCGGGGAGATCCACGTGCCCGTCGGCTTGGTCATACGCGTCGAAGTACCCGTTGACGATCTCTCGCGCCGCACTCTCGTTTACGGAGTCGATCAGGCGGTGGCGCAGGACCTCGCGCTTGTCCACCTGGTTGTTCATATTGACCTCGACCGCCTGTTCCCGATTCAGAATGTCGTGAACCTCAGATCCTTCGCGGAGCACAGAGACGATTGTGTAGAGTTCGAGATCCGAAAGCGCGGTCGATTCGAGCAGCGACTGGAGGAACGCCTTGTTTGCGCTCTTTCGATCGCCCTGAAGCGTATCGAACCAGTCCTCTAATTCGTCCACGAAGAATGCGACTGTGGTGTCGCCGACGGCCTCCTGAATCGTCTGCATATCGGGATAGCCACCCGACTCGAACGTCCCAGGATCGTAATCAAGCGCCTCGAAGAACGGTTCCCAGAGGTACTCGTACTGTTCGTTCTGCATCGCAACCGTGATCGGCGTCGCCGACTCTGGAAGCGCAGCGTCGAACCCCTCAACCGAATCACTTGCCCACGCACCCGCGGCATCGGGATCATCGAAACAGTGGTACAGTGCCACCATCTGGTGAGACTTCCCACTACCGTACGGGCCATAGAGGATGTGCGTGCCTCGCGGGTCGTCCCCAGTCAAGGAATCACGAAGAATCGAGAGGGCCTCTCGAAGGCCCTGAGTCATCAGCGTCCGTTCGAAAAAGAGTGCTGCGTCAGACTCGAACTCGTCGTCGTCGTCAACATTGTAGAGTTTTACCTGCCCATCGATCTGTCCTTCTTCCCTAAGCTCGCGGCTGAGGGTCACCGTGTCTTCGAGCGTATTTGGTAAGGATCCCGTCTGTGCCATCTTGATACTTAAACAAACCTCAGTGGCACCCAATAAACACTATGGTCCCGCGAATTCAGCGGCTTTGTGAGTCGTCTTCAGATATATCGGGGGGAATCGGCGTGTGGGTACAATTCGGCCGACTAGGGATTGTTACGGGCGTGTCGTAGTTCTCGTTATCATACCGTTCTTTCAATCGGTTAAGTAACGGATCAATTTCCCACGTGTTGCCAGCTAGTTTCCTTGTACACTCTGATCCTCTGTCTTCGTGTGGTGAATGTGGGATATAGCATTCTGAGTACCCGAGTTCCTTCAGCTGTAGAAATGCCCCGTGGTTGTAGAAGCGAACAGCTTGCATCCGAATCAAGGCTTCATTCCAATCGCTGCTAAACGTATTATTATCGTGTGAATGCGGAGATTCGCGCCGTGGAAGCTCCTGTAGAACACGTTCATATGCCTCTTGATATTCGATTTTGCAGTCAAAGAAGTCGATGAGAATATCTCGTGCATTTTGTTCTCGGTTACCACCTTCTACCCTCTTTCCATAGATTGGGCGACCAGGAATGATGTCGGCAATCTGCGTTTGAAGGGCATCGTTACTTCGGATTGCTTCGGGGATTTCTAAGTAGTGACTGGCCCACTGGGTCATCTTTGATTACCTATCCTAATGTTATTTCACATCCACTTAGTGATTCGGTGGGAGCTCAGCTGCATATGTACACTTCCTAAATGGAGACACAGCTGCCTGGTTGCTGATTGGTAGTCACAAAACGTATTTCACGCACACCTGCTTCTACGAACATATGAGCGGGTACGACCTCGTCGATATCGAGGTCACACACGAATCTGCTGACGATCTTCTGGATTCACTGTCTGAGGACGGTACTGATGGGAGGCATCTGCAGAGTATCCAGGCAGTCCGTCTGCAAGCAGGCCAGCCGGATTCAGAACTCCGGTCACTGAAAGAGTTGGACGAGAACGCCGTCAAACTTCTCGAACACCAAGTGGATGCAGCCTACCGGGCTCTCTTCGAAATGGACGGAAAAGCACTCCTGGCTGACGAGGTCGGTCTCGGGAAGACCATCGAGGTCGGGATGATTCTCAAAGAGATGCACTTCCGTGAAACGGACGAATCCGTCCTCATCCTCACTCCTGCACAGTTGGCCAAACAGTGGCAGGCTGAACTCCGAGAGAAATTCGGTCTTGACTTCGTCTGCAACTACGACGACGAATTCGAAGATTTCGACGCCCACGATTACATCATTGCAAGCATCGATACTGCGAAGAGCGAGCGACATCGTCAGACGGTTCTTGACCGCAACTGGGACGTTCTGGTACTCGACGAGGCCCACTACGTCAAAAACGAAGAGACGGACCGTTACGACCTGATTGACCGACTTTCCTACAACTACGCGTTCTTCCTGACGGCGACGCCGATTCAGAACGAACTGACTGACCTATACAACGTCGTCTCGCTACTCCGCCCTGGGCTGTTCGGTACGCGTGACGTCTTCCATCACTACTTCGTCAACAGTAATCAGGAGACGCTGGTGAATCGAGACGAGCTACAGGACCGGCTGAACAGGGTGAT
>Ga0207733_100807_pt1 | contig 13139 bp, 15 predicted proteins | sample A23P3SouthBayCA_FD_187735 | JGI IMG/M metagenome (GOLD analysis project Ga0207733, IMG submission 187735) | Aerobic enrichment media microbial communities from Eden Landing Ponds, California, USA - A23 P3 (SPAdes) | ecosystem: Environmental > Aquatic > Marine > Unclassified | place: Emeryville... | reverse complement strand
TCGGTATCGTGCCGCCGGTCTACTACTCGTCGTACCAGCTCAACTACTTCCGCGTCGTCGCGACCGAGGATGGGGCCGTCCGCGTCGAGTACGAGGTGGTCGACAAGCCCGACCCGCGCGAGGAGACGCTCCTCCAGCGCCTGCTGACCCGCGAGCCGAGACGGCAGACGGCCATTCCCGCAGAGACAGTCGTCTCTCCGGCCCCGGAGGGGCGCTCCGAACTGGAAAGGTCGCCATCGATGGAGTGACCCCGTCTCGGGGGTAGTACCGTCTGACCCCGCGAGGGAAGGCGCTATTCGACGGTCATCGTCCCGTCGGAGGCGACGACGACGTCGTAGCCGGCGTACTCGAAGGCGACCGTGACGGACGACTGCCCGGTCGCCGCCGTCGCGAGGAGGGTTTCGAGTGCGTCCGGGTCGACCACCTCGTACAGCTGCGGTTCGAGGTCGGTCGGGTGGACACCTTCGCGGGCCGCGACCGTTTCGACGACCGCCGACCAGGTGGGGTTCGAGAGATTCCGTTCTGCTCGCGGACTCGGTTCCGGTGACTGCCTCGCTCTCATCGGTGTCCAGTAGGCTCGGCGTCCGGGTGAGTCTTCGTCTTACCAGTGCAAGCCCCGTTTTCAGTGCCGCGAGGAGATGCGGCCGGTGGACGCTCCGTCGGTGGCGGACTCGTCCGATTACTCACTCGGGTGTGTGACCGACTTCGGCGGCGGCGAGCGTGGCGACCGCCCGTCTGAGTCGGCCGCCGACCGCCTGTCGGGTGATGCCGAGTTCTTCCGCGAGGGCGTCGAGCGTGACCTCGCGTGGTTCCTCGAAGTACCCCTCCGCGCAGGCGAGTTGCAGGGCCTCGTACTGCGGGGCAGTGAGGCGACTGTCGGTGGGCCCCGCGCTCCGCGACGGTCGGTCCTCGGTCAGCCTGACCACCGTGACGGGAACGTCGTCGTCCCTGAGTTCGGTGACGAGTTCGGAGAGGAGCGTCTTGTCCTCGCAGCGAAACTCGAAGTGCCACTCCTTGCTCGTTCCCGTGCCCGAGAGCAACGCGAGGTCCGACTCGGCGACGGACACGGCGAGATCGCGAAACGCCCGGTTCCAGACGACGCGATAGAGCGTCCGCTCGCTCTCCTCGTGGAGGGTCGAGATCTCTTCGACCGCCCCGTGCTCGTGCGTCGCTTCGACGACCTCGTTCCTGGACGCTCCCTCGACCCAGATGAACGGCACGACGGCGCTTTTGGTCGGCACTATCCGGTCCATCTCGACCCGGACGCCGGGCAGCTCGGCGAACGCTCGGCCGATCCGAAATCCCGAGGCGGGGACCGCGATCTCGGCGTAGACGACCATGATTCGGTGTTGGAGTCACACGCCCTTGACGTTCGTCCCGGCGTGTCCAGGGTCGTCGTGACCACGACGGTCGCGGTCGGTCACAGGCTCTCCACCCAGCCACCGATAGCGCCTGCGACCCCGCTCGGGAGAGCGAACAGGAGCGCGACGACGACGCCGACGACGAACACGCCCAGGCCCGCGAACAGGCCCGCCAGCGGTCCCGCGAGGGTTCCGACGAGCGCGCCGGCGACCGCGAGGACGGCCGCGCCGACGATCCCCCCGAGCGCCCCGGCGACCAGTCCGTTCCACAGGCCGTTCCAGAGACCGCGGCCCGCGAGGTAGCCGGCGACGAAGCCACCGACGACGCCGCCACCGATCGTCCCGACGACCGGGAGAGCGATCCCGCCGAACGACCCGACGACGAGGACGACGACGAACCCGATCACGACCGCTCGCCAGTCGGTGTCCATACCCGGTCGACGGGTCACGACCGCATAGTTAGGCCCCCGGTTTCGAGGGATCTCTCGTCGGTTTCGACGGGTAGCATTCGGTTACGGTGGCCCAGCGGGTGCCGTGTCAGTCGCCGGCGGCCGCCCCGCCCTCGCCGACGTTCGTGACCTCGACACCGCCGGACAGCTCCGTGTTGGGGTAGGGCATGTCGATCCCCTCGGCGTCGAAGCGCTCCTTGACCGCCTCGACGAACTGTGCGCGGACCGCGCCGTACCCGCTCTCGGCGGGGTCGATCCAGATCCGGCCCTGGAGGACGACCGCCGAATCGCCCAGCGACGTGACCGGCGCGGTCGGTTCGGGCTCGGCGAGGACGCCGTCGATATCTGATCCCTCGTCGAGGATCGCGTCGCGTGCCCCCTCGATGTCGTCCTCGTAGCCGATGCCGAAGTCGACGGACACCCTGCGCTGGTCGTTCGCGACGTTGTTGACCACCGCGGCGTTGGCGAGGGCGCTGTTGGGGACCGTCACCAGTTCGTTGTCGAAGGTGTCGAGTTTCGTCACTCGCAACTGGATCTCCCGGACCACCCCCTCGTTGCCGTTCCACTCGATCCAGTCGCCGACCGAGAACGGTTCGTCCTGGATGATGAACACGCCGGCGACGAAGTTGGCGATGATGTCCTGTGCGGCGAAACCCACGGCGAGTGCGAGCGCACCGCCCAGTGTCGCGAAGGCCGCGAGCACCACCCCGAAGCCCGCCACCGTCGCCGCGAGCGCCAGCGCCACGACGGCAGTCACCGCGACGGTCACACTCAGAGCGAGGCCCACGAGCGTCTCGTCGAAGCCGCGTCGTTCGAGCGAGCTCTCGACCGCCCGGGTGGCGAAGTATCGCCCGAGCAGGTAGATGACCACGAACGCGACGACGAACAACACGACCGTCGTGACTGCGCTGATCACCGGCGGGACGAACTGTTCTACGTCGACCGCGAATCCTTGCAGGGGTATCATTTCGATCCTCGTCGGAGGACGACTGTCACGTATTAATAAGTTGGTACGGGGGGATACGGGCGCGAGGTCTCCGCGGCAGACAGCGGTTCGACCGTCCCGGGGAGGACGAGATCGGGACTACGTCGTCCGTTCCGGAGTCGTGCAGGCGGGATCACACCGAGTACACGCGGCGGTCCGGAAGCCTTGTTAGCCGCCCGCGCCCTGCTAGCGACAATGAGTCACGCCTCGCCCCCGGTCCGACGGGTCTCGGACTGGGACTTCGAATCGCTGTCGGCGCTCGCCGACGAGCACGGCACGCCACTCTACGTCCTCGACACCGACCGCGTCCGCGCGAACTACGAGCGGTTCGCCGGCGCGTTCGACGACGCCCACGTCATGTACGCCGCCAAGGCCCACACCGGCCGCGCGGTCCTGGAGACCCTCCTCGACGCCGGTGCCGACATCGAGTGTGCGGCACGCGGGGAACTCCAGCGGGCGGTCACCGCCGGCGCCGACCCGAACACGCTCCAGTACACCGCCGTCAACCCTCCGGCCGCGGATCTGGACTACGCGGCCGAACTGGGCGCCGGCTACCCGGGACTCACCGTCACCGGCGGCGCCCGGGACACGTTCGACCGCCTCGAAGCACGGGGCTACGACGGCCGCGTCGCCATCCGCGTCAATCCCGGGATCGGCACCGGCCACCACGAGAAAGTCGCCACCGGCAAGGACGCCAAGTTCGGCATCCCCTACGACGAGGTGCCCGAACTCGCCGCGGAGTTGCGTGACCGCTTCGACCTGGTGGGATTGCACGCCCACGTGGGTAGCGGCGTCCTCCACGACGACCTCGACGACCACTGTCGCGCCATCGGAAAAGTGGCCGACCTCGCCCGCGACGTGGGTGACTCCGCCCTGGAGTTCGTCGACTTCGGCGGCGGTTTCGGCGTCCCCTACCACGAGGACGAGGACCCCCTCGATATGGGCGTCGTCGCCGAGAAAGTCAGCGAAGCGGTGGGTGACCTGGACACGACGGTGAAACTCGAACCCGGCCGCTACGTCGTCGCCGACGCCGAGGTGATCGTGACGAACGTGAACACGGTCAAGGAGACGCCCGAGACGACCGTCGTCGGCGTCGACGCCTCGCTCGCGACGCTCGTCCGGCCGGCGATGTTCGACGCCTACCACCCCATCGCGAACGTCTCGGCGCCCGCCCGCTCTACGGAACCAGTCTCGGTCGGCGGCCCCTGCTGTACGAGCGCGGACGTCTTCTGTACGGACCGTCCCCTGCCGCGACCCGAGCGCGGTGACCTGCTGGCCATCGGCAACGCGGGTGCCTACGGCTACGAACTCGCGAGCCACTTCCACTCACAGCCCCGGCCGGCCGAGGTGGCCGTCAGCGACGGGGAGGCTCGCGTGGTCAGGCGTCGCGAGACGATGGAGGACGTGACGCGGGTCGAACGGGAGGCGGGGCGCGCTACCGGAGACGAAACGCAAGACGCCGACGACGACCGACTCGGCGACGTCAGGGGCGAGTCTGTTGGGACCGAGGGCCAGCCGGAATGACGTCCGACCCGGCCTTCGCCCTCCTCGACTTCCACGAGCGGGCGGTCCGGACCCCCTCCCACGAGTCGGTCGCCGAGATGCGTACACTGCTCGTCGAGACGCTCGAACGGGCCGGCGCCGACCCCGCGGTCGACGAGGCGGGCAACACGCTCGCGACCCGCACTGCCGACGGGCACGGCGAGCCCGACGTGTTGCGGGAGGATCCGACCCCGCCGACCGACGAGCCCCATCTCGTCCTGAACACGCACGTCGACACCGTGCCACCCCACGTCCCGTTCGCCGAGCGCGAGGACGGCGCCGTCGTCGAGGGGCGGGGAGCCTGCGACGCGAAGGGGCCGCTCGCCGCGCTGGTCGACGCGTTCCTCGGGGCCGACGTGAGCGAGGGGCGACTGACGCTCGCGGTGACGCCCGACGAGGAGGTCAACCAGACCGGCGCGGCCCACCTCGCGGGGACGCTCGATGCGGACGGGTTCGTCGTCGGTGAGCCGACAGGGCTAGACGTCTGTACCGCCGCACGCGGCCAGTTCGAGGGCTCCGTTACCGTGCAGGGGACGAGCGCCCACGCCGCGACGCCCGGGGAGGGCGACAACGCGGTCCGGGCGCTCGCGCCGCTATTACAGGCGCTGGAGACCTACGACGAACGGCGAGGGCCGGGCGAACACGAGTCCCTGGGTCGGCCGACGCTGACGCCCACGCTCGTCGAGGGCGGCGAAGTGGCCAACCAGGTGCCCGCCGAGGCGACGGTGACCTTCGACCGGCGGTCGGTCCCACCGGAGAGCGCCCCCGAGTTCCGCGCCGACCTCGAAGACCACCTCTCGGAGTGGGTGCCGTCGTCGATGGGAGTGCGCGTCGACCTCGAACAGCGGGACGTGCCGTACCTGGAGGCGTTCGCGACCGACCCCGACGAGGAACTGGTCAGGGCGCTCGCCGACGCATCAGGGGGGACAGTGCGACCCTTCGGCGCCGCGACGGAAGCCTCGTTTTTCGCCGCGCACGCACCGACGGTCGTGTTCGGCCCGGGCGTGCTGGCCGACGAACAGGGGGCCGTCGCACACAGCGACCGCGAGTACGTCCGCCGCGCCGACGTCGAGACGGCAGCCGCAGCCGTCCGCGAGGCGGTCAGCGCGCTGGTGTGAGCAAGCGAGTGCCGCCGCTGGAGCCGAGCGTCGGTGTGGCGGCCTCCGACTGTTCACTCGGTCAGCGGTAGCACGATCCCGAACGTGAGCGGTGCGAAGAGCCCGAGGAGGATCCCGAGCACTTCCAGGTCGAACAGGAGCGTCGTCTCCCACGCGGGTAGCGAGCCGAAGAAGGCGGTGCCGACGAGTTCGCCGCCGGCGCCGACGACGAACAGCGTGACGCCGAGCAGAAAGCCGGCCTTCGCGTAGAACGCGTAGTCGATCTGTGCGGACGTAGACGTTGACGTGGACACGAAGGGCAGTCCACGGTCGGTCAGTATAAATCTCGTGTGGTTATCTGTGACACAGTGTCTCGGAACACATAAGCGAGTCACCGGTCTACCGGTCGCCAATGCAGGGAATCATCACCGAATCGCTCGCGGAACTGCTCACTGTGGTCTTCTACGGCGGTCTCGCGGTCGTGCTGACCGTCGTCGGGACGCTCGCAGAACTGGCGAGTTTCGAAGACCTCGCGGCCGGCCAGTCGGTGTTCGGCCTCTGGGAGATCGCCGTCGGGACGCTCATGCTCTATGCGGCCTACAGCGTCGTCACCGGGATCCTTGTACCGCGCCTGCGTGGCGAGTACGAGACCGACGCCTGAACGAGTTCGTCCCTCCTGTCGACGCACGTCACGCGAGCGAAGCGACCGTTGCGTTCGACGGACGGACCAGAACCCCCTTTTTCGACCAGCCCCAAGCGGCGGTGATGCCAGAAAGTCGGTCGCTCTCGCGTCGGGATTTCGTGAAGGCAGCGGTCGCCATCGGCGGCGCGGCGGCGCTGTCGGCCTGTCAGAACCGGGAGTCGCCGGACCTTCCGCAGGGTCCCGACGACCTGTCGGGGTTCCCGACTCGACAGCACGCCTGGAACGACGCGCTTCCCACCGACGCACACGGCAACTCTGTCCCGCCGCGCCACCACGTTGTCCGCCTGCTCGACTACCAGGGCGACGGGACCCCCACTGCCGACGAGCGTGAGACCGTCGAGACCGCCCTGCGCTCGCTCGAACGCGCCTATCCCCGAAACCACGAGACCGGGGACGGCGTCGCGGTCGGACTCCTCTTCACTGTCGGGTACACGCCCGCGTATTTCGAGCGATTCGACGCGGGCCTTCCCGAGACCGTGGACCTGCCCGACCCCGAACCCCTGGCCCCGTTCGAGAACCCGACCCCCGACACCCCCGACGTCGCGGTCCACCTCGCCAGCGACTACGGGTCGGTCGCCCTCGCCGCCGAGGAGGGCCTGCTCGGCGAGCGCGAGTCCGTCAACGGCGTCGAGCTGGACGCCGACGTCTCGGGTATCCTCGCGGACGCCGACCTCGCCGGGGACGGTCGAACCCGCCGGACGGGGTTTATCGGCGACGGCCTCCCCGCGGAGAACCAGGACGTCGACGGGGTCCCCGACTCCGAACCGGTGCCCGAGGACTCGCCGCTGTACATGGGCTTCGAGTCGGGGTTCGAGGGGAGTCAGGCCAGCGAGGACCGCGTCACCATCGGCGACGGCCCCTTCGCCGGCGGGACCACCCAGCACCTCTCGGCCATCGACCTGAGCCTCGGGCAGTGGTACGAACAGGACAGCCGGTTCCACAGGGAGGCGGCGATGTTCTGCCCGGCCCACGCCGAGAACGACCGGATCGAGGGGACCGGCGAGAACCTCGGCTCGACGACCGGGATCACGGACTGTGCCGACGACGTCCGGTCCGACGCCCGCGAGAAGGGTATCGTCGGGCACGCACAGAAGGTCGCCAGCGTCCGGCGGGACGGTCAGCCCCGGATCCTCCGGCGGGACTTCGACTCGACCGACGGCGGCCAGGCGAGCGTCCACTTCCTCGCCCTGCAATCGGGCATCGGGGAGTTCGTCGCGACCAGGGAGGCGATGAACGGCACCGACGCCGCGAGCGAGGGCGCGGTCGGCCAGCGCACCAACAACGGCATCCTCCAGTACATGTCCGTCGAACGCCGCGGGAACTACCTCCTCCCGCCCCGCGAGATGCGGGCACTCCCCAGACCACGGCCCTGACAGGTCGGCGACGGAGCGATCGCGGGGGCGGAACGGCTACGGGGCTTCGACCGCGATTCGAGAGGTCTACCAGAAGCCGCTTTTTCCCGGGGTAACTAGGGGGGGTATGAACCGACGGACGTTCCTCGCCGCCGGAGCAACCGCGACGACCGCCGGGCTGGCAGGGTGTCGCTCGATGTTCGAGACGCGGTCGGCCCGTTCGCCGCCCCTGGTCGAAGACCGACCGGACGCCGTCTACGTCCCGACCCACGTCGAGGGGATGGAGATGGTCGGCACGTCGACGGCGGGCGACTACCAGGTCGCACTCACCTACAGTTTCCCGCATCGCTTCTGGACGATCGACATCGACCAGCGAAACAAGATCGAGATCCAGGGGTCGGACACGATGCACATGATGACGACTATCTGGGACCCCGAGACGACGACTGTCGTACCGAACAACGCCGTCTCGACGACGGTCCGGCGCGACGGCGAGTCGCTCTTCAGCGGGCGGAACCTCTGGCCGATGATATCCCAGAACATGAGCGTCCACGCCGGCGACAACGTCGCCCTCGACGGCGACGGTACCTACGAGGTGGATATCGAGGTCGGCCCGGTCTCGGCGCGCACGACTGGGGCTTTCCAGAACCGGTTCACCGAGGTCGGGAGCGCGACGTTCACCCTCGATTTCCAGCGCTCGACGCTGGAGGACGTCTCCTTCGAGCGACTCCGCGACCAGCAGGGCGAACTGGGTGCCGTCGACCCGATGGAGATGGAGATGATGCCGGTCGCACGACTGCCCGAACCCGCCGACATGCCGGGGACCCACCTCGGGACCGCCGAGAGCGGCGACGCCCGGTTCGTCGTCCTCCGGACCGACCTCCCGGAGGGCGTCGAGACCGAGGGCGGCGCCGAGAGCTACCTCGCGATTTCGCCGCGGACGCCGTACAACCGCTACCCGCTCCCGCTCATGGCACTCTCCGCACGCCTGACGCGCGGGCCCGACGAACTGTTCGCGACCTCGCTCCAGCCCACGTTCGACCCCGACCTGGGGTATCACTACGGTATCGCGGCCGACCCACAGGACGGTGACGACCTGGCGATCGTCGTCGACAGCGTCCCGCAACTCGCCCGCCACGAGGGCTACGAGATGGCGTTCCTCGACTTCGAGGACACGGACCTGACGCTGTCGGCCTGAGTGGCGGACTGGAGGTACCGAAGCGGTTCGGAGGAACGTTCGCGGGTGACTGTGAGCGTACCACGTTCGATCCTGGCTACTCCGTCCCCGCCGTCCCCGAACCGGCTTGCCCGTCGAGAACTGCGGATCGACTCGCCAGCAGCGTCCGCAGGTGGTCCGTCTCGAAGACCGTCAGGTCGGCCCCGGGAAGTCGTTTCTGGAGCGCCCGCGCACCCTCGATCGGTACGTTCCCGTCGCGGTCGCCGTGCCAGAGGTGAACCGGTGTGTCGATCCGCGTCAGCGAGAAGTCCCACTCGCGTACCAGCAGTCGACTCTCGGTGACGACGCCGTTCCGGGAGGCGTCGAGCGCCTCGACGAAATCGCGACCGACGAGCGCCGTGACCTCGGCGGGAACGTCCCCGGTGTCGCCGGTGGTGTACTGGTCGACGACGGCCGAGGGGTTACGGCGGGCGACCCAGGTCTGGAATCGCAGCAGGGCACCGAGCAGCCGGGGGGTTCGCGCCGCGAGCGTCCCGAGGAGTCGCTGTGTGCGTGGTCCGTCGGGACCACAGTCCGGTGGGACCGCGCCGCCGACGAGGTCGACCCGGCGGACCCGACCGGGGTGGGAAGCCGCCATCGCCAGCGCGTGTGGACCGCCGCCGGAGAAGCCGACGACGCCCGCACGGTCCACGCCGGCGTCGTCGAGGACCGGCACGGCGAACTCGCCGGTGTCCGCGAGCGTCCGGGCACGCCACGGGTCCGACTCGCCGTATCCCGGTCGGTCGACCGCGAGGACGCGAACCCCGTGTGCTCGCGCTGTCTCGGCGTAGACGCTCCCGAGCAGGCGTGAGCCTGGCGTCCCGTGGAAAAACAGGACCGGAACGTCCTCGTCGTCGCCGTACTCGGCGTACGCGACTCGACCGCGCCCGGTGTCGACGGTCGAGACGGGACTGTCGGTCGCCGTCTCCAGTGGCGCGGCTGCCGATTCGGCGGTCGACCACTCGGCTGTCGTCGACCCGACTGACGCGTCGTCGCTGTCCGGTTCGCTCATCGTCGGGCGTCTCTCGCGCGAGCGGAAAGGCGTTTCTCGTCTTCGGTCTCGATTTCCCGTCTCGTTCCCCTGTGGCGACCACTCCGGGTTCACTCCGACGAGCCCGACGCCGACGGCCGGAACACGTAGGAGTGGCGGACGTCGCTGTCGTAGAAGAGCGTCCCCGCGGGGAGCCGGAGCGTGACGACGGCGGCGTAGAGGTCGCCGACCGCACCCGTCGCGTTGAAGACGAGCGCGAGGAAGACGGCGAACGCCAGCCACGGCACCGGCACGAGCAACAGCGGGAGCCCGACAAGCGAGACGACGGCCAGCGGCGCGAGCACCACCGGGATCTGGTGTTCGCGCCGGACGAACTGGTGGAACGGCGTCGCGTAGAACGCGCCCATGTGTGGCGCCGCGCCGTAGGTGACCGTGTAGCCGTAGCGACCGGCGACGACGCCGTGGACCAGTTCGTGGACGACCGTCGTCACGACGACCACGACGAGGAACGTCCCGAGCGCCGGGACGACTCTGAACGAGATCTCCAGTCCCGTCTCGGTCTCGGTCGCCGTCACGAGCGCGTCGAGGACCGTCGGTCCCTGCGCCCACCAGAGCACGGCGCCGAAGCCGACGAACGCCAGCGGCGTGACGAGGAGACTTCCCAGGAAGAGCACCGGCAACGGGTAGTGAAACTCCGTCGGGTCGTCGTAGCCGTCGGGCGTCTCCGGCACGAGCGCCTCGCCGGGGTCGAACCGGCTCTCGGGCACCTCGCTCCCCACCATACCCCGACGTCTCGTGGCTCGCACTTGAGTCGTGGGGGGCGACGGACGCCCGACCGCTTCGGTATCGTTCGACCCCTCCGCGGGTTTATGGTTCCGGGCCGCGACGGTCGTGGAGATGACGAACAGCCCGGTCGGGTTGCTCGCGCTCGTCGTCTACGTCGGGTGGGTCCTGACGTCGGTCCCGCTGGCGCTCGCCGTCTACGGACTCGGTCGGTGGCTCGACGACCTCGGACTGGCGCTACGCTACGCCGGTGCCGCGCTCGTCGGACTCGTCCTCGCCGGGACGACCGCGCTCGCGCTCTTCGTCGACCCCGTCGCGGGCGCGGTCTTCGTCGGACTCGCGGCGGCCGCAGGAGTTGTCCTCGCCGCCTTCCCGCTGTATATCGGTCGCCAGTTGCTGGAACGCTGGACGACGCTCGCGCCGGAACGGGCGCTCGAATACGCCGTCCTCGGGTGGCCGGTCGCACTCGTCGCGAGTCTCGTCGTCTTCCTCGCCCCCGGCGGGCTGGGGCGGTACAACGTCACCTTCCTCACTGGGGGTGTCGCCGCGCTCGCCTGGGTCGTCCTGGGGCTGGTGGTCACGCTCGGACCCGGCGTCTGTGGGTTCGCGATGTACCGGCTCGTCGCCAGGCTGGAGTGACCCGACCGATTCCTGGCTCGAATTCGCTGTGGCTGGAACCCATCGAACCGGACGGAAAACAATTATACCCCAGCCGTGCCCACGAGCGGTTGTGTTCTCACAGAGGTCGGAGCGACAGCACCGTCTCCGGCCGGCCGCCGCACGTCACGCGGCGGAACTATGACACAGGACGTACACACCGCGCTCGCATCGTGGTTCGACCGATACGAGATCCGCCGACAGCTCCACGACGTCCCGCCCCACGCCGTCTACGAGGTGACCGTCGACGGCCGCCGCGCCGTCTGCAAGGTCGCACGGGGCGAGACGGCCGACGTCGGAGCGGAAGCGGCCGCGATGGATCACGTCGACCGCCACACCGACATCCCCGTCCCGTCGGTGCTCGCGGCCCGGGAAGACGCTTTCGTCGCGACGTGGCTCGATGCTCTCGCCGACGACGACGTCGACCGGGACGACCCTACCGACGCTCGCGCACTCGGGAGAGGGCTCGCCCGCCTCCACGCGGCGACGGCCGACGCCTTCGCGCGACCCGGATTCCCGACGCTCGGGTCGGCGTGGGGGCCCGACGACCGGCCGCTCGACCGTGATGTGGCGGGTGGACTCACCGTCGACGACCGCGAGGACTGGCACACCGTCGCCCGCGAGTTCCTGCTCGACATCCGGTCGTATCTCGCCACTATCGGCTGGGCCGACCCGGCCGACGAGGTGGTCGCACTCCTCGACGATCACCCCGACCTGTTCGACGGCGCGGGGACGCCGGTTCTCTGTCACGGCAACCTTCACCCCGAGCACGCGGCGCTCCGGCGCGAGGGAACGGCGTCCGAACCTGGACCCGAATCCGAGTCCGAACCCGGATCCGAAACCCAGCTGGCGGCGCTCGTCGACTTCGAGCACGCGCTGGTCGCGCCCGCCGAGTACGACTTCTGGCGGACGGCACTCCCGGTGTTTCACGACCCCGGACCGGAAGCGAGGGACACGTTCGGTGACTTCCGCGAGGGCTACGAGTCGGTTCGTTCGCTCCCGATGGGCGTCGAACGCCGTCGTGAGGCGTGGTGGATGCTGAACTTCACGACCTACTTCGTCTCGCTCGACGTCCAGAACAGGGGTATCGGTGCCGACGAGCGTGACCGTGCGGCCGGCATGGCCGACCTCGTCTCCGAGATGGTCGCGACGGTTCGCGACCGACGACGCTGAGCGCCGGTACCGATTTCAGGTGAACCGGCCGGTCTCGGCGCCGCAGTCGGTACACCGCGTGAGCAGCGACTCGCGGTCGTCGGCCATCTCGATCGTGTTCTCGGTGCGTCCGCCGCAGTTCGGGCACTCCCGGAGCATCTCCGTCTCGCCGCTGTCCCCGGGCGCACCCATCGCCAGCGCGACGACGCGGTCGCTCCCGGCGTTACGACCGAGCTGCCACTCGCCCGGCGCGAATCTCACCGCCTCGCCGGCCCCGACTTCGACGTCGCCGCCCTCGGTCTCGAACGTCGCGGTGCCCTCGACCACGTAGAACACCTCCTCCTGGCCGGGGTGGCGGTGGTAGCCGAATCCGAAGGTGTCGCCCGGTCCGAGTTCGTAGTAGTTGATCGCGAGGTCGGTCGTCCCGAGTGCCCCCGAGAGGGCGCGCTTGTCCGCCGCCGGCCCCATCCGCCGGTCGAGGTCGTCGACACTGACTCGCTCCATACCCGGACGTTCGGGTGTTGGCGGTAAAATATCGAGGGTGGCGTGCGCGCTGTAGCCGCTGTCGCACGTGGCCGACCTCGGTCGCGTTCCGAGGGGACACGCGAAGATACAAGACCGGCCATCACGAAGCCCGCGGCGATGGACGACGGTGACAGGCGGATGTTGACGCGGGTGGCGGCCTACCAGTGGGGTGCCGACGCGGCGGCGCTGTTCGGGGGTGACGGCCTCGACGTGACCCACACCAGTTCCGGTCGACCGCGACAGGTCGTCGGGCCCGAGGGGCGACTGGCTACCTACGGGACCGACGGCCGCTTCACGCTGGGCGTCGCCGGCGGGCGACGACTCGA